>Ga0265323_10000228_pt1 | contig 33035 bp, 39 predicted proteins | sample 41225metaG_FD_193580 | JGI IMG/M metagenome (GOLD analysis project Ga0265323, IMG submission 193580) | Rhizosphere microbial communities from Carex aquatilis grown in University of Washington, Seatle, WA, United States - 4-12-25 metaG | ecosystem: Host-associated > Plants > Roots > Rhizosphere...
AAATTTAACCCAATTTCAAAGAAATTTAACCCAATTTCAAAGAAATTTAACCCAATTTCAAAGAAATTTAACCCAATTTCAAAGAAATTTAACCCAATTTCAAAGAAATTTAACCCAATTTCAAAGAGGACATGGATGACTAATAAACAATTAAAAGAATTTTTTAATATAAAATACGCTGAATGTGTTAAATTTCTTACGAAATTGTGTTAAGTGTAATATATCAGTCCCTATTGTGTGTTTAGAATGGGCTAAATGTATAAACTGCTAAACATAATATTATACCTTACTGTATATACTGTCGGAAAGTAGGTGTTAAATTCTATAAACTTAATAACCAAGGTAGATTTTGTTAAATTTCTTTGAAATTGGGTTACAGGCAATATTCTTTCTTCTGTTCTACATATCTAATAACCAATCAAGCGCTTCATCCATGTCCTTAAATTCACTAGCGTTCTTACAACGATTACGCCTTTCTTGTTCTTCCAGTTCTTTACGTTGCAGTTTTAACTGCTTCCGCTTTTCAACTTCCAACTTCTTTAACTGCTTCCGCTTTTCAACTTCCAACTTCTTTAACTGCTTCTTTGTTTGTCTGGCTTCTTTGCTTTCATATAACCTCCTGTTTTTTGTTATACTAGCGTTTGAGCTTCACAACTAGAAACGTTGCTCAGCTCAAGCTTACTGTTATGTTTTCCAGCTTCTTTTTCTTCTCAACCCCCACCAGTATCTTTTAATATTTTCAGCTATCTTTTTACAGTAGGTAAAATTATCCCGCTAGGACGGCACGCTGTTTGTGCCGTAACACTTATATAAGTTATACTCGCTACGCTCGTCTTTCAGGTTTTATTTACTGTTTTAACAACTTCTTTTTAAGAGAGTTTTATAAAGCTACTCCCCTATTTTTTAAAGTTGATAGTGTTAGTTAAGCCTAAACAACTTGTACATATTTATCAGAGATTTTAAATCTGATTTCCGTCTGTGCTAAGTATCAGGTCGTTCTACTTTCTCTGTATGTCGTTCCCCCGTTTTGTTACACATAACGGTTTTGCTCGTTCCAACAATCGTTAAAAATTGAAGTTTAGGCACACATGCCAAGTGTTTTTGTTTTGTCGCTGTATTCAATTTTCAATTTTTAATTTGTTGAGAAAATAAAATCCCGGATTGAAAGTGGTCGAGTACACCTTCGCGCCGGGAAATTAACTAACACAATTCTTGCAAGACTCGACCCTTACATATACTTATATATATAATATTTTTATTAATTAATTCAATTTTTAACATAATTTTAAAAATATATTTTTAAACATGACCTAAAGTATCATATTTAGATACTCCTTGTAATTTATAATGTCTAGCAACTATTCTATCTAAGGCACAACATTAATAATAATTAATTTTAAAAGTGCTTGCCTTTTGAACCAGAAGTCAAAAATTGATGCACAATGTAAGTTATTGTGCCTAGTATACAATATTTTTTAACTATTTAGCAACTGTTGAATAATTCAACACTATCTAAGGCACAACATTAATAATAATTAATATGATAGCGCTTGCCTTTTATCAAAAAATTACTTATATTATATCAAGTTAATATAACAATGTAAATAATTATACGCCAGGATTCGCCAGGATTTGATGGGACAGTGAGTTGCTGCCTCTTGATATATTATACTATAATTAATAATTATATACCAGTATTTGATGCCAGCGCGTGCCTTGTACATTATGGCACATAATAATATCAGTATGTGCTTAATATAGTTAATTTTTAAAATATATTTTTAAAGCGCTTGACTTTTGACAAAAAATTACTTATATTATACTTATTAATATCAGGCACAATATTTTTTAACAGTATTTGAGCCGAAAGTTAAAAATTGAATTTTTATGACATTTTGACAGATTTACTGACATAATGACAGGCACTTAGGGGCGATATAAAATCATCATCAGGAACAACATTTTATCAGGCACAACAATTATATGATAGTCACACCGATTGGTACAGTAATACAGATATGTATGATGTTATTAATGATGTAAAGTATTATTATGCCGAGAGACGGGATGATAATGATGTATTATATAGAGTGTACTGGCTGGTAGATTTATGCTTGGGGATGTGATGGTTCACAGGCATGTGATTATAATAGTACAGATTTTGGCGAAATAGACGATTAATGGAAAAATTCAATAAAAATCTTAAATTTAATATGGCATTATAATGAGTGAGCAAGAATTTAAAAACTTATCAAAAAATCCTCCGGCAAAAAGAGATAATTATTATGTACCTCTTGAGGTAGTAGAGATGAGGCGCTTGATACAACGTGCAAAGGATTTATTAAAAAAGCAAAAGCAAAAAGAGAAACAAAATGAATAAAAATAATAGATATGTTGCTGAATGGGAAAATTATAGAGTAATAGCTATACAATTAACTGATAGTGAGTTACAGCTATGTCGTGATATTGCAGAGGGCATGGCACAAGATAAAAATAATGTTTGGAAAAATAGAAATATGGCTTATGAGCAATCATATGTGGGAAAAAAAGGTGAAGTAGCTGCTCACAAGTGGTGTAGAGAAGATATAACTAATGTACAGGGACTCCTGAACGGTAATTATGTGTGGAAAACAGACCTTATACATTGTGGCAGAAAAATAGAAGTAAAAAGTAAATCCCAAGAAATGGAGAATAAATTTGGTACATCATTTTTTGTACAAAATGATATTGATAGGCGCGATAATAACTTATTAGATTATAAGTTAGCAAGTGATAGACACATTGCTTGTTTCACGGAAAGAGATGAAAATACAATGGTATTACGAGCATTTTTCCCAGCAACAATATTATTAGATTGTAAATTATATCATGATGATGAGGTGCCGGGTAAAAAAGTATTTTTTTTAAGGGAATTAATGGAGACATTACAAACTGATGATATGCTAAAATTTAATATATCATCACAAAATATAATACCAGATTATCACGATTTACAGCCGGCTAATGTGTTGTCTAGAAATACATCAATAGATTTTAAAGCTAAAAATGATAATATTCAGAGATGGAAAAATATGTTGGATGATATTATTTTGGAAAAAGAAAAACATTAACTACATAAGTTAAATCAAAAACGGAGGTTATTATGTCAGAAGAAAAAAGTAAATTAATTGGTGTGATTAAAAAATCTAACACCGAGCAGATACAGGTAAAAGTTAGATTGTACAAAGATATATTGTTAGCAGATGCAAGAATCTGGTATATTACCGATGAGGGCTGGGCGCCGACACGAAAAGGTCTTAGTTTTACAAAAAATAGTTTGGAACAAATAATACCTATGTTACAACAGATATTAGATGTAATGAATAATGTCAAGAAAAAGGAAGAGACAAAAGAAGTAAAAGAAGAGACGAAAGTAGTTACACAGGATAAACTTGCAGAAATTATTAAGAAGAATACTGAATAAGTATAGTCTATAGTCTATAGTCCTGAATATGACTTAAAACTATTTATTTTGCTTCTCCTAGCAAAAAACGGTTGGCTTGATACCAACCGTTTTTTATTTATTAATAATTTCTATTTCACATCTTTCAGTTTTTAGAGATTCTTTGAGTATGGGGAAAAATTTTTCAAAAGTTATTTTAGAATTTAGTACAGTATCTGGTTGTATAGTATTACCCACTAGCAAGCATCCTTCAGTATCTTTATCTGTATTTCCTGCATGTATTCTGATACTGTCAAATAATGGTACTAATAATATATGTGGCATATCTTGTAAAAATCTAGTAGAATAATCTATAATAACAGGATATGTCCCTTCCCATATTGCTGTTTGCCCTTTAATTTTATTGGGATATACTCTTATAACATCTTCTAAAACAAAACAAAACCAATTATTATTTATATATAAATCACTAATAGTTGATACTGTAGTATATATTTTTCTTTCTACTCGTAGATGCATTAGATAATACCTAACAGATGTTTAATCATATTAATCCTATCTATGGGGTTTGAGGCAAACCAGATGTATATTGTTGCAATAATAACAAATAAAGTTTTTCTAATATTTATTTTTTTGAATGTGTCGCCGAGGCGCCAATTAATAGGTGATGATGAAATATGTTCAGTAAGTTTATTATTAACTTCTATAATTTTATTCATTACATCTTGTATAGATTCGTTGAGACCTTTTCGGCCATTTGCCTGCACATTATTAATTGCATAATCTATATTATCTATTTTATTTTCAATATTAACAAACGTTTTATTTTCATCTTTTACGTGTGTATCAATTTTTTCATGCAATGATTCAATTCTTTCCGTAAGTGTACCTAGTATATATTTTTCATCATTTGTCATTTTATCAGTTCCATCTCCATCTGCTGTTGGCATATCTATTCCTTTCTTATTTATTACATCCATGTAGGTTGATTTATATTTAATTTTGGTGTTACTTTCCAAGATTCTTTTTTCTTGGGATTGCCACCTTTATATGCATGTATTTGTTGCCCATCATCAAATTTATAACCCACTGATGGAGCTTCTGGAAATAACTGTTTGTTAAGTGTATCTTTTTTTGATATAATTGGACCATTAACATTTGTCTGTTCTTCATTTGTATTACTACTTTCACCTTCATTTAATTCAGGTTCATTTTGCTGCTCAACAAAGTTATGTCTATTAGTCAAATCACCGGCTTTATGAGTTTTAGAATTAATAGTGGTATTAGAAGTATTATTTTTTTTAAAATATTGTACTAATTTCTGTACTTCAAATTGGCGAGCCATAGTTATTTCCTCTCAAAATATACACAACATCCATTTTCTACGACACTAACATTTAATCTTGAACAATAATTATTTTTAAAATATTCACAATCTGAACATTTAAATTCATAACCATCTCCAATTTCATATTTAGCGTCTTTTTCTCTTTGTAAATCTGTAGATAATGATGGTGTTATAATTCTTTGTAATAAATCAAAATGTTTTTTTTCATCTAATTTTGCTTGCTCAGAATCTACTTTATCCATACTTTCAGGTAAATTGTCTATTACTTCTTGCCAAAATTTTTGACCTAACATTTCATCGGTTAGACCTTCTTTAGCAAGTTTAATTACTTTAGGAGTCATTTTAATTTTTAGCATAATTAGTTCTCTTATTTTTCAAAAATATGTTTTACTTGGTCGTTCTTTAAACGAAAACCTGAATTATACAATCTATTAGCATAATCTTCATCAGATTCGTTTTGTTGTCGTTCTGGTGGTTGTGGCACTGCTACTCTTGGGAGTACTTGTGTAGCAGCTATAGCAGTTTGCTGTAATGGTGATAATTGTTGTTGATTATTTAAAGGAGTATTACCCGGCACTGGTTTTAAACCAGATTTATTATCCCAATATTGATAAGGACTACCTTTAAATTGTTCGTATTCAGTGGGAAAGTTAGGATTTAATTCTTTTACTAATTTTCTAGCAAAAAATTCCATTATTGTCCCTGGATTTACACCACCAACTTCAATAGGAAAACTGTCTTGATGGTCTACTAAATCTCTCATTGTTCTATTAAAATTTTCAGTTCCTAATAATCTTTGACCTTCTGCCATTACTGCAGGAGTAGGAATTTTATTTTTATTTTGATACATGTCATAATAAATATCATGGCCGCCCGGCTGATATATCCAATATTCATTTTTCATTGAATCTACTACAGGTTTTACTTCTTCGGGTGGTAATGCTGCTTTTTTAGGACCTGAATATGTATCACCTGTTGAATTATCTATTGTTCTACTTTCTAAAGGTTTTGAAAAATCTTGCATTGTATTTAATATACCTTGAGTACCTTCTGATATACCTGTAGACAATCCTTCAGGAATTTTACCTCCAACTGTATTTATACCTCTACTAACTTTACCAACAATATTAGCAGTTTCTCCCATTAATCGAGGAGAAAATAATGGAGCTGTTGCTAAAACACCTGCTGGACCTAATACATGTCCTACACCATATTCAGCCGCTGTTAAAGGTAATTGATGTGCTAATTGAGGTAATTTAAAATTAGGATTTAATTTTAGTCCCAACATAGAATTTTGAGTATGCAAATTAATAACATCTTTCATTGGAGCATTAATTCCAGTAGTAGAATTAATTAAATTTCTAGTTTCTGGTAATGTATTATGAAATCTATCAAACAATTCTGAAAGTTTTACAGTTTGTCCACCATACGTTACATCAGTATCTAATAATTTTAATGCTGCAGGCGTATTACCATTTTTAACAAAAGATTGAAATTTAGTAATATAATCATATAGTTGTGGTGTAAATTCACTTTTAAATACATCTTTTACTGATAAATTTCTACCAGGAATATCAGAATTTAAAAAATTTTCATATGCTAACGTTGGGTCATTTTTAACTATTTGGGCTATATTATCTTGTTGATTTTTTTTCTTATTTAAATAATCTTTATGTTGTTTAGTTAAATTATCAATATCATTATGATATTTGTACATTTTTATATTATAATTATCTAAATCTTTATTATATTGTTTTTCATACATTAATTGTTTATCTTTAAGAGCATCTCTTTCTCGTGATAGTCTATCAATTTCAGATTGTTTAAATTCTGTATTTTCATCAATGACATCTTCACCATTTTCACCAACACTATTTTTTAAATCATTGATTTGATTGTCTAAATTAAGTATATTTGATTTAATAGATTCGTCTACAACAGGATGTTGTGGTTTTTCTATAAATCTATTTACAGTTATAGCATCCGATACTGGTACAGTATCATCATATTTTTCCATTAATTTACTTATATCAGGTTTTTCTATTGGTTTAAGAATTTCTGCAACTTTATTTAATTTATTTGCAGCAGTACCAACAATATCAGCAGGTAAATTTCCTACTTTACCTCTCATAGCATTTATTGTTGCTGGTATACCTTCAGTTGCAGCTTTCATTGCCTCAGGCCCTGCTTGTGTTGTTAAACCTGTAATTCCCTGGGCAACTTTTCCAGGTAAATTTAATGATGGTTGTATAATATTTTCATTAACTTTATTTAATAAAGGTTTTGAAACATCTAATGTTTTACCCACAGCCTCAGGAAGTACAGAAGCAAGTAAAAGATTACTAATACTGTCAACATTACTAGACATTTCTCTAGCATCCTCGTTGGATAACCCCAGATTCTGTACATTTTGTGGAAGTGTTTTATCTAATCCTCCGGCAAATGGACCCAGTGGAATATTTGTAAAAGGTATATTACCTTTATTAATTATATCATTCCAAATTCCGTGTACTGTATTAGCTGCTTGACCAGGTAATTCCATCATATTTTTAGCACCTTGACCAAACTGAGATACAACCGGTACATTAGTTTTAGCTAATTCTGTTATTGGTGCTGCAGCGGCAGGAATCATTGATAATGGATAATTTATAAGATTTCCAAGTGTAGAAACACCTTTCGTTATAGCGCCGCCAACGTTGCCTTGTTTAGACTGTTCAATAGAATTTTTAAAATTATCCCAAGCGCTATAAAGATTTTGTGCAGGTTGTTGCATATCATTCCAGACTCTATTTAAATAACTTGGTACTGCTGGAACTGGTTGTGCAATAGAAGTCTCTGTGTTTTCAGGAATAATATATTTATCCCATTTATCATTTACAAGTGGAGTAGTTGTATTTACTGGTTGTTTAATATTAGTAGCATCAGTAGTATCTGGTACTATGTATTTATCCCATTTATCAGCCATATTATTTTATTCCCTTAGCTTTTTTAAATTCTTCAACTTCATTAGCAGGAATTCTGTATTTCTTACCACCTATTGTAAATTCCTGTAATTCATTTGATACAGGTTTATTTTTAGTTATATTACTGCCTTGACCTGAAATAAAATTATTTGGGTCTCCTTCATAATTATAATATGGGTCAATTTTTTTAACTAAGTCTTCATTACCACCAGGAATAGTTCTTAATTTATTAATAGTAGTTGGAAATAATATCTGTGGTTTTCTTGACGAAGGTCCCATAGAAGCATCCCAACTTTGAGCAATAGATGATAATCTTCCACCAAGTAATTCCCAGGCCTTATCTACTGCACCACTGAACTGACTAGGAGACATTGTAGGTGAGAATATATTTTCCATAGCAGATATTTCCTGGTCAGTTGCACCAGTTTGTTTATATACATTAGCCATTTCTGATGCTACTAAAGTTTTAGCTTCATTAAAATTAGTAATATTTGGATTGCCAAATTCTTTACCAATAAAGTTAGACGCTTTATTTACTAGTTGAATATCACCAGATGATAAATCTCCTGCTGCTGATTGTAATGTAGCCAAGTGATTAACAACAGTATTTGCAGCTACAATATTATTACGAGTTTTTCCTGCCATATAATCCTGTGCTACTTTACCACGATTTGCTCCAACATAAGAATTATATGATGGGTCTCTTTGTGCAGCTGCACCTTGTAATTCTGTTCTATCTCTAAAAGACATTTTGCTAGGGTCTATACGACCTTCAATTGAACCTTGTATTAAAGCTTCTTTCTCACCATCAGATAATTTATCCCAACTTCCCACACCAGCAGGTGGTTTTTCTTCACTAGCCTTTTCATATCCTAAAATAATTCTATTTGCCTTACTATCAGGTTGTGTTGAGTCTCTAAGTATAAATTTATTGGTAGTAGGGTCAGTTTGATATTTAGGTATCATAGCTGATGCACCAAGTTTCTGAGCATTTTCAACATCTGTTGGGTCAAACGAACCATATGGAGAAGATTGTTTTGTTAATGTAGCAGATGTTTTAGGATTACCTATTACTCTACCAGTAGGATTCCCAAAATCATCAACTTCTGCAACAGCATCTCCATCACCAATCTTTATCCAGTTTGTAGGTTTAGGCATAAGTCCAGCTACTTGATGTTGTAAAGAGCCCATTGTATTAGCAAGAGTTTCTTTATCTATATCTCCTCTCATTCCTGACATTAATAAAGTATTCATAATATCATTAGCATGCTGTTCAGCAATTTTCCTATCAACTGGTATAATACCTGGAGCAGGCGTAGGAACATTACTAAAATTCTGAGGAAATGTTAATTTTGGAGTTGAAGGAGTTAAAGGCATTCCGCCAACTAATGATGTTCCTGTCAAATTGGGTTGCTTTATATTAAGACCCAATCCCTGAGTATTTTCAGGAAGTGTACTTAAATTAGTAGCTTGTGGAACATTTAAATTAATATTTGATGTAGTTAAAGAATTAGGTGCATTCAAATTTGTAGTATCTGTTGGTTTAGGTTGGAATTGTTGATTAATTCCACTACTAGCAGACGCGGCAGATTCTAAGAATCTACTCTTATTTCTTTCATTTAAAGCCTGTTGTAAAGCATTTGATACAGGTTGTAAATAATTATTTTCTTGTAAAGCACGGGCTAAAGAACCTGGCATAAGTAAATCTCCTCATTATGGATTAGTTGGTGGTTTTTTTAAAAAACCTAAAATAGGATTTAATAAACCAGCACCAGCATTAAGTCCAGCAAATATATCTGTAGCTGTTGTATCTGGATTTGCATTTTGAGCAAGTCCATTTTGTTGTCCTAACAGATTTAATAACGCTTGAGTTTGTGAATTAGCAAGATTAAATCCATTCTGATTTGCTTGATTCATAACATTCATTTGTTGTCCTAGACGGCCTTGTCCAAGTTGTTGTAAAGCATCAAATAAACTTTTATTTGTTTGATTACCTTGCTGTGCAACTTGATTATTAAATAAACTTCCACCAGAAATACCTTGAGATGCTAGTCGTGAAGCAATATCAGATTGCCCTTGTGTTCTAGCAGTATTAGCTTGTCTATTAAGACCTTGTGTTTGAGTATTTAATATACTATCTAATTGTCTAGTAAAATCTGGTGCACCAAACTGATAATTAAATTTATCAATTGGAGTTCCACCACTTATTGCTCTAGCATTTGCTTGTAAAGCATTATTAGTAGCTGTTTCTCTTTGTGATTGTCCCATTATTATTTATCCTTATTAACTAATGATTTTTCTAATACTGTAAATCCAACATCAGTTACTTTAAATCCAAATTTTGTAAATACATCAATATTATCTTCTTTATTACCATCAACAAGTGTTAGAATAGATTCTGCACCTGTAGTTATAGCACTGCCTTCTATCATGCTAGCAAGTCTCATAGCTATAACAGGTTCATCAGCAATTAAAGGTTCAAATTGATATGCTAATTTAAGTGCAGCAACGCCGTGAACTATTCCGTCATCATCAACAGCCACTAAAATCATTCCCATATCAGGGACTTTAATTTTATTTTTTTCACAAAGTGCAACCACTTGTGCTCTATAAAAATTTGTAGCTTGAATATATCTCATATAGTAGCCTTTCTATTATTTATTAAGTATTAATATAAAAATTATTTCCTTGAACTGCTTCATCATCTGGTGAAACTAAACCAATTATTGCTCCATTATCTGGACACTGTACTATACCTTTTTGTATAGGATTTGTTTTATCACTAATATCTGTACAATATAAATTCCAGACAGTACTACCATCTGATGCAATACTTACAAGTGTATTACCTATTACAACGGCATGATATGTATATGCATCTAAAAATGCTGTAGTTGGTGTAACACTTGCTGTAAAAGGTGCTTCTGGATTACTAATATCACAAATAGCAATTTTACCATTAGAATCTACACCGGATAAATATAGATAATTTTGTTTTATCTTCAAAAAAGCTGCATTGCCTGTACCATGACCTGTATAAGCAAATGGATAATTAAATTGTGCCACTTTTGTATTATCAGATAGTCTTATAACAACAATTTTACTGTCATGAGACCAATATACATAATTATCTTTTACTGCTATAGGTCCAATATTTGTAGCAGTATCAAAATTTACTAAACTCATAGGACCAGTTATAGGTTCTGTAGATATATCTTTTTTTCTTAAACCATATCCACCATCAAAAAATCCTGTATATAATGAACCTGTATTATCTATTGCTACAGATGCTATACCATATTGTGTACCTGCCTGGCCTTCTCCTATAGCACTTCCAAGTGTAGGATTTGATGGATTTGAAATATCCATGCTAATATATCCTCTGTAAACTGGGTCTCCTAGATTAAATACTGCACCAAAAACTCTATTATTATATTTTATACAATCATTTACCATGCCTACAGGATAAGATGCTGATGCTACAAATGACATACTACTATAACTATTTCTTTTATATATTCTTAATTTATTTTCAACATTAATATAAAGATAATCTTTGTCCATTACAGCTTTTGGTTCTGTACCAAATGCACCAAAATTCCATAAATGTCCTGGCTCTCTATAAACTTCTTCAGCAAAAACTGGTGCTGATGGATTTGTAATATCTACTCTACGAAATACAACATCATTGGTCTCAAATGAAATAGATAAAACATATGGCGGTCTATTTCCACATATATTACAAATCCAATCGGAATATATATCTGAACCTTGTCTGAAATCTACATATATAGTTATATCATTATTAACTATAGATGTTATAATACCTTCTATAATTTTTGTACTATCAGAATTTGACCAAAATCTTATTCTAGCACCAACAGAATAAGCAAATCCTTGTTCAGGAATATTAATAGAAAATGTTTGATAATTTCCTACACTATCAGGAATTAATATTGATGATGATGATGTTAATTTATATCCTGTACCATCTAATCCATTATTCCCACAAGATATTTTAATACTTAAATTATCATCTTGTATATTTACATCTAGATTACTCATACTGCTTTTTCGCCCGCTAAATTAATATTCCAATTAGATAAAGTTGCAGATGTTTGACTAAATAAATCAACAGTTAAATTTATAACATTTATATTTTTTAGTGTTATTACTCCTTCTAACCAAATGAGTGGTTGAGAATTTGAAGATAATCTAATACGAGACCCAACTGAATAAGCATTACCAATAGTAGGTCCTGAGTATATTATTCCTAATGGTCCTGTTGAGAATGGAGAAAATATTGTTGTATTAGATGTTACACCACCATAACCTAATCCATCTTTACCAGTAAGACCATTATCGTTAATTATTACAATTATATCATCCATTATAATTTACCTTATTCTTATTTAGTTGCAGTTGGACTAACTTTTGCTTTTCCTTGCACTATTCTTCTTCTGAATCCATCAGATGTTCTAATAATATTATAATCATAATGATATTTGCCACAATCTGTATCGGGCCAAGGATTTAAACCATATGTTACACTTGAAGATAATGACATAGTAAAAGTACCTGTACTATCAAATGGTCCTGTAGATATAAATGTGGCTACAGGAATAGTATCTGAAAAATATAATCTTAACATTCCATCAGCTGTCCAACCGGTTAAATCAAATGGAAGTCCTGTTGATTTTACAATTAACTGAATACTTTCAAGGAAATCGGAACCTTGTTGAATAGTCATATTTGTATTTTGTAAATCTGCCATTGAAAATCTCCATTTATAATAAATATAATTTTTTAATTAAAAATTTGAAAGTGTTGCTCTTTTCCAAGCATTACTGCTTGTACAAACATATAAAAAACTATTATCATACGTGGCTGTTCCTTTTGTACCACTACTTGATATACTCGTAGGAATTGTTCCTGCTAATAGTACACCAGAACTTGATACTGTACCTCTAACTGTAAGAGAACCAGTAATACTAAATATTGTTGAACTTATTCCTGCAACTTCTGTACGATTAACTCTTAATGATAAGGGACCAGATGTATTACCTGTTCCAATAGCTAAACCTACAGAATTCCATGATTCCAACATACCCCAAGCACTAGTATTTACAGGATTAATCTGTGCAAAAAATGTTTTATAGTTACTTCCTAATCCTGTTATAGTATCAGTACCAAATATTATACTACCACTATTAGTTAGTGTAAGTGTAGAATATTGTTGAGCTGCATTAGAAGCTAAATCTAATGTTGCACCTCTGCCATTATTGGTAGCATTTGAACCTCCAGCTATAGTTCCTGTTATTACTAAATTACCAATCAGAGATTCTGAACCTGATATTGATAATGAACCTGTTAATATTTGATTAGTTGAAAAAGAATTTACAATATTAGTTCCCGCCAAGGTCGTTGAACTGGTTGGAAACGTGATAGTTGAGCTACCTGAGCCTTGTAATGTTACGTTACTACCACTCAAGGTTAATTTTCGTGATGATGTTGTACCACCACTAATATCAAATCCATCAGTGTTATTACCTACATTTAAATCTATAGCGTTGTTTCTCATATTCTATACATCCTCTTTTTTAACTAAATTTTATACTCTGTATTCCTGTTATTGATTGTATGCCTGTAATAGTAAAATATGAACTACTTATCGCGGCTGATGCAGATGTAAAATCGCCACCAATCCAGTTGTCTAGTCTAACACCACCGTTAGTGAAAATATACACACCGGGACTACCACCAGTTAAACCACCAGCTGTTGTGTCTACACAATTCAGTATCAGATTACTGTTTCTATATAATTTGAAATGAACATCTCCTACACCACCTGAACATTCTAACAATAACGTGTCGCCAGTATTTTTACCTGAATCAGTAGATGCAGTATCAAATGTACCTCCGGTACTAACTACACCTATATGCCATGTGCTGGAAAAATACACCTCATAATATTGTTGTGGTATATCTTTACATCTAACTACGGGGCCACTATCTCCTGTAACTGAACCTAAAGATACTTGTGACCAGTGATTACTTGGCCAAACACTAGCAGTCCAAAAACAGGCATTATCTACATTAAATGTACCTCCGCCGTATTCACTGCCAGTTACTACACCTGTACCAGATGCCTGAATCCAGTTTGCACCTACAGGGCCGTCAGCTCTATCAAAATTATCTTGTGCTATAGTTGCCATGCTTCTGAATTCCTTAAACTATATCAATGTTGCCCATACTACTGATTACTACCCATGTTGCACTACTTCCAGTTTCTGCTGCAACCATTCTTATACTACTACCAATCCAAGAACTTGATAACGCTCCACTTGCACCAACTGAACTACTCTGTATACCGAATATTATTTTACTACTATTGTTCGGTCTAATTCTCCAACCAGTAGGTGTTAAACCAACCACAATTATTTCTGAGCTTGTAGCTGGCGTTGCAGGTGTTGTTAGTGTTACGATAGATGACCCTGAAACTATGTAGCCATTATTTAATGACATCGTTACATCAGTTGTGGCTTTCGTGTATGTTAATCCACCTCCGCCAGCTTCAGCTGCACCGTTTAGACCGCTACTACCACTTGTACCTGAACTACCAGATGACCCTGATGTTCCACCTGCACCAGTATTGCCACTTGAACCGGATGTACCGGAAGAACCACTACCACCGGTTACACCAGAACTTCCAGAACTTCCTGAACTTCCACTTGTACCTGTTAAGCCGGAACTACCAGATGTACCACTTGTGCCTGAACTACCTGATGAACCACTGCCACCAGTTACACCACTACTGCCAGATGTTCCAGAAGAACCGCTACTTCCACTTGAACCACTGTTACCAGAAGAACCACTAGAACCACTAGAACCTGATACGCCAGAACTTCCGTTAGTTCCAGATGAACCTGAACTACCAGATGTTCCACTACTTCCAGAAGAACCTGAATTTCCACTACTACCATTTGTACCTGATGAACCGTTAGTACCAGATGTACCACTTGTTCCAGAACTGCCATTTGTTCCGGAAGAACCGCTACTTCCGCTTGAACCACTATTTCCTGAACTGCCAGAAGTTCCTGAAGAACCTGAACTGCCACTAGAACCAGAATTTCCGGATGAACCACTAGAACCTGATGTTCCAGACGTTCCTGAACTTCCGTTTGTACCTGATGAACCACTACTTCCACTTGAACCAGAAGTGCCACTTGTTCCTGAACTGCCACTACTACCGGATGTTCCTGAATTTCCTGAAGAACCGTTTGTACCTGAAGAACCAGAACTACCGGATATACCTGAAGTTCCACTTAACCCAGAACTACCACTATTTCCAGACGAACCGCTTGTACCACTTGAGCCAGAAGAACCGGAACTACCATTAGTTCCTGATGTACCTGAAGTTCCTGAAGTTCCTGAAGTGCCACTTGAACCGTTAGTTCCGCTACTACCATTTGTACCACTAGTACCTGAAGAACCAGATGTACCACTTGAACCAGAACTACCGGATATACCTGAAGTTCCACTAGAACCATTTGTACCAGAAGTGCCTGATGTTCCACTTGTTCCTGAGCTTCCTGATGTTCCACTTCCACTATTTAGAGCAAAAGATGCTGTTACAGCATAAGACGATGTAACTACACCGAATATATTTGCACCACTGCCTGAAAATCCTGCACTAGCACTTACAGCAGTTGCTAGTAATTGTCCATATGTTTGTGTTTCTACTACAGATGAATTACCTAGTACAATTTGATTACTTTTATTTACAGTAGCTTGATATCCTAAAGCTGTACTATTAACTATACCATTTGTAGATACATTTGTATTAGCTCCAATAAGTGTAGTAGTATCATAATTTGTAGCAGATGCAAATCCTGTTTGTACACCTATTGATGTATTATTACTGCCTGATACTGCACTATATAAATTTTCCCATCCCACGGATGTGTTATTACTACCTGTTGTTTGATTATTATTAGTAGCATTACCTATAGCAGTATTATTATTACCTACTCCTAAAGCAGTTAATGTATTGGAACCAACAATAGTAGTCATTTGACTAGTTGTGCTTCTAAAAGGTGTTCCTGAATTTAGAATTATATTACTTGTTTGTCCGTTTGAATTACCTATAGATATACCGTTTACAAGTATGTCTTTACTGGCTGTTAAAGAACCTGTTATATGTAATGCTGGTAATGAACTAAACCAAGTAAATCTATTATCTGAACCTAATACAGATGCACTTACAAATTGTACTGAACCACTGACAGAACCACTAGCAGTTGTATTTGTACCACCACTAGATGTTCCACTACTTCCAGCAGTACCAGATGTTCCTGAAGTACCTGATGAACCGGCATTCCCAGAAACTACTTCTTCACCTTGTGCATTATATTTTCTCATACATCATACTCCATTTATTTAAGATTGTTCAGCACCAGAAATAATAAAATCTACAACACCAGCAGTTGTTGTCTGTGCTTCAATTTTATCTCCTGAGTCCAAGGATAAAGTTTCTTCTTTTTCAATAACTCTTAAAGATTCATTTTGTAATAGTGACGCCACAGCTATAACTCTTGATGTACCTGATACATTGACATATACAGTTAGTGATTGTGGTGTAACACTTGTATTCATAATAGAAAAATATTTTACCATTGTTTCTGTTAAAGCAGGAACAGTATATAAAGTTGATTTTGATGAAGAAACTTGACCTTCCGCTAATAATTTAGGTGTTATTATCATAAATACTCCAATTAAATATCTAGCCAGGCTAGAATAGATGAATCTGTACTTGATATACCGCTACTTCCACTTGTTCCACTACTACCACTTGTACCAGATGAACCTGAACCACCACTACCTGCTGTAATAATAGTAGGAGTAGTTGTAGTAAATCCTTGTCCTGTAATAGAATTAAATTTACCTTCTACTTGTTTTATTAAATTATCAAATTCTTGGTCAAGATTTGGATTATCTTTGAATCGTGATAATCTTTTGATAGTATTTGTATTTTCAACTGCCATTATCTAATTCCTGTTGGAAGAACTTTATATAATAAACCAATAGAAGATAGTGTAAAATTATTTGATAAACCACTATTATTATCAGTTACTTCAAGTTTAAATCTTTTTGTATCTGAACCTAAATGGGTCCTTACTTTATAAATAGCATCCGAACCTGTAGGAACTGTCCATGTCTGGAATGGCGTTAATGAACTACTATCTAGTATATAAAGATTTAAATTAAATGGTTGTGTTGCATTATATCTTACAAATAACTGACTTACATGAAATCTTGTATTTGCTGGTAAATCGCTACCCATCAATGTATTATCAAAATTTACTGAGGTCCATTTAAATGTAGAGAGTTGTGGTGAATCAATAAATTCTTTATAAATACTACCACTGTCTGTCATATAAAGAATACTACCACTAATATCTAATGTTAAATCTTCAGGAATTAATCCATTTTGTAATTCTTCCCACCCTTTATTAGTATAAATATATTGACTTGCACTATCTCCAGCATAAAATCTATAAGAATGTGTATTTTTTTCGCCTATACCTATAGTAGATTCTTTTTCATCTGTTGTAAGATTTCTATACTTATCTCTTATAGTTTCATTTGAAATTGGAGTTTTATTGGCATTTACTACACCATAAACATCGTAAATTCCATTATAAAATAATGTATCTCCAAAAGTAAATATACTTTTCTTTGATATAGGTCCATCACCTATATCTATATGTCGTGAAACTCCAGAATCTGAATCTATCCATTGAATACTATTTTTTCTTAATACATAAATATCTACAGCAGGTGTAAATTCCATAGAAATACAATCATTGCCATCAAATGCTTCTAAATCAAAGAAATTCTGTGGTGTTAATACATCATAAAGAAATGCTCCTGCAGCATTTGTTGCAGGACTAAATATAATTTTATTTTTAAGTCTAGTATCAATATATGTATTTAAAGTATATGTTTTGCCTTTAGCAACAAGACCTTTATCCCATGAAGATACTAATTCTTGAGTGGGTTGATAACCCATATTATCAGACATTTCTATACCACCAATTAGTTGATTTTGTAATTGTTGAGATATAGCAGCTATACTAAATCCATCAATATAAAATGTTCCTATACCATCATTATTTATATTATTATACCATACATTTAATTTTGATAAACCAGATGTTGTTGCAACTGGCGTAACAGTAATATCAAAATGTTTCCAACCATCAGCCGTTATTATATTTTGATAAGGGAAAAATATTGTTTCTGTTGGGTCTGAATATGATAATGCCCATTGATATAATTGTATGAAGTTTCCTATATCTGTAGTATTACCAACTATTTTTGCCCAAAATTGTATTCTATATTGTCTTAATCCATCAGTAGGTAAAGATGGTAATAATAAAGTAAAACCTGGTCCAGATGGAGTATTAGTTCCAGGCAAAACTTTTCTTGTACTTAAAGAATATGAACCAACTTTTACATCTAATGTTTCAACTGACATAGAAACTCTACTAAAAAATACAGTATCATTACCTGTACTTAAACCATCAAGTGTTGCAGCTTCTGGTAATCCAGCAGGAGCAATACAGTTAGGAGTAATATTATATTCTATACTTTGTGATACAGAATTGATGTTAAATGTTGATTCAAGATATCCACTATTATTTAAGAAAAATTGATTGGTTCTACCAGAATTTAAACTCCAAGAAGCAAATGTATCTGTTACTGGAAGTTGAGAATAAAGAAAATATTCAGCTGTATCGGGATTAGAACTTCCAGACCCAATATAATCATTTATTTGTGTTATTCTTGGATTTATTGAACCAAAATCTATACTGGGTATAATATTAATAAATGAACTAACAAATTGTGAAGTATCAAATGATGTATTATCAGTCATAAATTCTTGAAATCCGTCTACAATAGATGTTAAACGAAGTCCATAATTACCTGCCGGCCAAGAACCTGTAAATGGTGTTATATCAGCACGAATTAATGTATTAGTACCAATAATATTATAAGGTTCTATTGTCATTCTATTTAAAGTAGCAAGTTGTGCAAAACTACTAGTATCAGAATAAAATGGGTCAGTGGGAGAAGCAAATGATGAAGAATTAAATTTATAATATTTATTTTGATATGTTATGCTTAAACCTAAACGATTTTGCTCACCACCAAATCCAATTCTAATACTATCCAATACTTTATGAAAAGTAATATCATTTTTTGTTGCATTATAATTTCCTGTAAGAAACGAATATGGAATACTATCTCTCATTATTAAAATTTTATCACCTACTTGCCAAGAACCTGTAACAAGTTGTGTTAAAGTTAATATAGTAGTTCCAGAAGATGCACTACATCCCATTATTTTTGTATAATCATTTCTAGAAGGATTTTGTATAGTCCAACCACGAAGATATGAACTAGAAAGGAAAAATGTATCTGTAGCATCTATTCCAATAGTATAACTTTGAACAGATTTAACAGTAGTTAAATAACATTCAGTAAGATTTTGCCAATCATTTATCCAATTACTACCAGACCAATATGGTCTAATAAATACGCCTATAATATTTTCTGATGGAAGAGATGAACCTGCCTCTACTGTTAGATTTCCCTTAACAACTTCTGTTGTTATTTCTTGTCCTTGAGAACTACTATTAATGATAGGAATAAAAAACGTGGCTAACCCAAGAGGTGTTATATTGGTGAGTTTTCCACGATTTATTGAGGATGATGGGGCATTATAAAATAAATTATAACCCCTATTTATTACTAAATCTCCAGAATTATTTCTTAAATCTAGATTAATGAGTTCAGTACATTCATTAATATTTGGTATTCTTTTTGCACTTGCAATCCCAGAGAATTCATCTATTAAAAATTCTTGCATTTATATCTCCAGGTTATTGTTTTGAACTATCTCCACGCTGTTTATTACGGATTAAAGCATTTTCATCCATATTAAGTTGTCTAATTTCTGTAGTTTTGCTTTCAATAAGATTTGTAAGAGCTTCAGGAGCTTCTTTACCAACCTGTTCATAAACAAAATTCTTAACTTTAGCAATAACAAGTGGAACATATTTATCTCGTATATCAAGAAAATCCGAAGATGATACAACTGCTACTGGTTGTCTATAATAATAAACACTTGCAGTTCCAAAATTAGAAACATTATTTCCTTTAAAGAAGTTTAAAGTTTCTCCATGTTGAAAATAAAATACTGAATTTTGATATGATGTTATAGCTGCTAAATTTTCAAAAGCAAAATCAGATTTCATAGGAACTAATCCATTATTAGAATCTACAACTTTAACTACTTTATCAAAATTTGTATTAACTAATGAAAATTGATTGCTTACTACAGAACCTGATACTATACTACCATAGTCAGGTTGTGCAGCACCATTTAACATTTCTGCAACATCCGCTACTGATAAATTAACATAATCTTTTATTGTTAATGGTACAACTTTATCAGGTGCAATTTCATCAACTAAAACACGAACTATTGATTCTACAGAATTTAATGTATAATTTTTACTTAATGCCATTGTATTTTACTCCTTATGATAACTGAGCGTCTATTCTATAAAGTTGTTCGGCTATCTCAGCAATTTTTGTTGTATGAATCTCATAAAATGGACTATCAATAGACCCATTTTGTATAATTGGTGTACCTGTAGTAGGAACTAAAGGCGATTTAACATATCTAAATTTTACACCAGTATAACCGCTACCACCTAAACTTGGATATAAATATAGAGTTCTACCATCTACAATCAAAAACATATTAATAGAAGTAGCAGTATATTGTGTATTAATACCTGTATCTATTACTGATAATAACTGTGGTTCCTGTACTTTAATATATTGTGAACCTGTAGTACTATCAAGAATCGACAGAAAATCTAAATATGGAGAAGCAATTGTATAATTAGTTCCATTTGTACTTCCGCCATAACCACCTATTACAAAAGATGCTGACGCTTCTACAATCATTTCAGGAAATACTTTTACAAAATTCCATTTATTACCTTGTGATTGTACCCAGGCATCTTCTTCAAATCTAAATAATGCTCTGTTAACATATGTTACAGTATCACTTGCTGGAAGTGTATTGCCATCTAATAAACTTCCTGTTATATCAAATGTTGCTATATCTGCTACTCTGGCACGGAATTCTTTTATTATCGTATCAAATTTTGGTGTAGCCATTAAATAATCTCCTTACCAAGTACATGTAGTTATAGTCAAATTTGATTTAAGAAATGGTAACATGGAGTTATCATTTAGTTCTTTTTCATATAATGGTAAGTATTGCTGAGCATTAAATTCAGCACAAGTTCCATATATTAAAGCTCTATCAAGTTCGTGTGGAACTATACTATCATTATTTGAATCTATAGGGTCACATGATGCTATTCTATGTACCCAAAATTCAATACTTTGTGATGTTGGCATACTACTTGTAGAAGGCATTGGAGCAAAATAAATATGTTTATCATAAATAGTTGCCTGTGATGGTAAACTTACAGAACAACTTGTAGAATTAATAACATCTTTCCAAGTTCCTGCAGCTACTAATGTTATGTTTCCATCCCAAGATGGAAGAATTGATGATATTAATACTTTCGATTTATCAAAATAATATTTATTCTGATTTGTTTGAAGATTGATAGTAATTCTAGATTCAGGTCTAACTCTTTGTAAAATATTATCCTGAACCTCAGTAGCTATTTCCCATATTTGTGCATCTGAAATTTTTGATACATCAATTTCATTCAATATTTGACGGACGCGTGATGCTAAATACATACCTGTCATATTATTATACCTTTAAATTAAAAATGGGCTATAACCACATATCCTTGAGTGGATATAGCTTATAGCCCATTAATATTATTAATTTACTAGATTATATTGTTGTTAAACTGGCTGATGCCCAAGCTGTAGTTGTCGTGTGTATAAACAACTTGCCTGCAGTTCCATCAACAGCAAAAGTTCCAACTGGTAATCCGTTTAGTTGTGTAAAGTCGGAATTAGAAGCGCCTGATACAAATAGCACAGCATATGTAACATTTTCGCCACCAACTTCCATTACTTTAGGTGCACTTGCTAGTGAAGCTGAAGATGGGTCCATGTTGAATCTATCTATCCAAGATACACCAGTTACAACCTGTAAATTATTAGCTTTTTTACCTGTAATTGACATGTTTATTACTCCTGTTAAAAGTTATTAATTTTGTTAATTGATATTTCTATGTGTTAGATGGAAATACCATCTGGTGAATATGTGAAATAGACCAAACTTGAAGCATTTTCATAGAAAGCGCCTCTCGTACCAAAATATCCATCATCATCAGTTATATCTGCTCGTTCAAGACCTAAAATAGCATCTGCAGCATCACCAATAAATTGTGAATAATCCCATTCTTCTCTTTCAAAAGCAATAGGACTTGCATATCCACCTGTAATTGATTGTACACCTAACAATATAGCAGGTTTCAACGGACTTACATCTCGCGGAACTAGCATATAATCAGGACGTCCATACTGTACAGGATTTGCAGCTGTTCCAGCATATGTTACACCATTACTATTTTGTGAACTTGTTACATAAGCACCAGGAATTGTATCGTCAGATATAATGAAAGCACCTTCAAATAAATAGCCTTCCATTAAACCACTAAATACTGGATTTTCTTCACCACGTACATTAGCAACTCTTTGTGCCTGTTGCCATTCTGGGTCGCTTCTAAGTTGACGAATTTGTGTTGAATGTAATAAAAGAATAGGAGCAAATGTACCATCAACAACTTCTGACGGCTGAACTTTATGTTTTGTTCCAAGAAATACTATATTACGAACATCTTGTGCTGTAAAAGCTGTTGCAGCTACGTTACCACTAACATACAATTGTTTCAATGAAGAAGAAACAGAATTTTCATATGCTGTAGTAAATGAATTTGTTCCACCTTCTGCTACAGTAAATGCAACTTTACCACCAGTAAGACCAACACCTTTAATATAAAGATTAGGATGGCTTTTTATTGTTAAACCAACACCATTGGTTGAATCTGTAAGATTATCTGAATATCCTGCTAAAGCTGCTTGATATGCAAGGAAGGAAATTTTACGTGTGAACCAATCTTGAAGGTCTGCTGCACCTTTTTCCATTAGAGCCATCTGAATTTCGGGTTTCTTTAAAGCCTGTTTTGACATTTTATTGTCTTGAATCTTAACAGCATTACGAATTTGATTTAAAGAAACTTTCTTTGTAAGAATTTTTCTTTGTTCCTCGTTACCATGTAATTCCTGACCACCAATAACACCTTGTCCAGTCAAAGGATAGAGGATAGGAATATCCATCTGTAAAGAACCTTCTGTTTCAAAATCTTTACGAATATCAATTACTTTACCTGATGGTTTTAACGACATTGTTCCACCGTAGAAACCAGATTTACGATATTTGGCAACATCAATGAACCCAGTAAACTGAGCTAATTTACCATACTGCCAAACACCTTTTTCTACTTTCTTTCCGAGAGCACGTCTGTAAACTTGCATGCTATCGTTATATTGAGATTTAAAAGTTGACATAATTAAACTCCTTAATAATTACTTAAACATATTTAATTTCTGTTTTTCCAAGGCTTTTTCCAAATCTTTATATGAACTATTATCTACCTCATCTTCATCTTCAAGATTTATTTCATTACTTGAAGGTGCACGAGAAACTGCTTTATTTGCTAAAGAAGGAGGCGGTTTCAATTTATCTTTCTTTTGAACTACATTATTAGAATGTTGAATACCATTCCTTGATGATGCAGCTTTAATAATTGATTCCATATTCTTCTTTAATAATTCATTGTAAATACTACCTTGGCGAATAATAGGTACATCATAGATGTATTCTACTATTTGTGAATTTGCCATACCATCTGAATTAACAAGTAAATCATGAATATATTTATTATTCTTTTGTTCATCCAGATTTAAGTTGAGTCCCAAATCTTGTAAGGTCAAATTATATTCTGATAATTTATCTTCAAATTGTTTAACATCGCTTTTTATTATTCTTTCGTCAATATCCTGCCAAGAGTTTCGTAAGGTATTAATCTGTTCTACTTCTCTTTGTATATTTACTTTAGTATTTTTAAAATCTGTATCAAATTCTACATATTTTGAATAATCACTTACTAATAAATCTTTTACATAATCTGTAAGTTCTTTATTATTACTAGGTAAATCTGGATATTTCTGTTTTAATAATGTTAAAGCGGCATTATCAATTGTTACCTTATCAATCACAGGTATATTATTTTGAGTTTGTTGTGGTGTTCTTTTCTGAGATATTACAGCCTGGGCATTAACATAATTCTTTAATGCCCTCTCAGTCATTCTATCGCCTTTAACACCCTCTAAATATTTTTGTATTTCGGGAGCCTGTGCTTTAAGAAAGTTATCATCAATTTTAATTAGATTTTCGGTATTATCCACTTCTAATTTAATTGGTTCTGATTTTTCTTTTATAGATACTTTTGTTTCAGGTGTATCTTTTATTTCTTCTTGCCTGTCCTCAGCTTTGGTATTACCCTCTGTTTCAGGAGTTTCGTCTTCTTTTACTATTTCAGTAGTTGTATTGCCAACCGCTAAATTTTTTAATGCCTCAAGATTCTGTTCCATATCACCAGTTTCATTATCAACATCTTGAGTTATTTCTTCTAATGTCTTTGCCATAAAAGTATTACCTTTCATATTATGTGGAGGTAAAACAATACTATATTATTAGTATTTACCTAATATTTAATTATAAATATAAATTTTTTGGAGAAACATCAAATTTATTGAATAGGATTAATATTATTAGCAGGATTAACCGGATTAACCGGATTAACTGTATTAATACTATTATCAGGATTAATTTGCTGTTGCTGATTCTGTTGAATTTGCTGTATTAAATCTTGAATATCACCTGTATTAGAACTAGGCATTTGTTGTGACATCTGATTTTGTTGAGGCATTGATTGTGCTTGTTGTTGTGCCATTAAAGCCTGTTGTTGCATCTGTTGTTCTTGTTTTTGTTTATTTAATACTCCCTGTACATATTCTAAGAATGCACCTTTTTCAACTATTGGAGCACTCTTAATTAATAATTCTATAGGAATAAGTGCTGGATTAATCTTACCTATCAATGTTGCCATCTGTACAAGTTTTCCAAATTCAGTTTCTTTTGCCTGTTGTCCATACGGAACAGGAGAAATTTGTACATCAAATTTACCAAAACTTGTATCATTTAATATTTCATTAATATTATCTTTATTTATTTCTTGCCATTGATAACTATTAGAATCATCATTATCAAGTCGTATAACTCTATAATCTGTAAAATATTTCTGAATAAATTCTATATTATTTTGTGTTATTGGTTTTAGTGTTGCCTGAGCATTTTCACTTACCCATTCTTGCATTATATCAGATTGAGCAACTTTTGCCTGGAATAATGTTCCTGATTCTCCTGATTGTTCTGCTATACCACGCTGAGCATCTACTATACCACTTAAAGATTTAATTAATGTAGTATCTTCTTGTGCATAAGATTCTAATGCCATTAATGATTGTGGATTGGGTCCTTCAATTGGTTTAATTGAACCAAGTTTTCCAGATTTTACAAGTTTTATTCCACCAACTTCTTTATTTGTTTTCCAATCTTCTAAATGTTCTTTTAATGCATCTTCTTCTGCAATCCAACCACCAAGTGCAGTTTTCTGTAAAATTGTTAATTCTGTATTTCTTCGTTGGTTAAATGATTTTAAGGCATCTTTTACATTATCAACCATAGATTTCATTTCTAAAATATCCGGATGAAAATCATAACAAAATATTGGAGTAAATCTGAAATTACCATTCTGAATATCCTGTTCATCATCATATAGTACTGCATTGATAGCCGGAACAGTTGTTGTTTGATATATTTTAGTAATAATAGATTCGTTTATTTCAGGAAGTGAAACTGTAGATTTTAATTGTTGTAGTTTATCATTATCATACCAATCTCGTTCTGATAAGTCCATGACTTCTGATAATTGTATCATGTCTGTAATATCTTGTTGATTACCAGTTGCCATATCAGTAAGAGTCATTGTTCTTACTGAACGGCGTTCATAAAAATCAATTACTTTTAATAAACCATTTTTATAATTAAGAAAGTTTTTAGTAATAGTGGCTTCAGAATCTTCTATATTATTGGCTCTATGTTCGCCTTGATATGTTGTTATATTATTTAATGCTCGTTCTGCCCAGGTTTTTAATAGTGCTTTATCACTGTCACTGTCGCCAAACACTCTTCTTGAAGATTCGTAAATTTTATTGGCCAATTCTGAATCATCGTTTGCATAAATAGCAATAATTTCTTCTGTAGATAAGAATCTAAAATCTATAATCCAATTACAATCTTTTAAATTTCTATTCTTTGTATCCGTATCAAATTTTATAGAAAATGGGTCTGCACGCCTTATTCTTACATTACCATCAGCATTCTCAGAATCATAAAAGTAATCTTGACGAATCCAACCGATACGACCTATTATAGCATCTATATAAGCTGATGCTAATTCTTTTGCTATATCATTTTTCTGATAAAGAATATAATAATTAAGTTTTTCAAATAAATCTACTTGTTGTTCATCTTTAAGAGTTTGTGGACGAAGTTGTATACCAGGTATAGAATTTTTGAATGCTCCTGCAACTTGTATAATTAAAGGCATCAATAAAGGATATTGAAAATTAGGTCTTTTTTCTTTTATAAGTTTATCTAAATCAATCTGGTCATATATTTTACCAACAACAAGATTATAATTTACAAGACGCTCCTGTTCCCATAATTGATATAAACCTTGTGAAAAATAATCTATATTCATTATTCTTGATAAGGTTCGCTGTTGCTGGCGAGTCAATTCAAACATTTAGTTATCCCTTTTTATTAAATCTAATCTTTTTCTTTTTAGAAGAATTTTTACCAACTCTTTCTGGTAAATTAAGTCCTTTACTGGCTTCATCATATTCTTTTACAACATCAGGAGATATTTTCCCCTGTTCTAAAAGAACATGAAACTTCTTTCTTTGTGCATTAGAAACATAAGGCATAGAAATTATTCCTTAAATATTACATTGAATCCCATGTATCAAATCTTTCATTATCAACAAAAGATGACGCTGAAGGATTGCCAGCAAGATATGCATTTAGTGCTATACTCTTTGCTTGATTAATAGGAGTACCCTGACCAATTAATACTTCACGATATTTTACATATCCTGCAGGAAGTTTTGACATTTTAAGAGCAAGTCTTATATCATGACTGAATACTTCTCTTACACCACCTATCTGAAATCCTGTTGTATTAAAAGTTGTGTCTGCACTACCTGTATTACCAGGTGCAGAACTAGAAGCAATAAGTTTAACATGATAAACAGTTTCAGGAACTAGACTATTAATTGTTACTAAAAATTGTGAAGCAACATTGCCTGAAACAAGAAGATTTGAAGAAGTGATACTGCCATAGTTTTTGTCTAATCCCCACTGAAAACTAGCAGTAGTTGCTGAACCGGAAGGAATAATTGAACCTGATAGAACTGCTGTATATTGTGAAGGAGTTATACCAAATAAAGATACAATTGGATTTGCCATTATATTCTACCTTAAATTATACTTAAATAGTAAAATGTGATATAAAATTATTTTTTAAAACGAATCTTTTTCTTTTTATCAATACTAGGATATTTCTGATGTACAGCATCACGAACTTTAGTTTTTTCTTCTGCTGAACCAAATTGTGAAACTCTAGCTAATGCATTTCTAGCATGAGAAATATTTTCAATAGGATATTTCCTTTCACCAGGATATACAAACTCAGATTCAGGTAAATCTTTTCTTTCTTTATATGTAAGTTTTGCCATTGTAAATCTCCTGAATTAATCATTGATTATTAATATTCTGTCTGAGTTGATTGTGCTTTACCAACACTTGCTTTCTCAAAGGCTTCTGGTAGAATAAGTTTCATTTCATCTTCACTCATTCTTTCATGGTCTTGTGAATGTTTATCCGACCAAATTTCACAAGAAATTTCTGCTGCACTCTGTTTATCATGACCTTCAGATATTAACATATCATAAATAGGTTTTACTTCATTTCTTACCTCATCTTCACTGAGACCATACTCTTGACCAAACTCATCATGAGATTCTTTTTCTTCTCCACCAGTTTTATCTTCTTGTACCTGTTCTTCAGGAGATTCATTCTGCTCTTCATCTACTGTATCTATTTCATGTTGTCCCTGAGCATCTGTAGGTATATCATTCTCTTGTTCATTGGCAGACTCATTATCTGATGGAACTAAAGGTTTATGACCTATCTTAATAACTAACATTCCACCAACTGGTGATGTATGAACTTCTTTTTTATTTGCTTTTGATTTTGCCATGATTATAATTCCTATAAAAATGATAAACAGCGTATTTAGTTAATTATAAATATAATATTTAATCACAAACATCAATTATAATGCCATATTAGAATAATTTTCATTCTGTTTTTTCTTATGTCTGAGTTTAAAATCTTCATACCATTTTGGCATCTGAACAGATACTTTAGGTATATCTATACTATTAATTACATATCTTAGTGCCGCTATAGCGTGATTGTCTTTATCAACAGGTTTTTCAATATAATTACGTTGTTGCCATGGTTTCAAATCAGGCCATTTATAATTACCCATCTCTTCAATTAAATGCTTACATCTTGGAGATATAAATAATTGTTCATCTTTAAACATTTGATTCATTTTTAAAATACCCTGAGATAATTCACTATTACTAGGAGTCCAATATATTCCTAAATCTACCCAATCATCATATTGTCTTCTACCACTACTCTCAGTTATCCAAATTGCTTTATCTGCAACAATTTGACTAGCCCTTTCATAATAATTATTCCTTTTAAGTTCTTGAGCCAAATCAGATATTAATTTACCTTTTTCATAAAATTCGTCAAATACTATTATCTTACCATCACTTCCGACAGATATCCATAATATTGCTGCTGGATTACGAATACCCCAGTCATATCCAATATAAATATTATCTGTCGGGTGTGGTATATAATCATTCTGTAATACATGTATTTGTTCATGATATTCATTAAATACTACACCACTAAAATCACTAAATCCACAATATACATACCTATCTATCCAATCTTTAGGATATGTTTTCATAAGGCTGTCAAGATAATCATCAGGTAAATATTTATTTTCTGATGTGATTGCAACAAAACTCTCAGCATCTATATCTTTATTAGGTCCAACAAATCTTTTCCAAGCCCAATCTTTGCCGGCACTATTTGTTGCACCAAAAAATTGACGTGATGTAAGTTGTTTCCTTAAACGTCCTAATAGTGCAAGATAAGCATCCTCACTGCATTCAGTTACTTCATCTAGTGCTGCCCATCCTAAATTTAAAGATTTAATTTTATCAAGACCACCATCAGATGCATCTATACCTGTATAATATAAACTACTATAATTAACAAATGTGATTATTCTATCAGATTTATTATGTTCTAATATTATATTTTCCTGACACATTTCTAATAATTCTTTAAGTGTTGTTTGTTTTAATTCGCTGAGATATTTACGGGCAAGTACACCAAAGTTACGAGGATATTTAAAAGATTGTAATAAAATTTCCATTGAAAGACATGTTGATTTACCACTGCCATAACCACCAAAATATACTTTTTTATGAGCATCTGATAAATGAAATGATTGTTGTGTAGGAAGTGGTAATGTATATATCTTTTTTTCAGGATAGTCTTTATCTCTTATAGAATATGATAATATAACATCAGACATTAATTATCTTCCTTCTTATTATTATCAAAGAAATTATTACTTAAACTAGATGTTGCTGGTAAATTAAAGAATACATTTGTATTACTATCAACACGACCACTCATTTCCATTTTTACAGGCATAATATATTTACTTATTTCTTTAGTTGCATATAATACAATCCTCTCATCATGGGATTGTAATAATTCTGCCCAGTTATCAAGCAACATATCTTTTAGTTCCTGAACATCAGTTATCTTCTCTAACATATTAATTTTTTTCCTGATAATGCTACGACGATTAGGTCCTGTAAATCCTGCACGTGCTGTATTGCCTGCTACAAATTTACCAGTAAGGGGATTTCTACCTTCATAAAATTTAGAACTATATACTTCATACTGTTTAATAAAATCACTTATTGTAATAACATTATCTTGTATTACTTTCTGTTCTTCGGTAGATATAATTTCAGCAGTAGGTATAGTTTCAGCAGTAGGTTCAGTAGGTTCAATAGGTATAGTAAAAGAACCTGATATTTCTAATGATTCATTCATATTCATATCTCTTTTCTAATAATAATTTATGTAATACTATATTACTTTCATCAGTAAATCTTATAAATTCAGGTACAATTCTCTGAGGTAAAAATGAACCATTAGCAAATAATAATACTTTAAATTTTGATTTTGGTATTATACATGTTTTAGGTATTATACCAGATTTATAATATTTTAGTATATCTTTTTTGTACATTAATAACTTTTTTACCATTATTTTAGAGATATGCATAGGTACATTATTATCATCAACAAATACAACATATTTATTTAAAATTCTTGAGATATGTTTTTTAGATTTAATATTATTTTTACTTTCACCTTTAACTATATCTCTTAATACTGTATTATGCTTGTGTAGAGTAGCATAAATAGTACTATTATTAATGTTCAATTTTTTTGCAATATCATTTATACTAAGACCTGAATTATATAATGGTACAATCTTATCTCTAATTCTAATGTTAACTTTAAATTTATCTCTTAATGTTATATTATTAGATTTTAATGTATTATACACTGTGCCTCTACTGAAATATAATTTTTTAGCAATATCATTTATACTTAAACCTGACTTGTAGAGTTTTATAATATTTTTTATATCTTTCTTTCTCAATAGTTTTATTTCTTTCCATTTAGTTTATAAAATTCATATATCCAAGGTTGCTCTGATAATATCCACGACATGCAAAATAATGGGTCTCTGTGCCATTTGTAAAAATGACAACTATAACATAATGTAATAGCATTCTTCTCATCCCATCTATACTCTCTTGCTGTCCTGCTAATAAGATGAGCACATTGTAAATTAGTAATTTTACTGCATATTAAACATTTACCATCTCTCTTTCTAATATATTCAGAAAATTCTTTATCTCTCTTTTTAATTTCTTGTTTGGTCAAATTTTAATAACTCCTTACTAAAATATTTCGTATATCAAACTTATGCCCGGTACAATCATTATCTTATTCTGTTCCTGTATATAGATAGCACTTATACTAGGACCAACATTAAATCTATTAAAAAATGACCTGTGAGGTACAATAGTATTATTAATTACTACAGTATCAACACGAGATACTAATGTAGATGTTATATTAAAATCTGCTGATACAACAAATGTATTACTAGGTGGAAAATTATATTTAATATGAAGATTTACTGAATTACTATCTTTTTTAATAGTTGTATCAACAGATGCTACAATAGAAGATATAACTTTAACTGAATCTTTAAGCAGTGTAATAGTATCTAGTTTTGCTGGTATAGTAATATAAATTTTAGTTGTATCATGTATAAATGTTGTATCAGATTTACCTTTAATATATTCAGTTGTTGTTGTAGTTTTTAAGAATGTTTTTGATACTACAAAACCTGCAATAAAGGCTGATATACATAGTAATAATATTATTATTACTCTCGTATTGATAATCATTTAATTTCCGCCTGTAGAAGTAATATTAATTTCTTTTGAAGTTGTACTGGTATTTACTGTTTTATTTTCATCACTATTACCTACAGTTTTATCTAAAATATTGCCACCACTATAGATGCCATACACAAATATCATAAACGTTGAAAATTGTTGAAAATCTGTCTTATTAAAAAATAATGCAACTGTAGCAGTTAAATATAATACAATACTTGCCCATAATTTTCTACTATTTAATTTCGTTGGCATAATTTAAACTCCTAATTTTCTAATTTCTTTGAAATTGTGTTAAATTTCTTTGAAAATGTGTTATAAGCATCAATATTATTATCAACTTTAAAATATCTATGTGTATTATCTTCAGATGCTGCCATAATTATTAGTGCAGAAGCACTTAAATAATGTAATGCTTCTGTCTTTGTGTAAAGACCTGATATTTGTTTAATATACAGGGCAGGATAATAATTATTATTACAGCCAATATATAGTTTATATTTCATAATTATAAATATAGTATTATTACGATTTCTAAATAAAAAGCACCTAATTTATAGTCTAACTACAACTAGGTGCTTATTTTTTTCTTAGGAGAAAGAAAATGAGATGGCCTGTTAGCCATATCAATTATAAATATAGAAGTTTTGAGATTTCCGCTGGTCCGCTGGTCCACTGGTAGGAATGATGTAATTTTGCTTGATAGTTAAATTTCTTTGAAATTGTGTAGAATTTACTGAAAATGTGTTAAAAACATTATAATCCATATATTTATAATATATGGAGAATACAAACATGAATGACAAAAATAATATTGAAGTACCATTGAAAGAACATTTTGATGATAAATTTATAGAATTAGAAAAAAGATTATCAGAAAAACAAAAATATCAAGAAAAAGCTCTTCAAACAGCAAAAGAAGAACTGAATCGACGATTGGAAGGCATGAATGAATTTCGTGAACAATTACAATCACAGGCTGTTACATTTTTAACGCGTGAAAGATTTGATTCACAGTCAGAAAAACACACTGCAGAACACAAAACAATCGATGAAAAAATTTCCAGATTACTTTCTTCTGATTTATATCATTCTGAACATAAAACACTCGCTGATAAAGTTGAAGAAATATCAACTTGGAAATCAAAACAAGAAGGTGCACAATCGTTTGCTAATATAGTCAGTGTTATTGCTGTAATTATTTCTATATTCATGGGTATTTTACATTTTATAAAACCATAACCCAATTTCAAAGAAATTTAACCCAATTTCAAAGAAATTTAACCCAATTTCAAAGAAATTTAACCCAATTTCAAAGAAATTTAACCCAATTTCAAAGAAATTTAACCCAATTTCAAAGAAATTT
>Ga0265323_10000230_pt1 | contig 32958 bp, 25 predicted proteins | sample 41225metaG_FD_193580 | JGI IMG/M metagenome (GOLD analysis project Ga0265323, IMG submission 193580) | Rhizosphere microbial communities from Carex aquatilis grown in University of Washington, Seatle, WA, United States - 4-12-25 metaG | ecosystem: Host-associated > Plants > Roots > Rhizosphere...
CGCCTGGGGCGCGAACATTCTTGGCCAGACCAACGTGCCGGCCGGTTTGAACAATGTGGTGACGATTGCGGGTGGAACTTATACCAGCCTGGCATTGAAAAACGATGGAACGGTGGTGGCTTGGGGTTACATCGCCGGCCTGACCAATGTGCCGGCGGGCTTGAGCAATGCAGTGGCCATCGCGGGCGGAAGTTATCACAATCTGGCGGTCAAGAACGACGGGACGGTGGTGGCTTGGGGTGATAACAGCGCCGGCCAGACGAACGTCCCGGCAGGTCTGACCAATGTGGTGGCCATCGCGGGCGGGAGTTATCACAGCCTGGCGTTGAAATACGATGGGACCGTGGTGGTTTGGGGTGATAACAGCGCCGGCCAGACGAACGTGCCAGCCGGCTTGAGCAATGTGGTGGCGGTCGCCGCGGGCGGTTACCATAGTCTGGCGTTGAGAAACGACGGCAAGGTGCTGGTCTGGGGCGACAACAGCACCAATCAAACGAGCATCCCCGCCGGCTTGAGCAATGGGGTGGCCATCTCGAGCGGTTATTTCCATAACCTGGCGCTCGCTTCGCCATTCAACGTCAATGTCACGAACACCCCGCCGTTCTGGGTGGTCACCAACCTGCCACTGGTGACGCTGGATGAATTGACGACCCTGTCGGTGACGAACATCGCGAATGATGCGGACCGGCCGCCGCAGACGCTGACCTACACCGTGACGGCGCTCGTTGACACGAACGCCATGATCGCAAACGGCTGGCCATTGAATTATGCGACAACGAATCCATCGCCGATCATCAACAGCAACGGCGTCATCACCTGGACGCCGGACGAGGCGCAGGGACCGGGGGTTTATATCATAACCGCCGTCGCCACGGACAACGGCGCGCCGCCGTTGAGTGTCAGCAACAGTTTCACCGTGACGGTGAATGAAGTGAACCTGCCGCCGGTACTGCCGTCACAGCCGGATTATACCATCAACCGGCTGACCCCATTGGTCGTGAACAACACGGCGACGGATCCCGACATCCCGCCGAACCCGCTGACTTACCAATTGTCCGGCCCGGCCGGGGCCACGATTGACGCCAATGGCGTCATCGCCTGGACGCCGACCCTGGCCCAGGGTGGCACCACCAACGTGTTCACCACCATTGTCACCGATACCAATGCTTTCGCGCTGGCCAACCGGAGCTTGAGCGCGACCAACAGTTTCACCGTCGTTGTCACCATGTCGATCAACCTGACGGGCGGCCAGCCGCAAACGAACACGATCGCCGCCGGTGGCATTGTCTATTATGCGGTCGCGGTGCCGGCCAATGCGGTTTTTGCAACCAACAGCCTGCTCTTTGCCACGGCGCCGGTGAATGTCTGGTTCGACACCAATGCCCCGCCCACGACCAACCGGTTGTTGCTGCCGGATGTCCCGTATCCGACCGGGACGACTGGGACGGTGGTGTTGAGCACCAACACCACGCCACCGCTGGTGCCCGGCTCGACGTATTATCTGGGCGTGCAAAACACCAACGCAGGTGCGGTTACGTTTGCCGTTACCGTTGATTTTTATCTGGTGCCGCCACTGATTGTGCCTCCCACCATCGCTTCCATCATCGCCACCAACATTGGCGGGACGAACGGCTTCCTGCTGACGTGGTATGCGCCCACCAACGATCATTTCATGGTGCAATGGACCGCCAGCCTGCCGCCGCTGAACTGGCAGACGTTCACGAACATCATCGGCTACGACCTGTTCATCAGCCCGACCAACAGCCGGTTCACCTTCTTTGACGACGGCTCGCAAACCAGCGGGTTTGGCCCGATCCGATATTACCGGTTGTTCCATTTGGGTTCGGGCACGGGCCTCACCAACGGAACGCCGCAGACGAACACGCTGGCGTCCGGCGGGCTGGTATTTTACCGGGTCAATGTGCCGGCGAACGCCGATGAGGCGACCAACCGGCTGCTCTTCGCCACCGGGCCGCTGAACGTGTGGTTCACGACGAACCTGCCGCCAACCTTCGCCGATCCCGGCGACCGGCTTTTGATTACGAATGCCACGAATGGTTCAGCGGTTTTGGACACGAACAGCACGCCGGAGCTGGTGCCCGGCTCGACCTATTATCTGGGCGTGCAAAACACCAACGGGGCCGCGGTGGCGTATGCGGTGGGAGTGGATTTCCACTTGCTGTTGGGGACGAATGCGGCCCCGCCGATCAATTCCATCACGGCCACCAACGGCGGTTTTCTGCTGACGTGGTATGCGCCGACCAATTTCCAGTTCCAGGTGAGGTGGACGGCCAGTCTCACGCCGATCGCGTGGAACACTTTCAGCAACCTCATCGTTTACACCGGACCGGTGACGCCGACCAACGGCCGGTTCTGGTTCTTGGATGACGGCACGCAATTCCCGCCCGGCCCCATGCGGTTTTACCAGCTGGTCCTGGTGGGGACGACCACGAATGCGCCCGCCTCGACGAACGCGGTGATCATCGCGGGCGCCTCGGTGATGACCAATGGGCTTTTCCAGCTCCAATGGAACGCGGCGACGAGCGACTATTTCCAGGTGGAATGGACGACCAATCTCCTGCCGCCGGTTTTCTGGTTTACCAATGCCGGGAACATTACTTCGGCCACAACCAATTTTATCTTTGTGGACACCAACGCGCTGACCAGCATGAAATTCTACCGCCTTATCCGGTATCCGTGACGCGGGTTCGGTTTGGCGTTCTGCGTTGACGCGGTATCCATGCCGCAGGACAGGCGTCGCGCCTGTCGTGCGCGCCCGACTTGAACTTGGCCCGAATTCCGAAGTCGGCCTGTAGGTAGCTGCGACGCCCCGTCGCAGAAAGGTGTGGGCGACGCCATCGTCGCCCGTTGGCTCGGCGTCTTTCCCGAAGGTGTGAAAAAATGCGACGAGGGCGTCGCTGCCACCCTTTGGTGACGAGGCGTCACCGCTACTTGCGAAGAAGTAACTTCGGAGTTCGGGCTTGGTGGGTGCGCCGCTGCCGCGGCGCACGGCGGTGTGGCAGCACCGTTTATCAATCTCGGCTTTGCTTTCGCCGTTTTTTTAAATATATTTCCCGGTTGGTTTGAATGAAAAATTCGCGGTCATGAGCAAGGAATTCATCAAGATCGGCGGCGCGCGTGAGCACAACCTGAAGAACCTCACGCTGAACATCCCGCGCGACAAGCTGGTGGTCATCACCGGCTTGAGCGGCAGCGGCAAATCGTCGCTCGCGTTCGACACCATCTATGCCGAGGGCCAGCGCAAATACGTCGAAAGCCTTTCCGCCTACGCCCGCCAGTTCCTCGACCAGATGCAAAAACCGGAGGTGGACTTCATCGAGGGCCTGTCGCCGGCCATCGCCATCGAACAGCGCAGCTCCGGCTCCAGTCCGCGCTCGATCATCGCCACCACCACGGAAATTTACGATTACCTCCGCCTGCTGTACGCCCACATCGGCAAACCGCACTGCCCGGATACCGGCGTGCCCATCGTCTCGCAAACCACCAGCGACATCGTGGATAAAATCCTCGCGCTGCCGGCCAAATCGCGCGTGATGCTGCTCGCACCGGTCGTGCGCCGGCAGAAGGGCGAGTTCCGCGACGTGATCGAACGCCTCGCGCGCGAGGGGTTCGTCCGCGCCCGCGTGGACGGCGAATTCGTCGAACTCGCCGCCGATACGCGCGTCAAGCTCGACAAGAAGAAATTCCACAACATTGAGGCCGTCGTGGACCGGCTCGTCATTGACAGCAAGATTCGCGTGCGGCTCGGCGATTCGGTCGAAACCGCGTTGCGCTGGGGCGAGGGCGTGATGTTTGCCCTCCATCAATCTTCCGCTGTAGTCGCGGACGTCAGTCCGCGCAAAAATCAAAGTGCGCCGACTGGCGTCGGCGGCTACGGAGAAAATTGGATCGAAACTCTGCACTCAAACAAAATGTGCAGTCCGGCGACGGGCAAGAGCTACGATCCGCCCACGCCGAAACATTTTTCGTTCAACGCCCCGGCGGGCGCCTGCCCGGTCTGCCACGGGCTTGGCCAGAAGATGATTTTCGACGAAAGCCTGGTCGTGCCCGACCCCGAAAAGTCGCTCGACGACGGCGCGGTGCAGCCGTGGCGTCGCGCAGGCAAACGGATGAACATTTATTACAAGGCCATGCTCCGCTCCATCGCCGCGCATTTCAACGTCAGCCTGGAAACGCCCTGGAAAAATCTGCCGGACGATTTCAAAAAGGTTTTGCTGCACGGTTCGGGCGAGGACGCGGTGGACTTCAATTTCTGGCGCGCGGGCAGCCAGCACACCATCAGCCGCCCGTTCGAGGGCGTGCTGCCGAACCTGGAGCGGATGTTCACCGAAAGCGAAAGCGAGTTCGTCCGCAACCGCATCAAACCCTACATGAGCCCGCAGTTTTGCGACGTCTGCAAGGGCAAACGGCTCAAACCGGAAATCCTGGCGGTGACGCTGGGTGATGCAGAAGCGAATACGCGTTTTAAGGTAGGGCAGGCGTCTCGCCTGCCCGCGCAAAGCGAAACAATGGCCACTGACGCGCTCGCGCTGACGCGCTCGCGGGGCAGGCGAGACGCCCGCCCTACTTTGCCCGGCCTGTCCATCATGGACGTTTGCGCGTTGTCGGTGGAAAAGGCCGATGAATTTTTTGCCGGCCTCAAGCTCACGGAATTCGAGGAGAAAATTGCGCATGAGGTCATCAAGGAAATCCGCGCGCGGCTCGGCTTTCTGAAAAACGTCGGCCTGGGCTATCTCACGCTCGACCGTGAAAGCAGCACATTGAGCGGCGGCGAGGCGCAGCGTATCCGGCTGGCCACGCAAATCGGCGCGGGGCTGGTCGGCGTGCTCTACATCCTGGACGAACCGAGCATCGGCCTGCACCAGCGCGACAACAACCGCCTGCTGGCGACGCTCAAGGGCCTGCGCGACCTTGGCAACACCGTGCTCGTGGTCGAGCACGACGCGGATACCATTCGCAATGCGGATTACGTCGTTGACCTCGGCCCCGGCGCGGGCGTTCGCGGCGGCGAACTGGTGGCGGCGGGCACATTGGCGGAGATTTTGTCGAACAAAAATTCGCTGACAGCGCAGTATCTGAACGGTGAACTGGCGATTCCCATTCCCAAAAAACGCCTGAAGCCGACGGAGGAACGCGGCTGGCTGGAGGTGCTCGGCGCGAAGGAAAACAATCTGCGCAACATTGACGCGCGGATTCCGCTCGGCACGTTCACCTGCGTCACCGGGGTGAGCGGCTCCGGCAAGAGCACGCTGGTGGATGACATCCTGCGCCGGGCGCTGTTCCGCAAGTTTTACGGCTCCAAGGAAACGCCCGGCGCGCACCGCGCCTTGAGGGGGTTTGAAGCGATTGACAAGGTCGTCGTGATTGACCAGGCGCCGATTGGCCGCACGCCGCGCTCGAACCCGGCCACCTACACCGGCATGTTCAATCATATCCGCGATCTGTTCGCGAAGCTGCCGGCGGCGAAAATCCGGGGCTACGCGCCGGGCCGGTTCAGCTTCAACGTCAAGGGCGGGCGCTGCGAAAAATGCGAGGGCGACGGCGTGCTGAAAATCGAAATGAATTTTCTGCCGCCGGTCTATGTGACGTGCGAGGTGTGCGGCGGCAAACGCTACAATCGCGAGACGCTCGAAATCAATTACAAGGGCAAGAACATCGCCGACGTGCTGGCAATGACCGTGGACGAGGCGGTGACCTTTTTCCGCGCCGTGCCGCAGATTTACGATCCGCTGCTGACGCTGGCCGAGGTCGGCCTCGGCTACATCGGGTTGGGGCAGGCGGCGACGACGTTGAGCGGCGGCGAGGCGCAGCGCGTGAAGCTGGCGGCGGAATTGAGCCGCAAGGCCACCGGGCGCACGTTTTACATTTTGGACGAACCGACGACCGGCCTGCATTTCCACGACGTGGCCAAGCTGCTCGAAGTGCTGTTCAAGCTGCGCAACACGGGCAACACCCTCGTCGTCATCGAGCACAACCTCGACGTCATCAAAACGGCGGATTGGATTATTGACCTTGGCCCGGAGGGCGGCGATGCTGGCGGACGCATCGTTGCGCAAGGGCCGCCGGAAGCCGTGGCCCGCTGTGCCGAAAGTTTTACCGGACAGTATTTGCGTCACGTTTTGCAATAGTCGTTGAATCAACCTTTATGAAAATCGCATTATTTGGTCTGGCCGGGATTAAAACCGGCAAACACAACCTCAAGGATCCGCGGTTCGACGAAGCCGACCGGCTGGTCGAGGCGGACAAGAAAACCTACGCGCAGGTGGACGTGGTGGGCGAGGACCAGTTGATTGACGCCGATGCCATCCTGGTGTCGGTGGAAGGCCGGGCGGACATGATTTTGAAGGATCTGGAATTTGTGGAAACGCGCCTGGGCCGCGAGCCGCAGGAAGCCGAGCGCCAGGCGTTGAAGAAAATCCAGGCGCTGCTCGAGCTGGAGAAATTCGTTTTCAATTCCGGCCTGGCGCCGGCAGATCTGGAAGCCGTCGCCGCGCACAACTTTTTCACCGCCAAGCCGATCGTGGTGGCCGAACCGCCGGACTTGGAAAACCCCGACGCCCTGCTGTTGCGCGCGTTCCGGGAGGGCGGCTACATTTGTTTTCTGACCGTCGGCGGCAAGGAAAACCGCGCCTGGCCGATCCGGAAGGGCACCACGGCCTGGGAAGCCGGCGGCACGATTCACACCGACATCCAGAAGGGTTTCATCCGCGCGGAAATCATCAGTTACGCGGATTTGATCGAGGCGGGCGGCGAGACCCAGGCCAAGCGCGCCAACAAAATGCGGCTGGAGACGAAGCAATACGTCATGCAGGACTGCGACGTGACGAACTTCCGGTTCAACAAGTAGTGGAGGCAGGAGATCGTTGTTGCGAATCCAGCGATCTCATTTCGCTCGACAGGCATTTTGGCCTGACGCACATTTGCACCGTGAAAGACACCTCGCTTCTCGAGAGCAATCCGCTGGCGGTGGCTTTGATCGTGCTTGGTTTTGTGGCTTGCATTTTTCTGTTTATTTTCGGCTCCCGGGCGCTTTTCGCAAAAATGGCCGGCTGGAAACAACTGGTGGGAAAATATCCCGCCCCGGAAATTGAAAGGCCAGGCGATACATTCAAAAACTTGAGTGGGAACATCGGCGACACGGGGTTTGAGCGGAGTTTCACGGCCCAATTGCTCCAGGAAGGGTTGCTCGTTCGTCCCGGTTTTGCCCGCCGTTCGCCGATTTTGATTCCGTGGTCCAAAATTACAGAGATTGCCGTGTCGGAAGGAACTATTTTTGGCCGGGAGCAAAACCTTCAGTTGACGGTGGAATGGGAAAAGTGGTTTCTCCTTTCCCTGCCGCCCAAGGCTTTGCCAACGCTTGAGAACAACGTTCCGGCAGACCGGTTCCGCAAAGAGAAAATCCCGCCGACGTCGTTGCGGGAACTTTTGAAGGAAGGTTGGAAGAATCGGAAGAGCAGATAGGTTTCGCTTTCGTCACCGCGTCGGATATCTTAAGTTTTCACATGGCTTTTCTGCGGCGATGGTTTTTGATCGGGTTCACGCTCGTTCTGGGTGGCGGGCAGGTTTTCGCCGCCAGTGCGCGGGAAGATCGCGCCTATGCCGCCGCGGTGGCCGCATTTCAGGACGGGATGTGGAGCCGCGCGGAAACGGAGTTCGCGCAGTTCGTTCAGAAATATCCCAAATCCGACCGCCTGGCCGAGGCGGTGTTGACGCAGGCGGAGGCGGAATTCGAGCAGGGAAAGCTTCAGCCAGCCATCGCGCTGCTCACCGCGCGCAAAGCGAGGGCCGGGGACCTCGCCGACCAGTACGTTTATTGGATTGGCGAAGCGCAGTATCAGGGCCGGGATTTTTCGTCAGCGGCGGAAACCTTCGTTTCCCTGATGCGCGATTTTCCCGGGTCGTCGTTCCGCCTCCGCGCCGTGGTGGAAGCGGCGGCGGCGCTGGTGCAGACCAACGAGTGGCCGCAGGTGGTGTTGTTGCTGGAGCCGACGAACAGCGTGTTCCAGCGCGCGGCGCAGATGGATCCGGCGAATGAACTGGTGTTGCGCGGACAATTGCTGCTGGCGCAGGCAAAATTCGCGCAAAAGGATTTTGCCGGCGCGGCAACGGTTCTGGAATCGCTGAACCCGCAAACGCTCAAGCCGCAACTGGACTGGCAGCGCGCATATTTGCTCCATCAGGTCAAGCTGGCGGCCGGTGACACCAACGCGGCGCTGGCCGTCACGACCAATCTGGTCCAGATCGCGCTGTCCGAAAAAGACGATGTTTTGCAGGCCGAAGGCCTGATGTTGCGCGCGCGGGTGCTGGAGCAACTGGGGCAGAAGGCCGAAGCCATCGCCGCCTGCCAGGAAATTCTCAGGCTGAACGCGCCGGTCGAACGGGTGCGGCAGGCGATTTTGAAAATGGCGGAGCTGGCCATCGCGCAAAACCAGTTTTCCGACGCCGAGCAGTCACTGGAGAAATTTCTCACGCAATTTCCGGGCTCCCCGGCGGCGGACGTGGCGTTGCTGACACTCGGCGAATTGCAGTTGAAGGATTACCTCGCGCAACTGGCGCCCACCAATCAATTGCCGGAGGCGACGAACCTGCTGTCGGCCGCCCAGTCGCGCTTTGATCAGTTTCTGCACACCTTCACGAGCAGCCCGCTGGCCGGCAAGGCGTATCTGGACTACGGCTGGTGTTTGTGGCTGGCGGGAAAAACCAACGCCCCCGAAACCCTGGTTGCCTTTCGAGCCGCGGTGACGAACCTGCCGCCGTCGGAAGACCTGGCCATGGCGCGTTTCAAAATGGGCGACGTCCTGTTTGCGCAAAAGCATTTCACCAACGCGTTGAACAACTACCGCCGGGTGGTGGAGGAATTCACCAATTTTCCCGCCGTCACGCAAACGCTCGGCGACCGCGCGCTCCACCAGATGGTCCGCGCGAACCTGGAAGTAACGAACCTGGACGGAGCGAATAGTGCCATGGACCAGCTGCTAAAGCTTTATCCGGCCAGCAGTCTGGCCGACAGCAGCGTCCTGCTGATGGGCGAAGGTCTGGCGGATGCCCGCCAACCCGCCGCCGCGCGCGATATTTTCCAGAAATTCGAAGACATGCTCCCGAATTCACCGCTGCGACCGGAGGCGGATCTGGCCGTCGCGCGCACCTACGAACAGGACCAAAATCCGGACTGGCCCGCGGCCATCCGGCAGTACGAAAACTGGCGGAAGGATTATCCGACCAATGCGTTGCGCGCCCGGGTGGAATATGCGCTGGCCGCGGCGAATTTTCATGCGGGGAACGAAGCGAACGCGTTCGAGTTGTTCACGAATTTTGTCACGCAGTTTCCCACCAACGAGCTGGCGCCTTTGGCCCAATACTGGGTGGCGGACCATTACTTTCGCTTGGGCGGGACGAATTACATGGAAGCGGAACGCAATTACAAATTGCTTTATCAGAACACCAACTGGCAGGAAATGCCCCGGGTTTACACCAACCTGGCTTATCAGGCGCGCCTGATGGCCGGACGGGCGGCGATGGGCCTGCCCAGTTACAGCGACGCCATCGACCATTTCAAGACGCTGACGAGTGACACGAATTGTCCGCCGGACCTGAACGCGCAGGCCTTGTTCGCCTACGGCAGCGCGTTGATGCTGCAGGATCCGCCGGACACCAACAAACCACTGGCGAATTTTCAACTGGCCCTGAATGTATTCAGCCAGATTTGCCAGTTGTATCCGACCAACGAACCCGGCGCGCTGGCGTGGTGCGAAATCGGCGACTGTGCCTTGCAATTGACCAATTATGACGCCGCAACCAACGCCTACGCCCAGGTTTTCAACTCACCGTACGCCGGCATTTCCGCGCGCAGCCAGGCACAGATTGGTTTTGGCCTCGCGCTGGGAAAAAAGGCGGCCTTGGTGTCGGATGCCTCCCAGGATGAGCTGCTGGACCGGGCATTGGATAATTATCTCGACGTGTTTTGGAAGAAAAACCTGCGCGACGGTGAACAGGAGGATCCGTTTTGGTTGAAAAAAGCCGGATTGCAGGCGGCGCCGCTGGTGGGAAGGGGAAAGTTAAACAGCCCGGATGCGGAAAGGAAATTTTACGGCAGTTTGAAGGAAGTGCTGCCGCAGTTGGCGGATTTAATCGAAAAGAAAGTTGCCGCCTTGCCGCCGGAAAAAAATTAGCAGCCCGTCTGACGCGCACGCAGGGCGGGTCCAGGTTTTCTGGCGAACGGACGATTAAATTTTATTCCCCGACGAGGTGATAGGGCTGTACGGTGTCATCGCCGACGTGGACTTTCGGCGCGGCCTTGAGGGAGAAGGTGAAGGCCACCGTGTAATCCGTCGGGCCGGTGGTGTTGTCAATCACCCGGAAAGTCAGCGCGCAGGTCCAGCCCCGCAGGTCGCGATAGATCGTGTAATTTTGTTCCTGCAACTGGCCGTCCGCGGCGTTGTAATCGTGCCGCGTGCGAAACCCCCAGTTGTCATTGAGCCGGTAAAAAAACGTGCTGGTGATGTAATTGTTGGCTTGCGTAAATCCATCAAATCCGCTGCGCAAATACCAGTAGCCGAGCCCCCAGCTCCAGCGTTCATTCGGCGAGAAGGTGAGTTGATCAAACGCCAGATTCAAACGACCGCCGTTGATGGCGTAGCGCCATTGCGAATCCAGCGCGATCCACGAGCGCGGCTTGAACGTGAGGCTGGAGTAAAGATCGCTGAAATTCTCCTGCTGGCTGAAAGGTTCGTCGAGATTGTTCTGATTCCGGCCCGGGGTGAGCCGCCAATCCAGCATCACGTTCCAATCAACCAGATTGTCGAGCTGTCCGTCGCGCTTGGTTTGGAGCGTGTTGCGCAGGCCGAAACGAATGACGTTCTCGCTGTCAATGGAATCAATGTTGTTGTAATCGGGAAATTGAACCGGCAACAGCAGCAGGCTGGGCAGCGCGGAATCGAACTGCGGCAGTTGCGCCGGCGGCGTGCTGGGCGAGGGCACGTAGGCGTAGGTCACCGACGGCTCGATGATGTGGCGCAGGCCGTCAACGGCCAGAAGTGAATTCGTCGCGCCCGCCCAAAGCTGCGAGGCCTTGAACGAAGTTTCGACGCCGGTGTTGAACACGTTGCGCCAGGTTGCCGAGTTCGTGCCGCCGGGTCCGGTTTCCGCGCTGTAATAGGTGGCGCGGCCCCCGACGCGCGGTGTGACATTCAGCCAGCCAAAAAATGTGTAGGGCAGGAGCAGTTGATGAAAGGTGTCGGCGCGGGCGGCGGAATAATTCAGCCCGGTGGGTCCGTTGGTGTCCGCAAAATACATCCGGTAATAACCCGCCGAACTTTCGCTCTCGTAATACAACGGCGTGTTGAAAACCTGCTGGCGATAACCGGTGAGCTTCACGTCGGGCAGGCGTTCGACCTGGTTGAAGAAATCATTGACCTGCGGCGTGGTCTCGGCGTCGAGACTCCAGTTGTTCCAATACTTGTTGACCTCGGTGAAGGAATAGGGCTGCGGATTGTTGCGATAGGCGCCTTCGAAGAAATCGTGCAGCACGAGCGGGTCGCTCTGGTAATTCACAAGCGCCTTCAGGTTCAAATTGGTGGTCGGGGTCGCCTGGTAGCCAAAGTAAAAGCGCTGGCGGTTTTCGGGGATGCCATTGGTCCACGGCGTGCCGTTCGTGCTGGTGTTGGGATTCTGGTCATTCAGGTAATAATATTTGAACATCGCCTCGCCCCATTGTCCGAGGTGCAGATTCAGGTCCGGTCCCACGCCCACGCCCCGCTCCTCGCGATAGTCCAGATGAAATTTTCCGTCCACCGCATCGCTGGCATACCACGTGTAGGTGTTGAGCAGGAAGGGGCCATAGGAGGTGCGGTAGCCGGGGATAAAATTCAAGTTGTTCGCGTGCGGCCCCAGTTCGCGCCGGTAATACGGAAAGTAAAACGCCGGCACGCCGTCCAGGTACAGCACGGCGTTCCACATCTCGATGTATTTTCCGGGGACAATTTTTATGTGACTGGAGCGGACGTAAATCGCCGGGTTGCTCACATCGTCGGTCGTGACGAAGGCGTGGCGGGCGTGGTAGGTTTGATTGGTCGTGTCGCCCTGCAATTGCCCGCCCTGCGCGAACACCGGCGGTTTGCCCGTGCGAAATTGTTCGCTCTGCATCTGGTGTGTTTTGAAATTGTAGCGGATGTGTTCGCCGGTCCAGATTTGATCGCCCTGCTCGATGCGCACGTGGCCGTCGGCCACCACCTCGCCCGACTGGTAATTAACCTTCGCGCTGTCCGCAATGAGGGTCGCATTGGTGTTATACTGCACAAAGACATTCGTGCCGTAAGCCATGCCTCCCGCAAAATCCATATCCACGCTGCCCGCCGGCGCGCCGGGAATGATTTCTTTGAGCGCCTTCACGTCCCACAATGACTGCTCCTGGGCCGGAGCCACCGACGAAAAGACCGCGAATAAAAAAGCGAGCAGGACGATGGCGGACGATCTTGTCATCAGGTGCGGCCAATTAAACAGAACGCCTTCCGGCTGCCAAGAGAGTTTTCAACCACGAAGCCACAAAGTCATCAAGCAGAAACAAAAGTTTCTTCGTGTCTTGGTGGTTATTCCTTCGGCAAAAAGGTGAAGGCCACCGCCGCCAGGATGCACACAAACGCGGCCAGATGGTTCCACCGGATTTTCTCGCCGAGATACAAGATCGCGACGGCGCAAAAGACGGCGAGCGTGATGACTTCCTGGATGATTTTGAGTTGCGTGGCGGAATAAACCGAGTTGCCCCAGCGATTGGCCGGCACCTGCAGCAGGTATTCGAAAAAAGCGATGCCCCAACTGGCCAGAATCACCAGCAACAGCGGCTTGTTTTTGAATTTCAAATGGCCGTACCACGCGACCGTCATGAAAACGTTCGAGCAGGTCAGCAGCACCACCGGCAGCCAGCGGGATTGAGTCAGGTCGTTCATAATTGGGGAAAAGGAATTTTGTGTTGGGCACGGATTTCATCGGGCGCGATGCGGAATGGCTTGCCGGTGCCATGCCCAGCGACGGTCATGAAAAGGATCGAGCAGTTCAGCAGCACGATGGGCAGCCAGCGGGGCGGGGTCGGGTCATTCATGGACGCATGGGAATTTTTCGTCGTTCTTGAATTGGATCACCAGTTTTTGTCGTGTTCGCCGGGGTAAAAATACAACCGGGGCCGGCGGGTTATGGGACTGACTGTGCGGTTTCAGCCCGGACATGGTAGAAACGGCCAGCCGGCGGCGCATTGGAGTCGGTCAGACTTGCCACCCCGCCGGTTGCGGTTACGGACCCGGGCAGCGGCGTCCACGCGGAACCCGTCAGCGAGTCCTTGTATTCCAAAGTGCAGCGCAAGCCGGTTGCGCCCCCAAACGAGACCATGGCACGGCCTCCGCTCCTGTGGATGGCGGTGATGACGGGCGGCTGCAAAATAATAATGGGCGGCCCACCGGGTTGTGGTCGTGGCGTTTTAGGAGCAGAAACAACTGTCAGCTTCGCTGCCGAACTGGTGACAGAACCGGCGGAGTTGCTGACCGTGACATAATAATTGCCGCCTTGGGAAGACCGGACCGAATTCAATTTAAGGGACGATGCAGTCTGATTCCTGACCTTTGTTTTATTAAAATACCACTGATAAGCCATGGGCGTGGCCCCTGAGGCAACGACAAAAAAGGTGACATTGGTTCCCGCAACGGCCGTCTGGCTCACCGGGTTGCTTTGGATGACAGGCGCGGCGGCCAGCGTTGTAATGCCGGCTATGTTGGAATAATCCGAACACCCCGCCGCATTATAGGCCCATACCCGATAATAATATGCTGTCGAAGCCTGCAAACCGGTGTCCAGATACGTGGTCAGCGGAGCAGGCACAGTCCCAACCGTTGTCCACGGACCGCTCAAAGAAGTTGCCCGATCAATCCCAAATCCGCACGCGTTGCTGGAAGCGTAGCTCCAGCCCAGCAGCAGGCTGGCTGGTCCCGGCGTAACCGTCGCCGCCCGCAATGCCGATGGGGATAACCCGCAGACCAAACCCAGACCGGATAGTACGAGCCAAGTTTTGAAACGCCAGTTCATAAACGTACTGCAATGCCGCTCTTTTTGAGAAATTTTTTGACGTCACCCACGGTGTATTCGCCAAAATGAAAAATACTCGCGGCGAGCACGGCGTCAGCCCGGCCTTTGAGCAGCACCTCGGCCATGTGCTCCAGACTGCCCGCGCCGCCGCTGGCCACCACCGGCACGCCCACTGCTTCGCTGATGCGCCGCGTGATGACCAGATCAAACCCGGTTTTCATGCCGTCGGCATCAATGCTGTTCAAAACAATTTCGCCCGCGCCGAGCGACACAGCGCGTTTGGCCCACTCCACGGCGTCCAGCCCGGTTGGTTTGCGCGCACCGTGCGAAAAGACCCCCCATTGGTCCGGCGCGATTTTCTTGGCGTCAATGCTCACCACGATGCACTGGCTGCCGAATTTTTCCGCTCCGGCGCGGATCAAATCGGGATTCGCCAGCGCCGAGGAGTTGATGCTGATTTTATCCGCACCGGCCCGGAGCATCGTGAACATGTCGTCCACGGACTTGATGCCGCCGCCGACGGTGAGCGGCATGAAGCATTGGTCGGCGGCGCGCTGGATGACGTCCACCATCGTCGCGCGGCCATGCGCGCTGGCGGTGATGTCGAAGAACACCATTTCATCCGCGCCCTGCTCATTGTAACGCAATGCGAGTTCGACCGGGTCGCCGACATTGCGCAGTTCGCCCGCCTCGGCCTTGCCGAATTGGACGCCGCGCGTGACCTGGCCGTCATGCACGTCGAGGCAGGGAATAACTCGTTTGGCCATCATGAACGGCCATTGTTTAACACTTTATTTTGGCGCTCACCACCCCAAAAATCGTTCTTGACGCTCAGTTTGGCGGCATTAGGTTTGCTGGCAAAGGCAGAGTTGTTTCAAAACAAAATGGCTATGAAATCTAGTTTTCTCATTCTTACCGGTCTTGTTTCGTTGTCGTGCGGTTTGCTGCTCCCCGGCTGCGCCCGCACCGATTATGGCGGCACCAGCCCCTATCATCCCGGCCCGGTCGCCGGCAAAACTGTCGGCAACGCCGTCGGAGTCACCGCCGGCAACGTCGCCGGCTTCGGCGTTGGCACTGTCGAGGGCGCCGCGGCCGGCCTGGCCGCGCCGTTTAATCCGGATTACCACATGGTGCGTTACTGGCGCACGGAAACCACGTCTGATGGACGCACGATTCAAGTGCCTTATGACGTTTTGGTGGACAAATATGGCCGCCCGGTGAAAATGCCGGCGCCGACGGGAAATCCCAAGCCGCCTCCGGCAGCAACTGCTCCACCTCCGGCGGCACCGATGGCCACCACCAACGGCGCGCCCCAATAATTTGATAATTCCAACCGCGAAAAAAATTATGCGAATGTTCGCCTCTTTTCTGCTGGCCGCCGGTTTGCTGGCCGCCGAATCGTTGTTTGCCGCCGATGCCACGACTGCCGCGCCGCAGCGCAAGGTCGCCATCATTGTTGAAAACCGCGCCGGCGCGCAGCTCAACGACAAGATTGCTGTGTTTGAAGATTTGCTGAGCAGCCGCATCGCCGGCAAGGGGTATTCGATCATCAGCCGGGATGTGACCCTCAACGCCCTGAAAACGTATCCGTCGGTGGGCGTTGCCGTGTCTTCTCAAAGCGCCGTAAAAGCCAACGCCGCCACGGCGTCCCACTCTCACACCACGGCGACAGGCTCAGCGCATGATGAACTGACCCGGGCCACCGCGCTGCGCGGCAAGACGGAAGACGCCTCCGGCACCAATGTTGGCTCCTTGGAATTGGCGCAAACCGACTCATCGAAATACACCGGCGGCCAGACCAATGTCAGCGGCGAGTTCAGCCACGGTTCCGCGTCCATGGAACTGGCCCGGGCGGATTCGGCGAAATTTGACATCACGCCGGACACGACCAAACTGGACCGGGCGTTGAGCGACAACACTTCCGCGCTCCGGCTGGCGCAAAATCTCGGGGCCGATTTCATTTTGATTCCGTCCCTCACGACCTACGGCACGGAGAAAAAAACCTACAATGGCAACGGCATCAGCACCATCAATGTCACGCACACGATGCGCGTGAGCTGCAAAATCGTCGAGGCCGGCGCGGGTGGCGCCCTCAAGGGGGACATGGTTACGGCTTCCAAAACCATCCGCCAGTCCGGCGATCTGCAAGTGGACAGCAGCGAGGTGGTCAATGAATTGCTGGCTGATGCCGCCGGCCAGCTGGCCGACTCACTGGTTCGCACCGCCGGTTCGCTGCCCACCGAAGTTGCCAAGGACAAACAGGTGAATTTCTCAATCGTCTGCTCCATGACCGACATCAAGGATCAACCGATCACGGTACCGGACGTGCAGGTGATGGCGGACAAGCGCGTGGTGAAGACCAACGCCCCCATCGAGGTGCAGCCGCTGGATGTGACCGTGGAACTGGACGGCATCGCCATTGGTTCGGCGCCCGGCACGTTCCAGGCATTTCCCGGCCTGCACAAGCTGCGGCTCTCCCGCGAGGGTTTCAAGGATTGGGAGCGGACAGTCAATGTCTATGCCGGCCAGAAACTGCGCGTGGCGCTGCAAATGAGTGATGCCGGCTTTGCGCGCTGGCAGGAAAATATGGCCTTTCTGCAATTGCTGCAGGACGACCGCAAACTGACCGATGCCGAAGCCAAAAAGATCGAAGGCATCGCCAGGTTCTGGAGTGAAAGTCATTACCGGGTGGACACGAAGGAAAACGTCAAAATTTACAAGAGCCTCTATTAATCAAATCAAACCACTGCCATGAATAATTCCTTTTTCCGCAACCTTTGTTTCGGTCTTTTGAGCGCCGCGCTGTTGCCCGCGCTGGCGTCAGCACAGGAAGGCAAGGCCACGCTGGCCGTCTCGTCCATCAAACCCACACCGTCGCTGGCGGCCTCGGTCAAGCCGGACAAAAAACTGGAGATGGGACGCATCATCGAATCGCTCGACAGCCAGCTCATTGACCGCATCAACGCGACGCGCAAGTTTGACGTCGTCGGGCGCAGCGATTTAAGCGACGTCCTCAAGGAACAGGACCTCGGCGCGTCTGGCAACGTGGACGCCAAGACCGCGGCGCAGGCCGGCAAGCTCACCGGAGCAAAGTATCTGCTGGTGACGACAGTGGACGATTATCAGGATTACGTTGAGAAAGCCACGTTTGAAGGCACGGGCCGCGCCGCCACCAAACGCGTGTTCCGGCTGTCGGTCGTGGGCAAGATTTATGATGCGAGCACCGGCAAATTGCTGGAGTCGGTGAATTTTCAGACCGGCAACGACGCCTTCAAGCAAATTCAGGAGGAGCGCAGTTATACGGTCAAGGACGGCGAGTTGAGCGACGAGATGATGGTGGCCGTTTCCCGGGACATGGCGCAAAAAATCGCCAACCGCATTGCCGACGTGATTTTCCCGGCCAAGGTGCTGCTCAAGCGCGACAAGGAAGTCACCATCAACCGCGGCGAAGGCGGCGGCGTGGCCGTGGGCGACACGTTTAATGTGTATGCGCTGGGCGCGGAATTGATTGACCCGGACACGAAGGAATCGCTGGGCCGCGAAGAGGTGAAGGTGGGCCGGGTGAAAATCACCCAGGTCAATCCCAAGACTTCGACGGCGGAAATTTTGGACGACACCGGCATTGACAAGGGCGCAATCCTGCGCAAGCCGCAGTGAGCCGCGCCAAATCGCGCAAACCAAAATCTGAAGGAACCGAAGTGACGATGATCACACACGTTGTGTTCAAACACCGCATCCAATCGCTGCTTGTTGCCGCGGTCTTCGGTCTGCTGGCCACCGGTTGCCGGACTTACAAGGAGCAGAACCACGTCATTCAATATTGGCAGCAGGGCCTGCTGACGAACGCCGTTACGGAAGCCAACCTGATGGCCAAAAAAAATGCCAATAACAAAGACACCGTCATCTGGCGTCTGGAACAGGGTGCGGTGCTGCGCGGCGCCGGCAAATACAAGGAAAGCAACAAGGCTTTTGATCAGGCGCAGGAAAAAATGGATGACTACGCGAACAAGGCCAAAGTCCGGCTCGGTCAGGAAACCGGCGCGCTGTTTTCCAACCAGGCCGAGTTGGATTACGAAGGCCGCGCCTACGATGGCGTCATGCTCAACACGTACAAGGCGCTGAATTATCTTCAACTGGGCGAACCCGACAAGGCGCGCGTGGAACTCATCCGCGCTTACCAGCGACAGCAGGACGCCGTGGAGATAAACAAAAAACGCATCGCCAAAGTCCAGGAGGAAGCCGCCAATAGCAAGGACAATGCGGCCATAGACAAGGCGCAGCGGGACCCGAAATTACAATCCCAGATGCAGGGCGCCTACAACAATCTCGACAATCTCAAAGCCTATGCCGATTACGTCAATCCATTCACCGTTTATCTCGACGGCCTGTTCTTCATGGCCGACGCCGTGGACGGGTCGGACCTGGAACGCGCCCGCAAATCGTTTGAACGCGTTGTGGGATTCGATCCGGACAACAAATACGTCAAGCAGGATTTGGCCATGGTGGAGGGCGTGATAAACGGCAAGCCGCTGCCCCCGACCACCTACGTGATTTTTGAAACGGGCTGCGCGCCCGTCCGCGACCAGATTCGCATTGACGTTCCCCTCTTTCTCGTTTCGAAGGCGTCCTACGTTGGCGCGGCCATTCCCACACTCAAACCTCAGGGCAATTGCCTTCCCAGCCTGACCGTGACGGCCAACAGTTTTGTTGTAACAACCAACAACACGGTCACGACCAAGGCAACCAATGATGCCACCGTGACAGCGGGCAACACGACGACAGCGAATATCGGCGCAGTTGTGACCGCCAGCAGTACGACCACAACAACTGACATCACGACCGCGACGACCAGCAGCATCAGCGCGACGACCAGTCCGATTGCCAGCCTGGACAGTGTCATCGGCCTCGATTTTAAAAATGAACTGCCGGCCGTCATCACCAAAACCATCGCGTCCACCGTCATTAAAGCCGTTGCCACCCAGGTGGTGAACAACAATTCCTCTCAAGGGCAAAGTCTGCTTGCACTGGTGATGATCGCTTATCAGGTGGCCGTGAACATCGCCGACGAACGGACCTGGACGACGCTGCCGAAGGAATTCCAGGCCTGCCACATCCCCACGCCGCCCGACCGAAAGATTGAGCTGAATACGCCCGATGGCCGTCAAAAAATCCCTGTGACAATCGAGGACGGCACGATTAATATCGTGTACGTCAAGTCCATCACCGCCACCAGCCCGCTGCTGGTGACACAATGTAAATTGAAATGAAAACACGAATTTTACTCCCGCTCGCCGGGGCCGCCCTGCTGGCCGTGACCGGTTGCCGCACTTCGATGAACTCCATCGAAAATGCCCAGAAGACGGGCCAGCGCCAGATGATCTCCGACTCGCGGGTCATCACCGATGGCAGCCTCGCCAAGAAGGTTTCCTTCGTTGGGGTCAATCAAACCATGACCCCTGGCGGGTTTCTAAAAATCCAGATCGAGCTGCTTAACCGCAAACACTCGCTCCAGCGTTTCAGTTACCAGTTCGAATGGTTCGACGCCAATGGCATGCAGATCAACAACATCGTCTCACCGACGGTCCCCGACGAGATTGAAGGCGGGGAGAGCAAATTCATCTCCAGCGTGGCGCCCACGTCGGCGTGCAAAGATTTTCGAGTCAAGTTCATTGAAAACTGATCATCCTCAACCGAAATATTCCATGAAAAAATACATTCTCCTATCTATTATGACCGCGGCCCTGCCGCTGGTCTTCGTCGGTTGCGCCACCAAGGCGCATTATATTCAAACCGGCGGACGTGAAAGCCTTGTCACCGTCAATTCCATCAACATTCAGGATTTCATCCAGGCCGCCAACGACGCGACCAGCGACTTGCTGGCGTCCGGCGTGCTCGACAAGGTGGCCAATCCGCCCGCCGTGCTCGCCATCAGCCGCATCGTGAACAACACCGGCCAGCAGATTGACACGGACCTGCTCACCAAGAAAATCCGCGTCGCCCTGTTGAACAGTGGCAAGGCCCAGACCACGACGACCATGGGCCTGGGCGGCACCGCCGAGGATCCGATGGCCAAGGGCCTCCAGCAGGAAGCCGAATTCAAGTCCGACCAGAAGGCCACCCGCACGCCGGACTTCACGCTTTCGGGCAAGATTATTCAAACCATTGCGAAGGACGGCAACACCAGCCAGTCCACCTTCAGTTTTCAACTCTCGCTGACCGACGCCAAAAACGGTCTGGCCGTCTGGGAAGGGGAAAAGGAAATCACCAAGCAAGGCGGCCGCCCGTCCGTAGGCTTCTGATTTCAATTTGAGTTTGTCTCACCGCCGGCTGGGGACTTCCCAACCGGCGTTTTTATTTTGCCGGATGCTGAAACTTATTTGTCCCAACCACCGTCTTAGGAGACAGAAGTGATCGTGGAAACGGTGTTAACAATGGCCACGCCTGGTTGATTTTTGAATGTGAAAATGCCGTTTATTGTCTGATGAAATGGATTTGAATTATGAAACCACATTTTTTTACCTTGGCATTGGCGGCCTCGGCAATCGTGCTGGCCGGTTGCGAATATCCCAATGGCGACCCCAATTACACCGGCACCGGCGCTTTGACCGGCGGGGCGGTGGGCGCCGTTTCGGGCGCGGCGATTGGCGGCAACGGGCACGGCGGTCAAGATGCCTTGATTGGCGCCGCCGTCGGGGCGGTGGCCGGCGGGTTGATTGGTAATTCAATGGACCGGCAACAGCAGGAACGGCTGCGCCAGCAGGCGCCGCAAACGTATGCCCGGGTGGACCAGGGACAACCGTTGAGCGTGGCGGACGTCAAGGCGCTGGCCGCGGCGGGAGTCGGCGACAATGTCATCATCAGCCAGATTCGCAATTCGCACACCGTCTATCATCTCAGCGCGGCGGACATCATTGATTTGCGCAACGCCGGCGTGAGCAACCCGGTCATTGATTTCATGATCAACACGCCGGGAACTTACGGCGCCGTGTCCATGCCGCAGGCGGGCACGATGTATGTTGCCCAGCCGCCACCACCGCCACCGGCGGAAACCGTCGTCATTGCGCCCGGACCGAGCTACGTCTGGATTGGCGGCGAATGGGCGTGGAATGGCGGATGGATCTGGGTGGCCGGGCACTGGGGTTATCCGCCCTATCCCCGCGCCGTTTGGGTTCGCGGTTATTGGTATCGGGGGCCGCATGGTTGGTGCCGGGCAGCGGGACACTGGCGCTGATCCTCGCGCAACCAAACTTTATTTCTTTTTTCGAAAGTCCGGTTTCAGTCCCGCCCTGTAAATGGCGGATGAATTATCCAGATATTCTTTTTTTCAAATGCGGTTTGGACCCGGTGGTCGGCATTGAACTTGCTGAAATAGTAACCGGGTTCGGGCGGTGGCCAACTCACTACGGCTCCCCTTAAAAAAACGGGCCGTTTCTCCGACGCCACTGCCTGAACCCGATATTTGTCGCGCGTTCATCCGTCTTCATTGCACTACGCCGCGACCAGACGGAGAATTGGTTGAAACCAGGAAGGTGAGTGTCTTTGCGAACCGTGACTGCCCGGCAAACAGGCCCTGACCGCTATAAAAGAGGGCGTTTTTGAACGGACGGTTAAAGCCGGTCCTTGCGGTTCAATGCCGCCAAGGGTATCGGCGCCGCCGCCCCGGGTAGAGAAGATCCGGGATGGTCTCTGATTCGCCGTCGTTCCACGTTCGATCCGCAGCGGCAGTTGGAGGCGCGAACGGATTGTCAGTCATTGACTTCATCCGGCCCACCCGGGTTGCCAGCCGGTAGATGCCGAAGCCGACCAGACCCGCAACGATGAGAATTGAAATACACACCGCAATGAAGCCGAGTTCGCCGAGCGCCCTGCGAACGGCAGGAAAAAAAAGACTGATGAGCACAACCAAGCCTGCCAGTTGGGCAACCAAACCCACTGCATCGGCGGCTTGTCTTCGTCGTGTCATTTTGACAGCAAATCCGCACGTTCCATGCCAAAAGCAACGGGAACCTGCGAAAAACGGTGGTGTCACACCGCGCTGGCACACGGTTGCCGTTTCCGGTTTCGCTGAGGGCATCGGAAATTAAATGCGCCCGGACAGTGTTCGGAAATGAAGCAGGCGCTGTGCGATTTTTTATGGCAGCCGCCTGGTTTGCCGGCGGCTGCGCTATTATTAAATTTCACCCGTCCCGGCGGCATTGTTCAAGGATTGGGGAAAAATTGTTGGCACGCAGCAAAGCGGTGGAAAATTGTTTGCTTTGCTGTCGTTATGAACAAGGGCTTTCCCCCGCTCGATCTGGTTGGCGAATTCGCGAAAGAATCCAAAAGCCATGCGCGCGCGAGGCTATCAGAAACGGCCCGGCAATGCGGGGAAAACCGGCGCCGGTCACGGTACATGGAGGGTGCGGTAAAACTGCTGGGGGGAATTGGTGGCGTTCGCATCCATAAAAATGAATGGCGAGGTGTTGGTGATGAGCGATACCCAGTCAGTCAGATTGGTTGACTCCTGCACGGCATAAATGAATCCGGGTACGCCCGAGACTTGGAACTGGAATCCGTTGACGCAGGAAAACGAGCAACCATTCAACATCGCCGCCGCAGTTGCATAAACCGCCAAAACCGCGTTGCTGCTCGTTACGCTGCCGTAGAGATTGGTAATGACCACCGTGTAATTGCCCGCGTTGTTTGTGTTCACATTGGTCAAGGTGAGCGAGGTGTTGGTTGCTGCTGGCATGTTCGTTCCATTGAATTTCCATTGGTAACTCAAAGGCGAGAACCCAACAGCTGTGACATTAAAAGTTACGTTGCTGCCCTGAACGACAATCTGGCTTTGCGGCTGCGTCGTAATCGCGGGATGGTTGGTGGTATTATCCACGACCCCTGGCGTAAGCGGCGGCAGTTTGCTGACATCCAAGAAATTCACATCGAAACCCCAACAGCGAGTGGGTGCGCGGTAATAACTACCTCCCCAGTGATTTGTTGCATAAGCGCTCGGAAACATGACGACAAAGGAGCCGTTGTAGGTGACGGTTTTACCACTCCAGTTCTCCAACAAGCGGAGGAAATTTTCAAGGCCGCCGCTGTAAGCCGAGCCATTGGAAGGCACAATCCCTTCAAAACACGCGGCGTTGAGGGTTATTATGGTTTGGGAGGGTGCGGGGTTCTCCGTGCCTCCGGCGGCATTGTCGACAAAGTTGCTGGAAAGCAGGGTAACAGCATCTCCAATCAAGCAGGCAGGAAGAGTATTGTTGGTGGTTGATCCCAATGAATAGGCAAAGTGGACGCCATCGGTGGTGACATTATAGTTGCCCTCCACATAAATCGGTTGGGCGGTGGCAATGCCGAGACCCGAGGCTAGATAAAAGCCACAAGTGTTCGTTGGCAGTTGCGCGCCGTTGACCAGCCGTACGGCTGGCAATTGCGAAACGGTGGGAACGATGTTGTTATAAACGTAAATGGAATTGATGACGTGGCCTTTATCGGTGCTGTGGCTGCTGTCGGCATTCATGAGTTCATATTGCCAGCCGCCGGTTGTTAAGTTGGTGTTGCTAAGCCACGCGTCCAGCCTGCCTACATCAATCTGAAGCGCCCGAACGGTGTTGGTTTCGCGGTAGTCGTAAAAGGTCGCGTTGGTCACAAAGGAATAGAATATGTTGGTGTAGCCAACAATTTTGTTGGTGGTGATCGTCACTATATGGGTGATATAATTAGTGATGTAAGTGTAAGAGTTGGTGGTGGAACAACTGTTCGTCGCATCGGGTGCGACCCGAAACAACCAACTGGGGCCCACGCCCTTGTATTGGTTTTGGTACAAGACTGTGATGTTGGTGCCGGTGGCGGCATCGTTGGTGATGATGAGGTCAGTTGTGTTGGCAAAATAACGCTGGCCGTTGGTCGTATAGGCCGCCGAAGTTCCCAGGGCATAAACCGTCGGCGGCATCTTAAGCAGGCCCTCAATGGCGGCGTAGGTATAGTTGGTGGCGGATATGCCAAGTGGCAGGTTCAATGTGTCGCAGTGCGCCATCGGGCTGCCGGCGGGGAAAACCACATGGCCGCTGCGGTAGCCATAATTCTGGGGATCAAGCGGACTTGGGTTGGTTGATACGGTTCCGGCGGCATCCACGCTGCCCGAAAATATCAAGGGGGATCCGGGACTGTTGCCAGTGCAGTAAATGTTAGTATTACAATGGACTCTGCCACTGACGGTGAAGGGGAAGCCAGGATTGATTTCCAAGTCCAGATTGTAAAAGATGCCAAACTGAAAAATGGGGATGGGGAGGTTCGCGGATGACTGGGCAACGGCGGTTGGCCCCAACAACGCCGGCAACAGTCCGGCCATCAGACAAAAAATCGGCATCCGCTTCGACTTATAAAAGAAGAAGGGAAGCCAGCCGCAACGCTGCAAAAAAGCCAGCCCAAGAACAGCCGATTTGAACCTCATAGCTCTCATTAAATAAGCAATATTTATGCCGGTTTAATCTTCCAAAACGTGAGATAAACAACACTTCCCCAAGTGGTTGCATCAAATACGGATCGGCTGCCTGGCCCCAAGCAGCCTTTTCCAGAACCCGGCTGGCGAAACGATAAACGCGGGCGATTGCGAGTTTGTTCAGTCCAATAAGGTCCGGCGTGAAAAGCACGGCGGCATTCCGCCGCCGACGAAATCACTGGCGGGCGGCGGTTCGATTTTGAAAGCCAGTTCGCCGGGGCACCGATTTTTGGCGGAAGATTTCTTCGGCTGCAAATCGGCCACCAGCGCGCGCTCTGCCTGCAATTCGTTCGCGGTAAAATTAAAATCCGCCCAATAAAATTTCTTTGAATTCAACCGGCGCGGTTTCACAATGCCAACACTCATGAAACAATTCATCCGATTCATTTCCCCAGCCGGTATGCCCGCCCGCAAAATCGTCACCGCGGTTGCCGGAGTTTTTTGCTGGTGTGCGGCACTTCACCCCGGTTCGTTCGCCCGGGCAGACCAGACGATTACCATCAATGGAACCGCCGGAGGCAGGTCCTTTGACGGGATTGGCGCGGTGAGCGGTGGCGGGGCTACCTCGGTCCTGTTGAAGGATTATCCGGAGCCCCAGCGCGGCCAGATTTTGGATTTGTTGTTCAAGCCAGCTTTCGGCGCGGCGATGTCCACCCTGTTCGTCGAGGTGCCGGGCGACGGCAATTCGACGCAAGGCTCCGAGTTGAGCCACATGCATTATCGGAACGATGAGAATTACAACCGGGGCTATGAATGGTGGTTGATGCAGGAGGCCAGGAAAAGGAATCCGGCCATCACGCTGGACGGCGTCGCGTGGGGTTGTCCGAACTGGGTGGGGAACAATAATTTCTGGTCGCAGGACATGTGCGATTATTATGCCAGGTGGATCAAGGGCCTCAAAAGCGTTTATGGTTTGGATTTGGACGCCATCGGCTGCCGCAATGAAAAGGGCGTGAACGAGGATTTTGTGAAGAAATTGCGGCGCACTCTCGATGGCAACGGTCTGGAAAAAGTCAGGATTCATGCCTTCGACAACTGGGGCAAAACCAAGTGGGATTGGTGCAAAGACCTCCGGACGGACGCGGAGCTGCGAAGGGCCGTGGCGATCATCAGCAACCACACCATGACGGAGGTGCCGGTTTCGGACGAGGTTGGCCAATTGAGCAGGGAATTCAACAAACCGCTTTGGAACACGGAAGAACACGTTTATAAACAGGGCTTCGATTGCGAGATCAGCCTGGTCAAGGCTTTCAACGAAAATTACGTTGGCAGCGGTGTGACCAAGGTGTTGTGCTGGTATCTGGAAACTTCAACCTATCCGATTGAGCCTTTCTTCAATGTCACCACCCTGGTCGCCGCCTCGCCCTGGAGCGGCAATTACACGGTGAATCCGGCGCTTTGGGCCTACGCTCATTACGGCCAGTTCGTGAAGGTCGGCTGGAAATATCTGAACGGCGCGTGCGGCCGATTGTCCGGCGGCGGCAGTTATGTAACGCTGGCGTCCGGCGCCGATTACAGCATCATCATTGAGACCAAAGGCTGCGCGCAAAATCAAAAGGTTGCCTTCAACGTGCAAGGCGGCCTTTCCACCGGCAAGGTCTGCGTCTGGCGCAGCAATGACCGTCAACAGTTTGTCAAGGTGCAGGACCTGACGCCGGTCAGCGGCTCGTTCAGCCTGACGCTGGAACCCAATTCCATCTACAGCCTCTCCACCACCACCGGCCAGCAAAAGGGATCCTTCAATGATGTTCCCGCCGCCAGCCGTTTTCCGTTTCCCTACTACGAAACCTTTGATCATTACGGCGACGCGAAGTCGTGGGGTTACCTGCCGCATTACACCGCCGACATTGACGGCGGATTTGAAATCGCCAGCCGGCCGGACGGGTTGGGAAAATGCCTGCGCCAGGTGGTGGACCGCAAGGCGCAGAGCTGGGCGCCCGAATGGATGCCTTACACCATCATCGGTGACGAGAACTGGAAGGATTACGAAGTGAGCGCGGATGTTTGTCTCGACGAAGGCGGATGGGCGGGATTGTTGGGGCGCGTCAACAACACCGGCAACGGCTATGGCTGCAATCCCAAAGGTTACTATTTGCGGGTGGACGCGGACGGCCATTGCTTCCTGTATGCCTCCACCCAGAGCAAAAATGGCGACCCCGGGCGTCAACTGGCCGCCGGGCAGGCGGGGGAAATTGGAATCAACCGATGGCACAACTTGAAGCTCCAGTTCTCCGGCGCCAACATCACGGCTTTGGTTGACCAGAAACAGGTGCTGACCGCCGGCGATGGCGCCTATGCCAAAGGCATGGCCGGACTCGTCACGGGAGGTTTCGGGGACGCGCGAAACTCGGCGCTGTTTGACAACCTCATCATCAACACGGTCAACGGGCCGAAACCGGCGCCCACGGTGTTCCCGCAGGATGCCCACCCCATGTATGTGCGCTAAAACGCGCCGGGATATTTCAACCTGAAATTATGAAAACCAGCTCCCTGCCGGAAACTCTGAAAGCGCGCCTGCGCATCCTGGTCCTCCTCGCTTTTATCGGGTTGGCCGGGCTGTTCCTTACCGCCTGTGCCAGCGTCAACCGAAACCCCGCAATGGTGATGTCCGCCTACGCCGACGATTTCAATTCCGGCAGTCCCGGCGCCAAAAACCTTTGGGACCAGGCTGTGGCCACCGTGAATTCAGGCGATTATGCCACCGCGCTGGCGACTCTGGAACAATTGCAGACGGAGGACGGATTGCTGCCCCGGCAAAAGCAGGCGATTCAGGAAGCGGAAGCCGCGGTAAAGAAACAACTGCGCGATTCGGGAAAAACGGTCGCGCCAAACAAGTGACTTTATCCGCCGACGGTTAAGCCAGAACTCTGAAGTAAAAACCGCCAAACCAAAGCCAGGCCATAGGCGCGCGGCGTTCACGCCGCTTCACCACTCGAATGGTTTTTGACGTGTGAATCGCAGGCGTTGCGGATATCGAAGCGGCCTGAAGGCCGCGCGCCTTTCGCAGCCCATAATCCAACTTCGGAGTTTGGATTAAGTGGCTGCCGCACTGGACGGAATTGTTCCCTGCGAATTCCGCGTCGTGGCGCTGAAAATTATTTCGGCAGCAAATCAGTCACCAGAGCGCGTTCTTCCTTCAATTCGCCGATGGTCGCATCAATTTTCGCACGGCTGAAGTCGTTGATCGAAACGCCTTGAACGATTTGCAATCCCTCGCCATCGCTGCGCACGGGGAACGAACAAATCAAACCCTTCTCGATGCCGTAGCTGCCGTCGGAACAAAGACACACACTGTGCCAGTCGCCGGACGGCGTGGGTTCGATGATGGACCGGACACTGTCCACGACGGCATTCGCGGCGCTGGCGGCGCTGGACGAGCCGCGCGTCTTGATGATGGCCGCGCCGCGTTGCTGGACGGTGGAGATGAATTCACCCTTGAGCCACGCCTCGTCCCGGATCGCGGCGGTGGCGGGCTTGCCGCCGATTTTGGCGTTGTAGAAATCGGGATATTGCGTCGCGGAATGGTTGCCCCAGATGGCCAGGTTGCTGACGGCGGTCACGTCCACGCCGGCTTTTTTCGCGAGCTGGGCCTTGGCGCGGTTTTCGTCAAGGCGCGTCATGGCAAAGAACTGGTCGCGCGGCACGTCCGGCGCGTTGTTCATGGCGATCAGGCAGTTGGTGTTGCAGGGATTGCCGACCACGTGGATGCGTACATCGCGCGCGGCATTATTTTGGATGGCCCGGCCCTGGCCGATGAAAATCTTGCCGTTGATGCCCAGCAGATCCTTGCGCTCCATGCCGGCTTTGCGCGGCACGCTGCCGACGAGCAACGCCCAATTCACCCCGCGAAAACCCTCGTCCAGGTTCGCCGTGGGCACGACGCCCTTGAGCAGCGGGAACGCGCAATCATCGAGTTCCATCACCACGCCGCCCAGCGCGGGCAAGGCGGGTTCGATTTCAATCAAATGCAAAATGACGGGCTGGTCCGGGCCGAACATGGCGCCGGAGGCGATGCGGAAGAGGAGGGAATAACCAATTTGACCGGCGGCGCCGGTGACCGCAACGCGAATGGGTGTCTTGCTCATAAAGATTTTTTACGTGGAGGATTATGTTAAGGTATTCGACGGCGCGCAAGCCCGGAAGAGGTTTGGAGTTCCGCCTTCAGGCGGCACCCGGACTTTACCGCCTGAAGGCGGAACTCCAAACTTTGAATGGCGAAAATTTTTCTTGGCAAAAATTCATTTGAGCGTAGAAAGGAACTGTTCTTTGAAATGAATGAGCGTTTGCTCATTCACCATCGCAGTCAAACGTCAGGGAACCCGGTGAAAATCCGGGACGGTTGCGCCACTGTAACGGCTACAAATTCCCAAAGTGCCACCGAAGCGAATCGGGAAGGCGGGAAGGCGGTTTGAGGCCGAAGTCAGGATACCGGTTTGGCTGCGCTCGTCGCGGTTGTTGTGGCGGCGGTCTATGACCGTCGCCAGGATGGCCGACTTCTCCGTCAAAGAGAAGGATGAGGCCGGCCTGTCGAACGGTTTCCGACAGGATTCGTTGGATGCCTTCATTCTCCGTTTTGCCGGGGTGAAGGCGTTTTTGTTTTTCGTCCTCGTCCTCGTCCTCGTTCTCGCCTGCCAGGCGATTTTCGAGGGCGGGAACGAGGGCGAAAACGAGGACGATTCATTCCGCGCTGGTCTCTCAACCAAAAACCGTTCCGTGAATTTTTTGCGGAACCAAATTGAAAGATCAGCACATGAAAAAAGTCCTGTTTGTCTCGCTGGCACTGGCTGGCTTGTCTGTTTTGTCCGTCGCGCATGCGACCGTCATCGCCGAAGACTTTTCCACCGATCCCAAGCAAAACGGCTGGCAGATTTTCGGCAACACCAATTTGTTCCAGTGGGATTCCACGAATCACAATCTCTCCGTGACCTGGGATTCGTCGCAAACCAACTGTTATTTTTACCGTCCGCTCGGCACGGTTCTGACCGCGAACGATGATTTCAGCCTCGCGTTTGATTTGCAATTGAATGATGCGGACGCAGGCGGCTTTGGTTTTGAACTGGCCGTCGGTTTTTTAAATCTGGCGGAGGCCACAAGCACAAACTTCAATCGCAGCACTGGTGAAAATTCGCCTGATTTGGTGGAGTTCACTTGTTTTCCAGTCACCACCTACTCCGACTCAACCGTGTGGCCTGTTTTTGTGGATACAAACAGTGACTTCAATTGGAGTGGGGCCAGTGATTACGCCATTTACGCGCCGGCGACTGGCGACTGGTATCACATCGTAATGACTTACACCGCGTCAAACCAGACGATGGTGACGACGATGACGAATCGGGAGCAAACTTCTGGCATCACCATCATTGATCCATTGGATCTGACCAATACTGATTATCCATTCACCGACTTCCGGGTGGACACGATTTCCGTCAACAGCTATCAGGATGACGGCTTCGGTGATTCCCTCTTCGCACGGGGCGCCGTGGCCAATTTCGTTGTTACAATCCCACCGCCACCAGTCCAAAATCTCATCGGGACACTCAGCAATGGTGTCTGGCAGGTTCAATTCATTAGCCAAAGCAACTGGCTCTACACACTCGAACGCACCGTTGATTTTATTTCGTGGAGTGATGCTTCCATTTCAATCGCCGGCAACGGAACAAACTTGTTTTTGCCAGACACCCGTCCTCCAACCGGCAACGCGTTTTATCGCGTCAGCGCTGAAAGGCCACGATGAGTGACCTGTGGCCAGTGGCGGGCGACAAGGCCGTTGGCATGACGCCCCGGTTGCGTTCTCGCCGCCTGTCAACCGGCGGCGGCGCCGAAGCTTCTGAGCAAAGGCCGGCCACCCGTCACCCGCCTGCTTTCACGCTTGTGGAACTGCTCGTTGTGATCGCCATCATTGCGATTCTTTCGGCACTGTTGTTGCCGGTTTTGGGCAAAGGTAAATTGTCCGCGCAAAACGCGGAATGCATGAGCCATTTGCGCCAGCTCGGAGTCGCTGCGGAATTGTATTGGGATGACAACTGCGGAAATTCTTTCTATTACCGTATCGGGAACATGGATAACCATGGCGTGGCGGGCGCGCTTTGGTGGTTTGGTTGGTTGGCAAATGGAACGGATGGCCAGCGCGCGTTCGATTTATCCTTCGGTTTTTTGCATCCATATCTTAACGACACCGATGTGCGGCTTTGTCCGCTATTGAATCGGGCGACAAACCCACAATTTTACCCAAAAGGCACCGATGTGATATTCAGCTACGCCTGCAATCCGTATCTGTTTGTTGCGACGAATCAACCGCTGGTGAATGTCAACCGTATTAATCATTCGGCAGAGACCACGCTCTTTGCCGACTCCGCGTCGGTGGATAATTTTGAGAACAAATCGTATACCTGGCTCAAGGAATGGTGGTATTTGGTTTTGCAGACCAATTACTCCAGTCTTAACAATTATCCCAACGGCCATTTCCGCCATTCGCAAAAAGCCAATGTGACCTTTGCCGACGGTCATGTAGGATTGGAAAAAATGGTTCCCGGCTCGCTCGACCAACATTTGCCGAATCAGAACGTCGGTCAATTGCGGCCGGAGATTTTGCTGCTGCGCTGAATCCTGAAAGGGACCGCTCTGTCAATCTGATTTCAAAAACAGGCGGCACCGAAGCACCGCCCGCCAAACTCACGCCCCAATCTGTTTCCGGATCGCGCCGCAGATTTTGTCCGACCACTTTTTGAGTGTTGCGACGTTGCGGCCTTCGAGAAGCAGCCGCGCCTTCGGTTCGGTGCCGGAATAACGCAGCAGCAAACGACCGCCCTGTTTTTTTAATTCCACCCCGGCTTCGCCAACCAATTTGTCAACTCCGTCGAGCTGCTCGAGCGGAATTTTTTCGCGCACGCGGACGTTGGTGATGAGTTGCGGAAAGCGCGTCCAGCATTTCGCCAGTTTGGAGAGCGGCGTTTGTCCGGCCTTCACGATGCGCAGTATTTGTAGCGCGGCGACGAGGCCGTCACCGGTCGTGCTGAAATCGCGGAAAATCAGGTGTCCGCTCTGCTCGCCGCCGAAGTTGAAACCACCGCGCAACATTTCATCAATCACGTTCCGGTCGCCGACGGCGGTGCGAATGACCTTGCCGCCGGCAGTTTTAACCGCAGCTTCCAAACCGGCGTTGCTCATCACGGTGGTGACCAGCGTCTTTCCGGCGAGCGTTTTTTGCGCCAGCATGTCGAGCGCGGCGATCGCCATGATGTCGTCGCCATCAATTAAATTGCCCCTTTCATCGCACAGCAGCACGCGGTCGGCGTCGCCGTCGTGCGCGATGCCCAGGTGCGCCCGGTGGGCAACCACTTTGCGGCACACCGCTTCGGGATGCATCGAGCCGCAATCGCAGTTGATGTTCATGCCGTCGGGCTGGTTGCCGTACACGATGACTTCCGCGCCGAGTTCGCGCAGCACGCAGGGGGTGGATTTGTAGGCCGCGCCGTGCGCGCAATCCACAACGATGCACACCCCTTCGAGCGTCAGGCCTCGCGGAAAACTGGCCTTGGCAAATTCAATGTAACGCCCGAGCGCGTCGTCAATGCGGACCGCCTTGCCGACGGCATCGGCGGTCGGACGGATGTTCTCGATCTCGCCGCTGAACACCAGGTTTTCAATCCGGTCCTCGATTTTGTCGTCGAGCTTGTAGCCATCGGCGCGGAAAAATTTGATGCCGTTGTCCGCATACGGATTGTGCGAGGCGGTGATGACGATGCCTGCGTCGGCACGCAGGCTGCGTGTCGCATAAGCCACCCCCGGTGTCGGCAACGGCCCGATGAACAGCACGTCCACCCCCATCGAAAGGATGCCGGACGAAATCGCGTTTTCGAGCATGTAGCCGGAAAGCCGCGTGTCCTTGCCGATGACGATCTTGTGCCGGCCACGGCCGCGCGACTGGCGCTCGAGGTTTTTGAAAACGTACGCGGCGGCACGGCCCAGTTTGAGCGCGGTCTCGGCGGTGACGGGTTCGACGTTGGCCGTGCCGCGGACACCGTCCGTGCCGAATATTTTTTTGGGGAAACTCATGGTTTTTTATTCGGCGGCGGCGGAACGATCACACCCACTTTGGGCGGGTCAACACTCACGAGCGTCACGCCGGACGGCGTCGAAACATCCACGCGCCGGCGCAAATCGCGGGCGGACTGAACGTCCGTGAGGTCCACCACCGCATGAATTTGACTGGCCTGCAAATCGGCCATGATCTCGGGCGACCCGCTGACCTTGACGGCCACGGTGGCGGGCGCCACCCGGAAATCGCGCACATCCGACGCGGCGGAAACCACGAGCACCGGCAAATTGCCAAAGGTCACCGTGTCTCCGGCTGCCGGCCCTAAGGCGGCTCCCGGCTCTTCGTA
>Ga0265323_10000231_pt1 | contig 32862 bp, 25 predicted proteins | sample 41225metaG_FD_193580 | JGI IMG/M metagenome (GOLD analysis project Ga0265323, IMG submission 193580) | Rhizosphere microbial communities from Carex aquatilis grown in University of Washington, Seatle, WA, United States - 4-12-25 metaG | ecosystem: Host-associated > Plants > Roots > Rhizosphere...
GTCGATCTTGCGCAAGCGTGCGGGACGTCGCGGCCTGAGCCGGGGGAACGATCATCAACGGTGGCGCAACCACTACTTCGACAAGCTGGGCTTGTTCAACCTCACACAAGCCTATGCTTTGGCACGTCAGTCTCCTCGTTGAGACACTCACCGACTGGAGAGCCGGATGCGGGAGACCCGCCTGTCCGGTTCGGAGGGAGGGGCGAGGCAAACCAATGCCTCGCTCCTACCCCTATCGCCGGTCACCTGGAGGGAAATTGCCCACGAATGAACACCGTGATTATTGCATAGAGACGGCTCAGGCCAGATTCCAGTCACGCACCCCAGCCAACGGCTCCGACGGGAGGCGATATTCTGTCGCGCAGACCCCATGCTGGCCGGGGCGATTCCGGCCTGCCGCCGAAACACCAATCTCACCTTCTGTCGACCCGCCAGAAGAGCCACAAGCCCACCCCCACAAACACCAGATTCGGCAGCCACATCAGCAGATCGGGCCGCAAGTCCGGACGTCGCTCGAGCCATCCGATTGCAATCGTCATGAAGTAGTAGCCGAGCGCCAACGCCAGCGCGAGTCCAAGGTTGGCCGACGTTTCCCGGCGCGACACCTTGATTCCCAGAGGCACCGCAACCAACGCAAATGAGAAAACCGCGAAGGCCATGGTGAACTTGTCCTGAACAACCATCCGCAGCTTCATCCGATCCAGATTCCGCTGCGCCTGTTCTGCCGGCGGCACGGGCGCGGCCAGCCGCCGCCACTCCGCCATCAGCTCCGGAAGGGCGTACCACTGCAGCTTCGGATGAAAGGTGCTTTGCCCAAACAAGCCTGCAAGCGGGAGGCGGACGCTGGTGCGCTCGGAGGTCAGGATCGGCCGCTGCACCGCAAAGTCCTCGGGATTCTTTCCATTCCGCGTCTCCACCTGAATCTGGCTGAGATTCAGGATGAGCTCGCTGTTGCGCTCGTCGAAATCAAAGGCGCCTGAGGCCGCCCGGATGAAGTTCCGCACCCGACCCTGTGCGTCGAGCTCCCACAGCCAAAAATCCTTCACACCCTGCCCGTTCTTCTGCCCGACGTAGATCACCTTGCCGGGAAAATCCCGGATGAAGGTCCGGGGCACGATGAAGCTGAGGGGGTCCTTGCGCACCGCGTTGCTGAGCTCGACGTGATAGACGACACGAGCCCAGGGCATGACCTGAAAATTGACCGCGAGGTCCGCGAGCACGCCCAGAGCGGCCAGTATCAGAATCGGCCGCGCGACCCAATGCAGGCTCAGTCCCGCCGCGCGGATCGCCGTGATCTCATACTCGGCCGACATGCGCCCCAGCACGAGCAGCACGCCCGTCAACACGCCGAACGGAAGCGCATACGAGAGGACGAATGGCGGAATCAGCAGCATGAGCTCAAGAAAAAGCTCCGGGGCCAGCTGCCCCGCCACGAGATAGCCGAGGAGATCCCGGACCACGTTGCCCACCGTCAGGACGAAAGCGAAAAGACCGACCGCCGCCGCGCAGGAAAAGAAAACGCCCTTGAAGATGTGCCGCTGCAGAAGGTTCATCCGCCGTCTTGCTTAACAAGAACCCGGCACAGCGCACGAATGAAATTCGGGGACCCGCACCATTCGGTTGCAGGCAGTGCGTTCTTGTGCCGTATTTCACCCTTTCGTTAACATGGAACCCGCCACCGTCGAGTCCGCAGACCGCACAACGCCCGTCGAGAAGACGGTGATGGGAGTCCTGCTTGCGCTCAGCCTCTCGCACATGCTCAACGACACGCTGCAGTCGTTGCTGCCCGCGATCTATCCCCTCCTCAAGACGGCGTTTCATCTGAATTTCGCGCAGGTCGGCCTGATCACGGTTGCGTTCCAGTGCACCGCGTCGCTCCTTCAGCCCCTGGTGGGATTCTGCACCGACCGCCATCCGAGGCCGTTTTCGCTCGCGGTGGGCATGAGCATGACCCTGCTCGGGCTTGTTCTTCTCTCGCAGGCGGCAAGCTTCCACGCGATTCTCATCGCCGCCGCGATGGTCGGCACCGGTTCCTCGATCTTCCATCCCGAAGCCTCGCGCATTGCCCGGCTTGCGTCAGGCGGCCGGCACGGATTCGCGCAATCGGTCTTCCAGGTCGGCGGCAACTTCGGCGCGTCCCTCGGGCCCCTGCTCGCAGCGCTGATTGTCGTGCCGCACGGGCAGACCAGCATCATCTGGTTCTCGCTGGTTGCATTCGCCGGAATCATCGTCCTGGCGAATGTCGGCCGTTGGTACCGGAACCGGCTGCGTCAGAACCCGGTGCAACCTGGGGCCGGCCATCTGCACCCGCATGCCGCGCTTGGCCGCCGAAAGATCCTCCTCTCGCTTGCGGTGCTGGTCGCACTCGTCTTTTCGAAACATTTCTACCTTTCGAGTCTGACGAACTACTACACGTTTTTCCTGATCGCAAAATTCGGCCTGTCCGTGCAGGCCGCGCAGGTCCGACTGTTCGTTTTCCTCTTTGCCGTGGCCGCCGGAACGATCATCGGCGGTCCGCTCGGCGACCGCTTCGGGCGGAAGCGTGTGATCTGGTTCTCAATCCTTGGAGTGGCTCCGTTCACGCTTGCGCTTCCCTACGCCGGCCCGACGTGGACCCCGGTGCTGACCGTCTTCATCGGCCTGATCCTCGCGTCCGCCTTTCCCGCCATCATCGTCTACGCCCAGGATTTGCTTCCGGGCAAAGTGGGACTCATCGCCGGCCTGTTCTTCGGGCTGGCGTTCGGCATTGCGGGCATTGCATCCGCCCTGCTCGGAAGGCTTGCCGATCACACGAGCATCTTCTTTGTCTACGACGTCTGCAGTTTCCTGCCGCTCATCGGTCTGCTGACCGCCTTCCTCCCGGAATTGGAGCGGCCGGGCCAACGTGACGGCCTGCGTGGCCCGGATGTTTCCGGGCGCGCTGAAGCCGCAGCCAAAGGCAGCTCCGGTCCGTGACCCGCATCAGAGATTCTTGATCATCTCCGCGCCGAACTCGCTGCATCGGAGCTCGGTCGCACCGGGAATCAGGCGTGCGAGATCGTAGGTGACCTTCTTTGCCGCGATCGTTGCTTCCAGACTTTTGACGATCAAGTCGGCGGCCTCGGTCCAGCCGAGGTAGCGGAGCATCATTTCTCCGGACAGGATGACCGATCCGGGGTTCACCTTGTCCTGGTTCGCGTATTTCGGCGCCGTGCCATGGGTCGCCTCGAAGACCGCGTGGCCGGTCACATAGTTGATGTTCCCTCCGGGCGCGATGCCGATGCCGCCGACCTGCGCGGCAAGCGCGTCGGAAATGTAGTCGCCGTTGAGATTCAGCGTGGCGATCACCTCGTATTCCGCAGGCCGCGTGAGGATCTGCTGGAGAAACGCATCGGCGATGACGTCCTTGATGACCAGGCCCGCTCCGGGTCGTCCCTCGGGGATGCGGCACCATGGACCGCCGTCAATCTCGACCGCACCATAGAAGTCCCTTGCGACGCGGTAGCCCCAGTCGCGAAAGCCGCCCTCGGTAAACTTCATGATGTTGCCCTTGTGGACGAGCGTCACGCTCTTGCGCTTCTCGCGGATGGCATAGCCGATCGCGCTGTGAACGAGGCGCTCGGTGCCGAGGTAGCTCACCGGTTTGATGCCCAGTCCGACTTCAAGCCCCAATTCGCGATGCGGCGCACCGATGGCCTCCAGTTGTTTCTGCCAGGCCTGCACCTTCTCCGCCGAACCGAAGCGGATCTTCGCAAATCCCTTGGGAAACTCGCGCGCGAGGAAATCGAGCAGCCGGGCCGCCTCGGGAGAGCCGGCTGCGTATTCAATGCCCGCATAGATGTCTTCCGTGTTCTCGCGGAAGATCACCATGTCGACGAGGTCCGGGCGCTTCACCGGCGTCTCCATGCCCTTGAAATAGCGCACCGGGCGCAGGCAGACGAACAGATCGAGCTCCTGGCGCAACGCGACGTTGAGCGAGCGAATCCCTCCACCGACCGGCGTCGTGAGGGGCCCCTTGATTCCCACGAGGTATTCACGAAATGCGTTGAGCGTATCCTCGGGCAGCCACGCCTGGAACCGGTTGAATGCCTTTTCGCCGGCGTAGACCTCGAACCAGGAGATGCGTCGTTTGCCATGATAGGCCTTCTCGACCGCCGCATTGAAAACGCCAACGGATGCGCGCCAGATGTCAGGGCCGGTTCCGTCACCCTCAATGAACGGCAGCACGGGATTGTCAGGCACCTGGAGTTTGCCGCCGCTAACCGTTATTTTGTCGCCGGCAGGAGGAGTCACATTCTGGTAGGGCATGGGAAGATCATCAGTTCACTAGGCCGTTGTGCGTGGCAACGTTTCTCAAGAGCGGCGCGCTGTCACCGCCGAGGTCCGGCTCCCGGGCACGGACGGCGCCGGGCGCTCAACTTTGGGTTGCGGCTGACGCCGCGTTACAATGCATCCGGGTTAAAGCGAGGCGCAGAAGCGCCCGAGGCGTTCGAGCCCCTTCACGATCGTGGCGTCGCTGGTCGCGTAGCTGAGGCGAAGGTAGCCCTCCGCGCCAAAGGCACTTCCGGGCACCGCGGCAACCTTCTCCTTCTCCAGCAAGCGGCCGCAGAAATCCTGCGAACTGAGTCCGAATTTGCCCACATTGGGGAACAAGTAGAACGCGCCCTGGGCAAGCAGGCAGCTGACGCCCGGAATCTGGTTGAGCCCCGCGTGCAGCAGTCTCCGCCTGCGGTCGAATGCCGCAAGCATGTGCGCAAGCGATTCCATCGCCCGCGGCCGCTCGCGGACGGCGGCGAGGGCTCCATACTGGGCAAACGTCGTTGCGTTCGAGGACGTCTGGCTCTGAATCTCGCTGCAGGCCTTGGCGATCGCCGGCGGCGCGACGAGCGTTCCCAGGCGCCACCCTGTCATCGCATAAGGCTTGCTGAATCCGGAAACGAGAATCGTGCGCGCCTCGACCTCGGGTCCGAGTGTCGCCACGCAGCGATGCTTCACGCCATCGTAGACGAGGTATTCGTAGATCTCGTCGGACAGGATGTAGAGGTTGTTCGCGACCGCGACCGCGGCAAGGGCCTCCAACTCGGCGCCAGTGTAGACCGCTCCAGTCGGATTCGAGGGTGAATTAAGGATGACCAACCGGGTGCGCGGCGTGATTGCAGCCTCAAGCTGGGCCGGCGTGATCTTGAAACCCGCCGAATCGTCGGCGAGAACGATCTTGGGTTCGGCTCCGGCCAGCTTCACCATCTCCGGATAGCTGACCCAGTACGGCGCCGGTACGATCACCTCATCTCCCGGGCTGCACGTTGCGAGGACGCCAAGATAGCACGAAAACTTTCCACCCGGGCTCACGACCACCTGGCCCGGCGCGACCTTCAGTCCGTAATCGACGCCATAACGCTCCGCAATCGCCAACCGCAGCTCGTCGATGCCCGGGGTCGGAGCGTACTTGGTCTTGCCCGCCTTCAATGCGGCGATGCATGCGTCCTTGATGAAATCCGGCGTGTCGAAATCAGGCTCGCCCGTTCCAAACGAACAAACATCTTCACCGGCGGCCTTCAATGCCTTGGCTTTGGCGTCGACGGCAAACGTCGGCGACGGCAGGATATTTCGGGCCCAGGTGGACAGTGATCGTGGAGGTGTACTCATCTCAAGTAGGAGATCACTAAAGAATCGTCATTCCCAAATGCAAGCCGCGGCGCAGATTTCGACGCAGTATCTGGGGCTTTCCAGCTGAGGCGGTCCAGCTGAGGCGGTCCATCCTCGCCCGCGAATCCCGAGTCCGGATTGCTGTCGGGAGGAGTCGCCCGACCCTCCCTCGCTTCCGGAGAAATCGCGGAGTTCGGCGACTCCGGCCTGCAAATCGGATGGTCGCCTCCTGACCGGCCGCCGTCCTATTTCTTCCCCGCTGCCTTCTTCGCCGGCGACACGCCGGACTTCTTGGGGGCCGATCGCGGTCCGGTTCCCGCATGCCCGTCCTTGCCGGACTGCGACGCGCCGTCGGAAAGCGCTTCCACCGCGGCGCGCAGCAATTCGCCGGCACTCACCTTCTTCTGGCGCGCGGCCTTGAACAGCGTCCGCTTCTGATCCGGCGCCAGCCGGACCGAGATCTGGCACTGCTCGCGGGCCGGAGCCTGGAAGTCGGCGAAGTTGAAACTGCTGATCGCGCGACGCACGACGTCGCTGGATGATTTCAGACCCAGACGGCCACGACAGTCGTGGATCCGGTCGACCAGTGACCCCGGGAGTTCAAACGTCAACGGAGTCGAAGCGAGGAGACGGTGGGAGGCCATGCGACGGAAAGGATAAAATTCGTGTGGGGCAATCTGACGTGCGCTTCTAGAAGAGCGCCACTGACGCAACAAGGGCAAATCAAATCTGTTGGCTAGAAATCGTCAAAATTCGCCGTTGCAGGTGCCTGCCGGGGCTTGCGGCGGGTCAATCCGGAGGCCCGGATCGTCGCATCCCGCCTCCAGAGACTGGAGAAAGCAGTGGAAAATCGACCGCGGGCGCATCTCCCGATCGTCGGTAGCGGCGCGGCGTTCCGCGCCGTCGGAGCCGAACGCCAGCCTTCGCTGAAGCTTCGGCTCGGCACGCGGCTCCGCTACGGAATCGCCAAGCTTGCTGCCCCACCGTCAATCGGCAGATGCACCCATCGACCGCAGCAGCGGGTGTTCGGGGTTGACTACGCCCGCAGATTCCGCGGACTCTCGAAAGCCTGGCGATCAACGCATGCCCGATGATCGTCTGGCCGACCGGGCCTTCGAACCGATGAAGGCTCTGCGTGTACCCGACCCATCGCCGCCATGGCCAAAGTTGTCATCGATAATCTGTTGAAGATATTTCCCGAAAAGGGAGGCCCTGGTGTCCGCGCGGTAAACGACATCAGCCTGACGATCGAGGACCGGGAGTTCATGGTGCTGGTCGGGCCCTCCGGCTGCGGCAAGTCCACCACGCTCCGCATGATCGCCGGGCTGGAGGAGATCACCGGCGGGACGATCGCGATCGATGGGCGGATCGTCAACGAGGTGCTGCCGAAGGATCGCGACATCGCGATGGTTTTCCAGAATTACGCGCTCTATCCGCACATGTCGGTTCATGACAACATGGCGTTCGGATTGAAGCTGAGGGGTCTTCCCAAGGCCGAAATCACCGCACGCGTGCAGGAGGCCGCCGCCCTGCTCGGGCTCGAACCGTTCCTCGCGCGCAAGCCCAGGGCGCTGTCCGGCGGGCAGCGCCAGCGGGTCGCCGTTGGGCGCGCGATTGTCCGCAAGCCGAAGGTGTTCCTTTTCGACGAGCCGCTGTCCAATCTCGATGCGAAAATGCGCGTCTCGACGCGCACGGAGATTTCCAAACTGCACGCGCGCCTCGGAGTCACGATGATCTACGTGACGCACGACCAGGTTGAGGCGATGACGATGGGCGACCGGATCTGCGTGATGAAGGACGGCAACATCATGCAGGTGGCCGAGCCGCTCACGCTCTACAATCACCCGGACAATCTCTTCGTCGCCGGCTTCATCGGCAGCCCGCCGATGAATTTTTTCAAGGGCACGGTCGAGCCGGCCGGCAGCCAGCTGGTGTTTGTCGAGGCAGACAATCCCGGTGTGCCGCTGCGGATTTCGCTTGGCGACGCGCTTTCGCGCAAGGCGGCCGGACGTGTCGGCCGGCCACTCGTTCTCGGAATCCGCCCGGAGGACATCGCCGATGTCCCGAACACCGCCGACGCTGAGCCCGGGCGCGCGGCCGAGGTGGGAATCGAGGTGGTCGAGCCGATGGGAGCGGAGACGTATCTCTATCTCAACACGGGCGCCAATTCCTTCGTTGCCCGCGTGCGCGCCAGCGACCGCTTCAACGCAAGCCAACGGTTGACGGTATCGTTCGGAGTCGGAAAGGCGCATCTATTCGACGCAGGCACCGAAACCGTGTTGCGATGATTCCGGCGGGCTGTGCTGGAATCTGCCGGCACTCGCACGGCGCGACCGCCCGCGGCGCCCAAAGCTCCGGCAGGCTGTTCTGGATTTGCGAGGCCGCCGCCGGAGCCTTGGCGAAGGCGGCTGGGCGCGCCGGACGCCGCAATCGGCCCGGCGATACGTCTCAAGCGTGAATTTGATCTGAGAGGCTCAATCCCTTCCCAGCCAGGACCAGTCTTTGCACAATCACGTAGGCCGCCGCCGGATGCGGTGCGACGGCCAAAGCCTGGCGCAGCAGGCGCGCCGCGATGCGCCGTCCGTGGTCAATCGCCACCATCGGCACACCGGCCGCGTGTCCCCCTTCGATATCCTGATCGGAGTCGCCGACGAACAACACCTCTGCCGGCTTCAATCGCCACAGATCGAGTATCTTCAGGAGCCCTTCCGGATCGGGTTTGTGCGATGGCAGGTCGTCTCCGCAGACGATCGGGGAAAAGCACAGCTCCCACGACAATGCGCGCAACCGCGCCTCGCTCGAATCCCGTTCGCGCCCGGTCCAGATTCCAAGGCGCACCGACGCAGCCTGAAGGTGCTTCAGCAAGGGGCGGGCGCCTCGAAACGGAAGCATGCGGCTGTCGCTCCCGCGCAGAAATTCCAGATACGTCGCGAGGGCCGCAGCGAGATGTTTGCGCCCGCCGAGCAGGCGCCGCAAGCAGGCATCGGACGGCCCTCCCAGGATGCTCATCACCTCCTCAGGCGAGGGACGCGGACGGTACGGAGAAACCGCGGTCGCCAGACCTCCGATCACAAACGGCATGCTGTCAATCAGCGTCCCGTCGAGATCGAACACAACACCGCGAAACCCGGAGGCGCCTGTGCTCATGGCGACTTGAGCACCACCAGATCGGCTGGAATCGCAGCCGCGTCCGCCAGGTGCAGCGGATCCATGAGCGCCGAAGGAAACGTCAGGTTGAGCGCCGCGGCCGTGACGACAAGCCGCGTCTTGTTCCGCGTCGCCTCATCGCGCAGATCGATCGACTTCACGATCCATTGGTCGCCGATCTTCTTGAGGTCGAGAACGCTGAGTGACTTCAAGGACTGGTTGTTCTCGCCGATCAAGTCCACCTGCACCAGCGCGGTGTACTGCGTATCGAGGTAGGCGCGGACTCCGCGGAGCGCCGGATTGCGCTGAGCAATGTCAGCGGGCGGATGGAACAGAAACTGGTGGGCCGGCCGCCCGTGCATCCGGGCAAGTCCTTCGTAGACGAAATCCGTCCAGTACAAGAATGGCATCTGCAGGTCGAAGGGAGTCAGATCGGTGCTGGCAACCGGCTCGAACAATGCGTCGGCGCCGAGTTGCGTCGCCGTTGCCCCGGGAGCTTCCGTCCATCGCCAGAGCGCCGGTTTCGGCCCGCTCCGGATCAGCAGCCGCACCTCCCCGGAGCCAGCGCCGGATTGCCCAAGGAACACGCTGACCCGCGAGATGGGACCCGCGGCGTCGCGGCTGCCCCACATCCTTCCCGACACAATCCGCTCCGGCCCGCGCCGTGGCAGAACGTGCAGCTCAAATTCGAGATAATAGTTTCCGGCAATGCCCTGCTGGCGGAAACTCTCGATCACTTCGCGTCCCGTCGCCTGGTCGGGCGGACTCAGCTGGAGGAATTCCGGCGGCGGCCGGTTCCCTTTCTGAGCGCGCACCAACGGCGCCAGCGCGCAGAGTGCGAGCAGCACCGGGAAGCAAGCTTGAGACCTCAGAATGCAGAACATGGAGTCGAACCACCTCTCAAGAAACAGCGTTTAGGTTGTAGCCGGCCGCGCTGAGGCCGGGCCGGGGTCGGCCCATTCGACAAGCTCATCCGTTCGACAGGCTCGACAGGCTCCCGTTCGACAGGCTCAGGGTCTGCGACACCGCAAGCAGGCTCAGGATGACCCTGAGCGAAGTCGAATGGGTCAGGACAAGCCCGTTCGGCGGGCTCAGGGCAGGCGCCTCCGACTACAAATTTCTTCACGTCGACAGCAAAACCGCGTTTTGCACTCTTGGCTCCTATAAAATGGTTTTGGCGTCGGCCGTGGCTCCGCCAGGCAGGCAAACCTTCTGGCCAGAACGAAGTTCCCGCCACTGCAATCAGGGCGCCTTGGTGCCCGCGCCGCTCTGCGCGGCCTTCGCGGAGGCATCGGGGGCGGTGGTGGCAGCGGCCGGCTTCGCGGCGGGCGCGACAGGAATCAAGACGGAGGGCGCCGCGGGCTTCGCGGCAGCAGGCGCCGGACCGCCGGCTGGCAGCGACGGGAGCGCAGCAGGTGCGGTGATATTGGGCAGCGAGCCCTCGCCCTTGGATCCGTGGCTCTGGAGGCGTTTGTAGCCGAGATAAAGCAGAAAACTGATGACAAAAAAGGCAATGGTCGCCCGAATGGTGAATTTGCTCAGGACGTTGCTGGTATCGGGGCCGAAGGTCGACTCCATCATGCCGCCGCCCATGGCCGCCATGCCGCCGTCCGACTTGGCGCGCTGCGCCAGCACCACCAGAATCAGGGCAAGCGCCACAATGATGAGCAGAAAGGTTCCAATACCGATGAGAATCGGAATCATAAAGGGCGCATGACAACAGGCTCCGGCCGGCAATGTCAACCTGAGTTCTTCGCCGGGTTCGCAAACCGGGCACTTCTTCCGGTTGACAGCGGAGCAGACCGGGAAGCCTGCGCCACGGCTTTGCGAATGCAAAGCGCAGCGGCGCGGCCCGCCTTCGCGCAAGGCTACGGCGCCAGCATAGCCTGGATATTTCATGGAGACGCGACGCCCTCGTCGCGTACCTTTTTCGAAAACGCGACGAGGGCGTCGCGTCTCCAAAACACAGCCTGCGTCACCGAGGCAGTCTCAGTGCGAAATATGCGGGCTAGATCTCGTATTCGTCAGGCGATGCGGATTCGCCGGGCGACGTCGAAGCCTCCGACGCCTTCTCCTGCTTCTTGCTGTAGAAAAGCCGCACGTCGGCCTTGCGCGTTCGCAGCAGCTCCGTGGCGCGCTTCAACGCGCGCTTCGTGCTCATCGTGAGATTGACCTCGGTGGGAAAGACGTTCTCCGGCCCGATTTGCGCCAGCACGCCGCTGTTTCTCAGGACATTCATGACCTCAACATTGCAGCCGCTGATGAGCATGTAGCGATTGCTGCGGCGCAGGTAGTCGTTCAGATTGTCCATCGCCATGACCGTGGAGGCGTCGAGGTGGCGGGCGTTCTTCATCCGCAGGATGAAAACCCGGATGTGCGCGTCCTCGGCAAGGCGCCTGATCTGTTCCTGAAACAGGTCGGCGGCGCCGAAATACAGCTCGCCTTCGACGTGGATGATCGAGATCTGCGGGTTCTCGCGTGCGGCCGGATCCTGCAATTCGGCGAGCTGTCCGCTCTCGTTGAACGCGTATTCGACCAGGGACGGCGTGCTGGTCTTCTGCAGAAACAAAACCAGTGCGACGCCGATGCCCACATAGATCGCGGTCTCGAGCTTGAAAAAAAGTGCGGCGCACAGGGTGACGGCAAAGACGACCGCATCGGACCGGGTCGAGCGCAGTGCCACCCGGATCTGAGGCTTGTTGATCAGGCGCCATCCCACCCGCATGAGGTGGGCCGCGAGCGCGGCAACCGGTATGAAATTGAAGACCGGCGTGACCAGAAAGAGGATCAGCAGCACCACCACGCTGCTGAGCATTGAGGACAACTGCGACGTCGCGCCGCTCTGATAGTTGACGGCGGATCGGGTGAACGAGGACGAGGCGGGGGTGGCTCCGAAGAGGCCGGCAGCGATGTTCCCGACCCCCATGCCCAGCAATTCCTGGTTGGGTTCGAGCGCCTGGCCGCTCTTGGCCGCAAGCGACTTGGTGATCGCAGTGGCCTCGAGCATCCCGATGATTGCGATGGCGATCACGGTGCTGGCCAGCTGCGGCAGCACTTCCCACTGCGTCGAAAGCGAAGGAAGTCGTGCCAGTTGTGGCATCACCGCCGTGAGCGCCCCTTCGTCCTTCACCATCAAGAACGGAACGCTCGTAAGTCCGAAAACATGATTGCGGGCCACCAGATCCGAAAAAAACCGGGCGGCGACTCCAAGAAGCGAGAGGCCGATCAGCGCCTCGGGCCAGGATTTGCGCCAGCGCGCGACGATCTCGAAGATTCCAAGGGTCAGCAGCCCGATCCCGATCGCCCACCAGGAGATGTCAGCGTCGCGGACCGCCGCGACCACTTTTGCCAGCACGTTCACGAAGCTCTCGCCCGCCGGCACATGGAAACCCAGCAGGTTTGGACTCTGGCTCGCGATGAGGAGAAGGCCGATCGCCGTCGTGTAGCCGATGACGACCGAGCGCGAAATGAACTTCGTAACCTCGCCGAAATTGAACAGACCGGCCAGGAACTGCACAACTCCGATCAGAAAGGCGAGGTAGGCCGCCAATGCCAGCGGATGCATGCCGAGGGCGGCGTTGCTCTTGATCGTGGCAGCGGTGATCAGGCAGACGGAGGTGGTCGGACCAAAAACGTGGTAGTGCGAAGAAAAGAACAACGCACTGAAGAAACCGCCGACCACCACCGCCATGATCACAGGCATGGGCGGCAGGCCGAGGATCAGGGCAAAGCCGATCGCCTGGGGGACTGACACGAGCGTCAGCGTGGCCCCTGCAATCAGGTCGGCCCGGAACCGCAGCCAGGAATAGTCCCGAAACTCCCCCACGAAGGGGAAGTGGACCTGAAACATCTTGGCCCGCAGCGCCTGGGCGTCGGACAGCGTCTCCCTGACAGTTTCCGCAACACTCATGCAGGCAACAGCAAGACTAGGCCTGCAAACCGATTTTTTCCAGTATCCGCTGCAGATCGTCGTTGCCTGCGTATTCGATCACAATGCGCCCGCGCTTCGGCGTGTGCTGCAGCGAAACGCGCGCGCCAAAGTGCGTCGTCAGACGCTTCTGAATGTCGGCCACCGCGGCAGCTTCGGCCTGCGGAATGGAGCGGCCTTTGCCGCGCCCGGCCGTCGTCGCGTTCGGATGCGCCTGCGCGATCTTTTCGAGCACGCGAACACTCAGGCCTTCCTCGATCACCCGGCGGGTCAGGACAGCCCGCCGCGCAATATCCTCCACTCCCAGCAGCACCTTCGCGTGGCCCACGCTCAAAAGCCCCTTTCCGAGGTAGCCCTGGGTTTCGGCATCGAGCGAAAGCAACCGGAGCGAGTTTGCCACGGTGGGACGGCCCTTCCCCACCCGCTCTGCCGTCTGTTCCTGGGTCAGGTCGAAGTCACGGATCAGGCTGGCATAACCATAGGCCTCCTCGATCGGGTTCAATCCCTCGCGCTGCAGATTCTCGATCAGCGTGAGGGTTGCGGACGAGGCGTCGCTCGCCTCCAGAATCCGGGCGGGAATCGACTTGAGCTTGAGCGACTGGAACGCGCGCCAGCGGCGTTCGCCCGCGATGAGCTGGAATTTCTCTCCGGCCCTGCGGACGACGATCGGCTGCAGCAGGCCCTCGGCCCGGATGCTCTCCGCGAGTTCCTTGAGCTGCTCGGGATTGATGTCCTTGCGCGGCTGGTAGGGGCTGGGCTCCACCAGATGAACCGGGATGTCCTGGAAACCGGGCGCCGGGGCCACGGGTGGGCTCACCGGAGTTTTCATTTCAAGTTTCGGCGCCGCGGTCGTGCCGCTCGCAATCAGCGCTCCGAGTCCGCGTCCGAGTCTGGATTTTGGCAGTGCCATGATGGGATCTATTTCGACTGCGGTATGAACAACGTCTGGCCGACCTGCAGTCGGGTCGGATCGGCAATCTTGTTGGCGTTGATGATATCCTGCATCTTCGCGTTTGTCTTGTGCGCGATGCTCGAAAGCGTGTCGCCCCGCTGCACCATGTAACTGGCGCCCTCCTTGGGATAGTCCTCCGAAAACGTCGGCGTGGCCACCGCCTGCCGCGTCGCCGCGCCCTTGGCCAGCGCGTTGATCGCCGCCTGGGTCTCGTCCGCCATCTTCGCCATCTGGACGCTGACCTGCTGCAGCGTATCGCGCCGCTGGTCCCGCAACGCCGCCTGCAGGGTCTTCTGAACGTCGGCGATTGCCTCGTTCAGCTGTGCGAGCGTGACGTACGTTCCACCGGTTTTCGAGCGCAGGTCGTTGTTGTCGCGCTCAAGCTGTTCGATGCGCAGGCCGAGATCGTTCACCTTCTGATTGAGAAGGCGGACGTCTTCGCGCAAACTGGCCAGCTCGAACGCAGGCGAATTCCCCTGCGCAGGAAGCCGGACCGGGGCAAAAACAAGCGCGGCCACGAGCCCGGCGACCCGGTAGTAACACGTGTGGCGTGGCATATCGCGGCAGCATTGGAAGAAATGGCGGCAAAAACAAGCGAAAGCCGGAAGCCGCTGCGCGCTTCACGTTCATGCGCCGCGCGCATCTCCTTGCGCCTGCGCCCTCAACCCGCTGCCCGGACCTGTGCGATTCGATGTTCCGATCGGGACATCGAATCACACCGAGGCTGCCCGGACGGTTCAATTGGAATTCCGGCCTCCTCTCCAGATGCAGAATCACCGACGCATCGCTAGCCCGGATGTCATTGACGCCGATTCGGCAGATTTTTGCATCGAACAGACCGTGGCTCTGCGGCGGAGCGAGGTGCGAGACATCCGGGCTGGACCAGCAACGAGGTCATCGGTTGCGACGGGAGAATCGTGCCGGCCGGGACCGGAAAACCGCGGAGAAACTCGGGGGCTGGCAGCATCGTTCCTCCGGGCCGCTGGAGCCTGCGCACGCGCAGCATTCCTTCCCGCGTCGCAATCAGCAGGCCCGCTGCATCCTCACCGGCAACAGTGCCGGGCGCCCCCCCCGCATCTGAAAGCGGATTGGCGAGGCCGAATCGCACGCTCACCCCGCTGATCTCGGTCGTGCAACCGGGCCAGGGGAAAAGGCCGTTGATCCGGGCTGCCAGGACCGCGGCGGGCGCGCCAAAATCGAGCCGCCCGTCCTCCTTCACAAGCTTCCGGCAGTACGTGGCGGCTGCATCGTCCTGTGCGGAAAACTCCAGCGTACCGGCGCGCAACCACGGCAGGCTGCGCGCGAGCAGCGGCACACACGCCGCCGCCAGCTTTTTCTCGACATCCAAAGCCGTGTCGAACGGCTCGATCGGCACCGTTTCAACCGCCGCAACCGGCCCCGCGTCGAGCTTGCGCACGATGCGCATGAGCGACACTCCCGTTTCGGAATCGCCTCTGGCAATGGCCGTCTGGATCGGCGACGCACCGCGATACCGGGGCAGGATCGATGCATGCAGATTCAGCGTGCCGAGGCGCGGCGCGTTGATGAAGTCATCCTTGAGAATCTGACCATAGGCCATCACCAGCGCGACATCCGGCTGTTGCGCCGCAAGCCAGGCCCGCTCGTCCGGGATCAACTTCTCCGGCTGACGCACCGGAATCCGATGATCGACGGCCCACCGTTTGATCGCCCCAGCCTCGATCTTCTGGCCCCGCCCTGCCGGCCGGTCGGGTTGTGTATACACCGCAACGATCGTCGCCAGCAGGCCACCCTCGGCGGCCAGCCATTCCAGCAGCGGCAGCGCGATCGGGTCTGAGCCCATGAAAACCAGTTTCAGCGGTGCAGCCATCGCGCCGCAAGCAACGGACACGGCGCAGCCGTCTTCAATCCAAATCGATCCACCTCAAGATCGGTGTGCTTGGAGCCGATTCCGTATCATGGACGCCGCTCGGGTCGTGAGGGAAGCCCGCGGCAGAGGCTTTTCCTGCGTGCGTCTTCAAAGCGCGCCCCTTTCCCCGCCGCTCTGCGCGCAGCAGGGAGTTTGATTTGCAACGCATTATGTTACAAAGCCGCTTGAATTCCCGTTGCCGGAACGGGGGTTGCAGCTACGGTGTCCGATATGAAAGTCCTATTTATCGGCGGCACCGGAATCATCAGTTCGGCTTCCTCGCGGCTGGCGCTTCAGCGGGGAATCGATCTCCACCTCCTGAATCGCGGACAATCGCCCCGGCCGACGCCGGAAGGCGCCGTTGTTCTCCGCGGCGACGCCCGCGATCCGCGATCGGCGCGCGCGGCATTGGGCGCCCTGAGCTTTGACGCGGTCGTCGACTTCATGGCGTTCACCCCCGACCACATCGAGGCCGATCTCGATCTCTTTCGCGGGCGCACCCGCCAGCTTGTCTTCATCAGCTCGGCCTCCGCCTATCAGACTCCCCCGGCCTCGCTTCCGGTCACCGAGTCAACCGTTCTCGACAACCCGTACTGGCAATACTCGCGCAACAAGATTGCCTGCGAGGAGCGGCTTGTGCGCGCGTATCGGGAGGAGAAATACCCCATCACGATCGTCCGGCCCTCGCACACCTATGACTCCACGCTTGTCCCGATGGACGGAGGCTGGACGGTGATCGACCGGATGCGCCGCGGCCAGAAGGTCATCGTTCACGGCGACGGCACGTCCCTCTGGACGCTGACGCACAACACCGACTTCGCCGTCGGGCTTGTCGGATTGCTCGGGAACTCCCATGCGATCGGCGAGGCGGTGCACATCACGTCCGACGAATCGTTGAATTGGAACCAGATCTTCGAGATCGTCGGCCGCGCCGCAGGTGCCGAGCCCCGCATCGTTCACGTGCCCTCCGATCTCATCGCCGCCTACGATCCGAACTGGGGCGCAGGCCTGTTGGGCGACAAGAGCAACAGCATGGTTTTCGACAACACCAAGATCAAGCGGCTCGTCCCGGACTTTGCCTGCCGCATCCCCTACAGTCGCGGCGCCCCGGATACGATCGCGTGGTACGATGCCGATCCCGTCCGCCGCAAGGTGAACGAGGAATTCAACAGGACCTGCGACCGCATCATCGCCGCGATGGAGTCCGCCTGGCCGAAGTGACGGCGCCGGTCTTACATATCTCGACGTGCCCGGCCTGCCCGCCATAGCTTCAGCGACGGCGGGCGGTCGCGCCCTACCGTCGTTGAGGGGCCGAAGTCCGGCGGGATGCCGGTCAATCGTCCTCGATCTTGCGCGTGCGGGGAATATCGGAGAAGTCCCGGGCCTTCTTTCCGACCAGTTCGAACAGCATCGGGCAGCCGTCGAGCCCGAACTCCTTGATCACCCCAGCCTCGAGATAGCGGCGATAGGACTCGGTCAGGCGGCGTTCCTGGTTGCAGAAAACACGGATGCGGAACGGGCGGTTTCCGGTCTGCGTGCAATAGTAAATGCGGAATCGTTTGCCGGCCACGGACGGAGGCGGGGTGCGTTCCGCCAGCCAGGTCAGGGTCTGGTTGAGCTTCGCGGTCGGAAGCTTCATGTCGAGCTGGCGGTGGAGCTTCACAGCCGCGTTGAGCATGCGATCGATCTCGAAGTCCGACGTCGCGGAGGCGAACACGACCGGCGCGCCCGGCGTGAAGAACAGCCGTTCGAACAGCGCATACTCAAACTTCTCGCGGAACTCGCGCTCGCTTTCGTAGCCCTCGATGCCCTCCGGCTTTTTGAACGCTTCGAGCACCAGATCCCATTTGTTGACGACGATCACCACGGGCTTGTGTTCCTTGACGACCTCGCCGGCGATGGCCTTGTCCTGATGCGTCACGCCTTCCATCGCGTCGAGCACCAGGAAGACGACATCCGTGCGCTTGATCGCGTCGAGCGAGCGCAGGCGCGAAAAATACTCCACCGACGACGCGAGTTTTGTCGCCGCCTTGATGCCCGCAGTGTCGATGAGCCTGAACGGATAGAGAAGCCCGTCGCGCCCCTTGAATTCGAAGGGCACCTCGATCGCGTCCCGTGTGGTGCCCGGCTGGTCGTTCACAATCAACCGGTCGCTCTGGATCAGGCGGTTGCTCAGCGAGGACTTTCCGACGTTTGGCCGGCCGACGAAACAGACGCAAAGCGGCTTGTCCGCGGTTTTGGCGTCGGGCGATTCCTCCGCGATCGGCCCCAGCCGCTCCAGAATCGCATCGCGCAACGGAACCTCGCCCACCCCATGCTCGGCCGAAAGGAAGAATGGCTCGCCAAGTCCGAGCCTGTAGAAGTCGGGATTGTCCTTTCGAGCATCGTTGAAATCGATCTTGTTCACCACGAGGATGACCGACTTGTCCTTGCGCCGAAGGCGGTTCGCGATGCGCTCGTCGAGCGCGGTCACTCCGTCCTTCGCATCGACCACGAGCAGGATCACCTGCGCGGTATCGATGGCGAACTGCACCTGGACCTCGGTTGCCGCGATGATCTGCGAGGAACTGTCGCCGCCCTTGAGGCCGATGCCGCCGGTATCGAGCACGGTGTAGGTGCCGTCTTCCACCTCCGCGGAAATGACATCGCGTGTGACACCCGGCTGGTCGTGCACGATCGAAATGCGCTTCCGCGCCAGCCGGTTGAAGAGGCGGCTTTTGCCGACATTGGGGCGACCGACGATGGCAACGATGCGGGACATGGTGTGGAGTAGTGAGGAGCGAGGAGCGAGTAGCGAGGAGGAAAACCGGCCGACCGCTCAAGAGGAAGTGCGGTCACGCCTGGCGCGACCGGTGCGTCAGCAACGGGCGTGACAGACAAGGCTGTTGGGTGCGGCGCATGGGCAAAATCAGAGGTCTTCTGGCCGCAACCCTGTATGGCGCGCTAGACGCACCAACATACGGGGACCAATCTCCTCAGAATCGTGAAAGGCAAAGACAAAATCAGGCCAACCCTGTCGTTTGAGTGTTCTATGGGAACCAGACTGCCGGTCAATTCGCCAGCCGATTCTCAGAAGTGCAGCGAGGACGAGCTTGGCTTTCCGAGCTCCCCAAATGCTCATGCTGCAACGGTGAAGACCGCATTCAGCTCAGGCGCCTGTTCACCGTGCTCGATCCGGTCGGCTAGGACGCGGAGCACCAACGCTTGGACGTGCGTGATGGCTTCCTCTCTGGTCTGACCGTAAGCCATCGCACCGCTCAACGCAGGCACCTCAGCGATCCAGCGTCCGTCTTCCTCCATTTCGATTTCAACACGCATGGCAAAAAGGTGGCCGAAAGAGTCGCTGGCGGCAAGTTGTTCTTCCGTTCAACGCCTAATGAGGCCGGCCTGTCTGAAGGAGTAATAACCGATTCCGGCGGGATCACCCTTCTCTGCATCGATGCAGCAATTTGCATACCGTCAAGCAGCCGTTGCATCGCCGCGCCCGGATTCCTGCCAGACGAAGCTATAGAGGCGTTGTGCGAGAGCTTCGGCATCGTCGTCGGAGAATAGCGGTCGGGGGAGCGAGGCGTAGAGTGAATCCAGGATGAACATCTGGACATCCGCCTGGGTGGTAGCGTTCTTCGTCCAGTTGGGCATTGTCGCCAGATGCTCCTTGAGTGCGGCAAGTAGACCTTTGCTCGCTTGTTTGAGGCGTTCTCGATCGGCCTTGGAAATGTTCTCCTTCTGCAAGAGGTCGAATAGCGCGAGCTCTTCCTCGGAGAGACCCTCAACCACATGCCGCTGCTGCTCTTGGTCCAACTCTGAAACGAGTTTGACCACCTTGGCGAAAGTCTCCTCGACCGTGGCGCGGTCCTTCTCCCGGTTGTAGTCCGCGATGATGGTCTGGTACTTCTTGTAATAGTCCATCCGCTGCGGGTTTTGCGCGAGCATCTGGGCGAGTTTCTTCTCAACCAAGTCCCGGATGTCCTGTAAGGCCGCGTGCTTGTGCTGCACCTTCTTGGCAAACTCATCGCGCAGCTTTTCAAAATCAACCTGGCTCAGGTCGACAACCAGTCCTTCGGCATGGTCCTCCCCGGGACCTTGGGCGCGGATCGCCTCATTGACGATCTTGTGGATCTCCTTAAGGACGTCGGTCACGTCAGCGGTGTCACGTCGCTCGTCCAGCTTCTTGTAGATGGCTTCAATGTTGTCGTGACGGATGTAATACGGCCGTACGGAGGGCTCCAGAATCAGGGTCTTCATCCGTGAAAAGAGCTCTCGCGCCATGATTTCGAAGCGCCGCTTCGCCTCATCCGTCGTGTACAGGGCATCGACTGCGTCGCGCAATGCCGCGATTCTCGTAAAACCAGTGGCGCCGGTCAGGCGGTTGGGTTCGAAACCGAGGCCGCGCAAGTGTTTCTCGGCTGTCTCGATCGCGTCGACGAGGGCGGGAACGTATTCTTCGAGCGGAATTGCAGGGTCTGCCGTTTTGCCTTTTCCATCGCCACCGTCCTCATCGCCCAAGGCGTATTCTGCCAGTGCGGAACGAAGACTCTTGAGCATGCCATTGTAGTCCACGATGACGCCGCAGTCTTTGCCGGGATAGATCCGGTTCGCTCGCGCGATGGCCTGCATGAGGGTGTGAGCCTTCATCGGCTTGTCGATGTAGAGGGTCTGGAGGCATTCGACGTCAAAACCGGTCAGCCACATGGCGCAGACAATGGCGACACGGAACGGGTGCTTGTCGTTCTTGAAGGCGTCGTCTGCGTTCACGCGCTGACCGTCGGGCGTCTCGAAGCCGGTCTTCATCACAACTCGATGAGGAATGATATCGAAGCCCCATTTGGCGAAATCACGGACTTCGTTTTGAGCCTCGCTGATGATGATCTCGATGATCGTGCTCTCCATCCAAGCCAGCCGTCCCCTGAGCTGACCCAAGATTTTAGAGGCCCGCTCTTTTTCCTCTGGGCTGGTGATGGACGCCAGTTCGGCTTCCTTGGCGGGCACAGCTGCTCGAAGCCGGAGTATCTGTTCATCCCAGCGGGGACGGATGCGCTGAAACATCCGGGCGCAGGTGATCTTGTCGATACATATAAGCATGGACTTGCCGCACTCCCAGCGCGAGGAACAGTGCTCGACAAAATCCGCCGCCAGTTTGTCAAGGCGGTCATCGGCGGTGATGACTTCGTAGTCCTTGCCGAGGAGCTTTTCGAGCAAGGCCTCCTGATCGGGATCGAGCTCGGCTTGTTCGATCTTTTCGGCGATGCGGTCGTTCAGGTCGAGTCGGGCGATGCCAAGCTTCTCCCCCCGGTTTTCATAAACGAGCTTCACCGTGCTGTTGTCTTCCTCGGAGCGCTTGAAGTCGTAGCGCGAGATGTAGCCGCCGAAGATGCGCTTCGTCAGGTGATCGTGCTTGAACAGTGGCGTGCCGGTGAAGCCGATGAAGGAGGCATTCGGCAAAGCGAGGCGCATGTTGCGGGCGAACCTTCCTGCCTGCGTGCGGTGCGCCTCGTCCGAGATGACGATGATGTCGTCTCGCTCGCTGTAGGGCTGCCTGGGGTCAACCGGCTGGTTGAACTTGTGGATGAGCGTGAAAACAAAGCTGTGGTTCTTCTGAAGTGCCGCCTTCAGCTCCTTCCCCGAACCTGCCCGAGGTGTCGTCTTGGGGTCCACGCAGCCGCATCCCACGAACGTGCGCCAAATCTGGTCGTCGAGGTCTTCGCGGTCAGTCATGACGACGAAGGTGAAATTTCCGGGCACCTGGCGGCGCACCTTCTCGGCGAACATCACCATGGAGTACGACTTGCCGCTTCCCTGCGTGTGCCAGAACACGCCCAGCCTTCCCAAATCGGGATGCGCGCGCTGAACCAAGGGAAAGCCTTCGACTTGGTCGTCTTTTTGCAGCGGTTCACGATCTTCCAGGAGCAATTGCTCGGGCGTTGATCCTCTCTCGGCGACTGCTTGAGCAGAGGTTTTATAGGCGATGATGCGTTCCCCCTGCGGAAACCGGAGCTTTAGCCCCTCCTGCTTCTGGACGGATTCGACCGCTTGGTTTACGCCCAGCACTTGGTGGTTGCGGGCAACGATCTTGCGAGTGCCGCCGGGGCGGCTGCTGTCGAAGAGGATGAAATTCTCCAGAAGGTCGATCAGGCTGTCCTTTGCGAGCATGCCGTTGAGCAGCACCTCGGCCTCGACGCTGCCTTTTGCTTTCTCGTCGTTGCGCTTCCACTCGGCGAAGTGCTCCCACTTGCTCGTGATCGAGCCGTAGCGAGCGCGGTCCCCGTTGCTGACGATGAGAAAGGCGTTGTGGTGGAAAGCGTGATTGATGCTTGTGTCGCTGAGGTAGTCCGTGAGGTTGTTATCGAAACCCGCCCGCATGTTGAGATAGACGGCTTTCAGTTCGATGAACACCAGCGGAAGACCGTTCACGAAGCAGACCAGATCGGCGCGGCGGTTGTAGTGCGGCACCCGGAGCCCCTGGATCTTGAGCTCCCGCACAGCAAGGAAACGGTTGTTGGTGATGGTGCGGAAATCGATCACCCGGGCACGGGCGCGTTGGGTCTCGCCTTGGGAATCGCGCCATTCGACCGGCACGCCATTACGGATGAAGTCGTAGAACTCCTGATTGTGCTGAACAAGCGAGCGGGCGAAGTCCACGCGCGTGAGCTTCTCGACGGCCTGAGTTCGTGCGGCCTGCGGCAACTCTGGATTGAGGCGGTCCACAGCGGAGCGGAGATCGCGAACGAGAACCACATCGCGCTCGTTGGCGCGCCCGAGCAGGCCAGCCGATCCGAAGCTCTCGTCGTTGTGTGCGTAGAGGCTCTCCCAACCGAGTACCTTCTCCAGATGATCGGCAAACGTCGCCTGCACAAGCCGGTCTTCACTGTGGATGTCGGTGATCATAACAGCGCCTAGACTTCGATTTCACCGCTCATCAACCGCGGCAGCAGTAGATCGCGTGCGGCGCGGAGCTTATGGTTTTGAAGTTTGAGAATGCGAATCTGCTTCAACAATAGAGCAGATTGCTCATCGAAATCCGACACGATACGCTGGGGGGGAAGCTGAACTTGAAACTCCCGGAACTTTCCACGGCTCACTTCAGGAAATGTGCTTCCACTCCCCATTCCTCGGATTTCTTCCACTCGCCGGCTAAGCTGGAATAACAGGAAGTTAGCGAACACAACGTCGTTGGCTACAATGGAGATGAACCCTTGGTTTGTGCAGATCTTCCGGCCGACGACCGCGAAATATCCAACCGACGCACGGCTAGTCATCAATACCGCGTGAGGGGGGACAAGTTTTGCCGAGCTGTTCTCCAATCCAGATTCAGTGATCTTCTTTTCCGAATCTAGCAGTATGAAGTGATCGTTTCGGGTTACATCAGTCGGCGTGACCCATGAAATGTCTCCGTCATCCCAATAGTTCGGGACTTTGGTGGATGGCGTTCCGCCACCGACACACTCAGCAATGTCTCCAATTCGACGATGCTTCCACCCTTGCGGAAGGCCGTCGATGATCGGGGTGTGTTCGAAGCCGGGGAAGCGGAGGCGGACAAACCATTCATCATACAGCAAGCGCGCGGCGTTTTCCAAGAGCGCCATGCGGCGCCGATTGTTCTCCATCAGGCCGTCGTAGGCGGAGAGGATCGAGGCGATGCGTTGCTGAGTCGGCAGAGGGGGCTTTGGAATATCGAAGCACTGAATCATCTCCTTTGTAAGCGCCTTTCGCGTGCCACCGCTACCAGCGAGCGAAAGCATAGTCGCTTGCATGAATGGGGAGATGAGGAAATACTTGAAAAAACGTGGGTCGAAATAATCCGGCTTTGGACGAATGATGGCAACGTGCTGGTTGACCCGAGCCGGAAGCACCGAATCTGGAACTTGGCAGCACCTGGCCACCGAATCACCCGTAATGTTCAACAATACGTCGTTCGTCTCCACAGTGACTCCGTCAAGTCTTGTCGCCTCCTCATCGCCAAGGAATGCGAGGCCTTCCGTGGTGAACTGCCCGTTGTAAACATTCTGGCTGCGAATAAGGGAGACCCCTTCAGACTGATAGACCTGCTCTCCACCGCGTGGAGTAGAACCACTGCCGATCTTCAAGCAGTAGTTACCAAGCCTGATAGTTTGCCAGGAACGCTTCATACCCCAAGCTCATCAAAGTTCTTCTGAATCGTCGCAGCCAGTTCTACAGCTTCTGCGTTCAGGCCGGCGAGTTCCTCGTGAATCTCGGCGATGGCCTGCTCGAAATCGAAATCCTCGTCCACCTCTGCCGGGGCCACGCCCACGTAACGGCCGGGGGTGAGGCTCCAGTCGGCGGCCTCGATTTCACTTCGCGTGACGATTTTGACGAGGCCGGGCACGGGCTGCATCGCCGCCTGCGGGAAGCGGTCCTGTAGCCAGGCAATCTGGCGGTGGAAGTACGTGGCGTGTTTGAGCTGCTCGACGGCGGCGCGGCGGGTTTCGTCGAGTTGTTTGATAAGCTTGCCGTTGGCCCGGCGGTCGTAAACCGCAGCCACCGGTTCCGCCTCGGCGAGTTCGCCGGCGCTGGACGCTGCACGAGAGGTGAGCTTGTAGAGCAGGTCCAGCTGTTTGATGAGTCCCTTGGCCCGCTCGGCGGTCGGATCGAAGGCCTTGCGTGCGGCGTGCTGCGCGTCGTTCGTTGCCAGGGGTGTCTTTCCCCTCTTCTTTTCCAATGCCACGAGCTCGGCGAGCAGTGACTTGGCGTCGGCGTCGCAAGCCTTTCTCGCCTCGTGTAATTCGGTCAGGGTGTCGGTGAGGACTTGTGTTTTCCCGGCATCGAGGGCTTTTGTCGTCTTCACCGCCTTGGCGACGGCTGCGAACGGGGCGTCGAGGGCCGCAAGAGCGGCTTCAAACGCCGCGAGATTGCCAGGCACGGCGGCGCATTCGACAGCGTGACGCTTGAAGTAGTCCTGCACGAGGGCGAGGAAACGGTCCTGCTGGCCACGGTACAGCCAGACGATGGCGGTGAGGTTGCGCTTCTGCTCGGGGGTGAACTCATGGACCTTGCGCGAGCCCTTCATGAGCTGGCCGACGCTGCGTGCGTCGAGCATCAGCACCTGGTCCTTGCGCTCGGCGGGCTTGTTGCGGTCGAAATGCCACAGCTCGCAGGGCACGGTGCGGGTGTAGAAGAAACCGCCCTTGATCGAGATCATCACATCCACATCACCCGTTTCGACGAGCTTCTGACGGACAGTCTTTTCGTCGTTGCCCGCGCTGGAGGCCTGGGAGGACATGACAAAGCCGGCGCGACCCTTTGCGTTAAGGTAGCTCCAGAAATAGGAAATCCAGAGGTAGTTGCCGTTGGAGACGCGCTTGTCCTTGTTCACTCCTGGCAGGCCGAAGGGCAGGCGCGGGTCGTTCTTGATGCGCTCGGCGTCGACGAGATCCACGTTGAAGGGTGGATTGGCCATGACGAAGTCGCACTGTCCTGGCGCGAGCTTCTCCTTTCCCGCGAGGTTATGCTCGTCCTGATAATAGGTGATGGCCTCGGCGATTTTTCCGTCCAGCCCATGGACCGCGAGGTTCATCTTCGCAATGCGGATGGTGTCGCGGTTCTTCTCCTGGCCATAGAAGACCACTTTTCGGGTGGTGTCACCCCCTACCTGTTCAATGAAGTGGCTCGATTGAACGAACATGCCGCCCGAACCGCAGGCTGGATCGAAGATGTTCCCATGGTCTGGCTCGATGACGTTGACGATAAGCTGCACGATCGAAGACGGCGTGAAGAACTCCCCGTTGTCGTGCGCCTTCTGGATGGAGAATTTGGCGAGAAAGTACTCGTAGATCTGCCCGAAGACATCGCCCGTGGCGCGTTTGATCAGCTCGCTATTGAAGAGCCGCATGAGCTCTTCCAGGACCTTGGTCTCGAAGATCCCATAGTCCTTCGGAAGGACATTCTTTAGCGGCTCAAACTCCGCCTCGATGGCCGTCATGGCCTCGGTGACCAGCTTCGGCAGGCCCGCAGCGTCGGTGGTGGCCTTCTCCATGATTCCATCGAAACGGGCTGACTCCGGCAGGAAGAGCGCGCGGCGCCGAATGTAGTCTGCGGGGAGGACCTTGCGCCTGGGCATCTTCCCCGAGGCTTGATCTTCTTCAATCTGGCGGGTTGCGATATCGAAGCGGTTGGCTGCGTGTCGAAGAAAAATGATGCCCAGCACGGGCATGAAGTAGTCGCTGGACGTCAGTTTGGAGTTGGCGCGGAGATTGTCAGCGGCAGCCCATAGGTCGGCTTCGAACTTTGAGAGATCGTCCATTTGATGAGGAAACGAGTAGTCGCAACGCTCGGAAGGCGACTGTGCGGGATAGCACAGGGCTGGTGCGCGCCATAATGACGCAAGTAGAACCTGTGCGAGTCGCAGGGCGCAAGCGTGTTGTGATTCTCCGATGCGCGCTTCGCACGCAGGCCGGAGGAGTTCTGAGAACGAATAGGAGCGCGGGGCTTCTATCCTAAATTCCGCAGTTGAGGCGGAATCGGCTTGCTGGCGCTCGCCGCTACGAGGAGCCGAAGCCACAACTGCGAAATTTAGGTTTATGCCCGGCTCTTCAGCGAATTCACGTACCGCTCGATTCGCACGCAGGCCTCAACCAGCTGTTCGTAGCTTGTGGCGAAGCTGGCGCGCACAAAACCCTTGCCCCCTTCGCCGAACGCCGTGCCCGGCACCATGGCCACGCGCTCCTTGTCGAGCAGTCCAAAGGCGAACTCACGCTCGCCCAGGCCTGTGCCTCCGACGCAGGGAAAGGCGTAGAACGAGCCGCGCGGGAGGTGGCAGGCCAGGCCAATCTCGTTGAAGCGGCGCACGACGAAATCGCGCCGGCGGTGGTACTGGTCGCGCATTCGCTTCATGGCGTCCTCGCCCCGCAGCAACGCCTCGATCGCGCCTTCCTGGCTGATGATCGAGGCGCACATCATGGAGTATTGGTGCACCTTCATCATCGCATCGATCAGCGGCGCCGGACCGCAGGCATAGCCGATGCGCCAGCCGGTCATCGCAAACGCCTTGGAGAAACCGTGAAGGAAAATCGTCCGCTCCTGCATTCCCGGCAGGCTCGCGATACTGATGTGCCCGCCCTCGAATGTGAGTTCGGAGTAGATCTCGTCGCTGATGACAAGGATGTCCTTCTCGATGCAGAACCGCGCGATCTGCTCCAGTTGCTCCCGGTTGCAGGTGCCGCCGGTGGGGTTGCAGGGCAGGTTCAAGAGCAACAGTTTGCAGCCGGGCTCCCAGGCCGCGGCAAGCGCGGCCGTTGTCAGGGCGAAATTGTCCGCCGCCTGGGTCGGCACGGGCACCCCGCAGCCGTGCGTCAGCGTGACCGACGGATGGTAGGACACGTAGCACGGCTGGTGAAACATCACCTTGTCCCCGGGGTTCACCAGCGCCCGCAGGGCGATGTCGATGGCCTCCGAGACGCCAACCGTGACCAAAACCTCGCTTTCAGGCTGGTACGCCATGCCATAATGGCGGCCGACGTAGGAGCAAATTGCCCGGCGCAACTCGATCAGCCCGAGGTTCGACGTGTAGTGGGTCTTCCCTTTTTCCAGGGCGTAGATCGCAGCCTCACGAATGTGCCAGGGCGTCGTGAAGTCCGGCTCGCCGATTCCCAGCGAGATCACGTCCTTCATTTTGGCCACGATCTCAAAAAAGTCGCGAATGCCCGACTTGGGCAGGGTGACGATGTGGCGGGCGACAAAACGATTGGGATCCATGGTGGAAGAGGCGGCTAGCCCGGCATCCCTCCCCGGCGGGAAGCGAAAAGACGCTTCGATGAGAGGGACGGCGCGCAGCGCCGCAGTCGGGTTATGGCGTCACTGTCAGGCGGCCGTTTTCCTCGGCCGGCGCATCCATCAAATACCCCTGCTCCTTGTAAGAACGGAGCATGAAATGCGTCGAGGTCGAGAGCACGCCATCGATCGTCGAGAGCCGCTCGGACACGAATGCGGCGACCCGCTGAAGGCTCGTGCCGGTCACAAACACCAGGAGATCATAGCCCCCCGACATCAGGTAACACGACTCCACCTCGTCAAAACGGCTGATCCGCTCCGCAAAGCGGTTGAACCCGCCGCCGCGCTCGGGGGTGATCCGCACCTCGATTACGGCTCGCACGGCACCGGCGTCTTCCTGGGAAAGGTTGAGCACCGGGCGCCAGCCGAGGAAGATGTGATCCTTCTTGAGCTGTTCCAGATGCCCGTTGATCTCGCCCTCGGTCAGATTCAACACCTGCGCCATCTGCGCAGTGCTGAGGCTGCCGCCTTCAAGCAGGAGTTTGAGTACCGGGTTCATAAGGAAGCGCTATGTTTGCAAAAAGTGCCTGCAAATCCACTCTAATCGTGAGACAGGCGACTGAAGTCGGTCATTTTTGTGTCGTTTCCATGGACATCCCCGGACATCCTGGGGATGAGCATGAAAATCTTGATTGCGGAGGACGATCGCATATCCCGGCTCCTGATTCAAAGGATCCTGGAAGCGGATAGTTCTCACTCGCTCACGATGGTGAATGACGGGGAGGAGGCGTGGGATCAGCTCAACTCCTCGTCCGAACCGTTCGACGTCTGCCTGCTCGACATCATGATGCCGCGCCTGGACGGGCTCGGTTTGATCACCCGGATGCGCAACACGTACCGCTTCAAGGCCACGCCGGTCATCCTCTGCACCGCGCTCAACGACCGGAATACCGTGCAGCGGGCGGCATTGTTGTCGGTGAGCCAGTATATCGTGAAGCCCTACACGCGGGCAAACGTCGTGGAGAAGATCCACCTGATCAACAGCAACCTCACCGGCGCGCGCGCAATCGAGGACAGCGGTGTCGTCTGCGCGCGCCTTGGCGTGGACCCGGACATGTACCGGACATTGCTGGAGAGTCTGGTGCAGGACATGAACGAATGGCTCGAACTTCTTCAAACGACGAGGAGCCTTTCCGGTCAGCAGGCGGTGCTCGTGAAGTTGAACGGGTTGAAAGGCTCCGCACTCAGCATGGGCGCCCGCACGCTCGCCGCCCAGTTGCGAACCGCGGAGGAGACTCTTGACAAGACCGATCCTAAGGAGCGCGAACAGTACGGGCCGCCGGACGGCCTCGCCCCCGGAATTCGACGGGAGATCGATTTGCTGCAGGAATTCGTCGAGAAGCTGCCACCGGTCTGATCCGCCGCCCCGCCCACAGGCCCGCGAAGGAGTCATGACGGACAGGTGGCTCTGCGAACAACGCGGCCACAGATTCAAGACGTCAGCAGTTCATCGCGCCTTTTTGACTTTGTCCGCGGCCGCGCCTCTGTTACCCACTACCCGCCACTTCTTCCTCCCATGACCTGGTCGCGTTTCAAAGAGTTCTGTTACCAGTATCCGACGCTCGGCCTTTCGCTCGACGTCAGCCGAATGCCGTTTCCGGATGGCTTCCTCGAATCGATGGAGCCCAAGTTCCAGCAGGCCTTCGCCGACATGGCCGCCCTGGAGAGGGGCGCGATCGCCAACCGTGACGAGAACCGCATGGTCGGCCATTACTGGCTGCGCGCCCCACAGCTCGCGCCGAACCCGGAGATCGCCGATGCCATCACTTCGACCCTTGCCGCGATCAAAGATTTCGCCGCACGAGTTCACCGTGGCGAGGTTTCCGGACCTGCCGGGAAATTCCGGGAGCTTCTGGTCGTCGGAATCGGTGGCTCGGCGCTGGGTCCGCAGTTCGTCAGCTCGGCACTGGGCCGGCTCAAGGGCGGCCGCGACCGGATGCGCGTTCATTTTTTCGACAACACCGATCCGGACGGCATGGAACTCGTTTTGAAGGAGATCGGCAGCCAGCTCAAACGGACGCTGGTTGTGGTGATTTCCAAGTCGGGCGGCACGGTGGAGACGCGCAATGGCATGCTCGAGGCCGCGGCCGCGTTCAAAGCCGCCGGACTGGACTATCCGAAACATTTTGTCGCCGTGACCGGCGCCGGATCGAAGCTCGACCAGGTGGCGCAAGCGGAAGGCTGGCTCGCGCGCTTCCCGATGTGGGACTGGGTCGGCGGCCGCACCTCCGTGCTCTGCGCCGTGGGTCTGCTCCCCGCCGCGCTCCAGGGCGTCAAGATCGACCAGCTGCTGGCCGGCGCAGCGGCGATGGACAAGATTACGCGCAATCCTTCGCTTAAGGAAAACCCGGCCGCCCTGCTTGCTGCAATGTGGTATTGGGCCACGGACGGGCGCGGTTCGCGGGACATGGTCGTGCTGCCCTACAAGGATCGCCTGCTGCTCTTCTCGCGCTATCTGCAACAACTGGTCATGGAGTCGCTCGGCAAGGAACTCGACCTGCAGGGCCGCGTCGTGAATCAGGGAATCGCGGTCTACGGCAACAAGGGTTCCACCGACCAGCACGCCTACGTCCAGCAGCTCCGCGAAGGCGTCAACAATTTCTTCGTCACCTTTGTCGAGGTGTTGCGCGACCGCGCCGGCCCGAGTCTTGAGATCGAAAGCGGCGGGCTGACCAGCGGCGACTACCTGCAGGGCTTCTTCCTCGGCACCCGTGACGCGTTGAGCGAAAAGGACCGGTATTCGCTCACCGTCACGATTCCGGACGTTACGCCGAGGACGCTGGGCATGCTGATCGCCCTCTATGAGCGCGTGGTTGGCTTGTACGCCTCGCTGATCGGCATCAACGCCTACGATCAGCCCGGAGTTGAAGCAGGAAAAAAGGCGGCCGGAAGTGTGATCGCCCTCAAGCGCAAACTCGCGACCGCGCTGCGCGCTGCGCCCGGCACCGGCTTCACGGCAGACGCCCTCGCCGTGCAGATTGGTCAGCCGGACCAGGCCGAGCTGGCCTGCAAGGTCCTTGATCATCTCGCAGCCAACCCGGAGACCGGTGTGACGAAGAGGCTGAAATCTCCTTGGTGGGAATCGACATACGCATTCGGTGAATGACGCCGGCCCGGCGGTGACGGCCGGCCTGGCCGCAACGCCAGCGGCCGCCGGCACAGCGCGCGGCTCTCCACAAACAGTTTGAACCAGCCGCATTTTACGGGGTCGTAAGGATCTCAGCTCGACCTGCACAAGAACTTGTTGCAGACTGCGCATGTCGTCGCCAAACATCCGATCATGAACGTCGCCAAGAAACCCCTGCTTTTTGCGCTGCTCGCAATCGCCCTCGGATCGCTCATTGCCGGTTGTGTCGCTCCAGCCAGCAATTCGTCCATCCCATGGAACCGCCCGGCAAGTTGGGAAGGCCAGATTCCCGGAATGGGCACGACAGGACGGTGATACCGCGATTCGCTCGCGATCCGTCGATCCAAGTCCGGCCTCTCCGGCCGGATTTTTTCGTGCAATCGTCCGGCCTGCTCGTCTGATTTCAGCCTGCGAGCCTCCCGCAAAAGAGCCCAAAACGCGATGGAGAATGCTTCCCTCGTCCCGCAGCCCGGCCACCTCTACATCGTCGCGACGCCGATCGGCAACCTCGGCGATCTGACCGACCGAGCCCGTGCCATTCTCGGAGCCGTCGATCTCGTCGCGTGCGAAGACACGCGCACGACAGGCGCCTTGCTTGCGCGGCTTGGAATCCACCGCGAACTGGTCGCCTACCACGAACACAACGAAATTGATGCCGCGGAGCGCCTTGTCGGGATGCTCGCGGATGGAAGGTCCATCGCCGTGGTGACCGACGCCGGTACCCCGGGTTTGAGCGATCCCGGATTTCGCGTGGTTCGCGCATGCCGCAAGCGGGGCCTGCCCGTCGTGCCGGTGCCCGGCGCCAATGCCCTGGTCGCGGTTCTGAGCGCCTCCGGACTGCCCACGAACGGCTTTCTCTTCGCGGGCTTTCTTCCGCCAAAATCCGCCGCGCGCATCGCTTTCATCGAGAAATATCGTGAGTTTCCCTACACGGTCGCGTTCTACGAAAGCTGCCATCGCATCGACAAGTTTGTGAACGAGATTGCCGCGACCCTGGGCGAGGCACGAATCCTCTGCGTGGCGAAGGAGGTCACCAAGCTGCACGAGACATTCCTGGTCGGCACGGCCGGGGAGGTCCGCACCCGGCTGGAGAAGACCAGCCTCAAGGGCGAGTTCGTCGTCCTCATTGCGCCGGCCGATTTCCAGCTCTAAACCATGCCAAAGCCATCCGTGGTCGCTGTGGTCGACATTGGCAGCAATTCGATCAAGTCCCTGGTCGCAGCGCGGGACGACTGCGGCGGGATCGTCGCCCAACTGGCCCAGGCGATCGACGCCCGGATCAGCGCCGGAATCGGCCAGGCCCGGCCCCGGCTTTCCGAGGATGGAATGCAGCAAGGCCTCGCCGCAATCCGGGAACTCCTTGACGGAATCGCCGCTTTCGCGCCTGAACAGACCGTCCTTGTCGCAACCAGCGCCGTCCGCGACGCGGCAAACGGAGCGGAATTTGCGCGACGCATCAAGACCGCCACCGGACATGGACTCCGAATTCTCAGTGGCGAAGAGGAGGCAAGCCTCATCGGCCGCGGCCTGACTTCCGACCAACGACTCGCCGATCTTCAGTCGTTCGACGTTTTCGATCTCGGCGGCGGCAGCCTCGAATGCCTCGCCTTCCGCGACCGCCGGATTGAACAGGCGATCAGTCTGCCGCTCGGCTGTGTGCGTCTGACCGAGCGCTGCGTGGACAATCCCGATTTGCCGTTCACGGCGCAAAGCCGTGCGGAGATCGGTGCCGTTTGCCGCGAGGCATTCGCGGCGGGCGGCTTTCGCTTTTCGCCGGCACCCGGATCCGGCGCGGTCTTCACCGGCGGCACGATCACAACCGTCCGCGAGATCCTGGCCGCACGGTCCGGTGTGGCCTTCTCCGCAACGAGCCCGGTCATTTCCGTCGAGGCGCTTCGCACCCTCCTCGACGAGGTCGCTGTTCTTCCCCTCGCCGCACGACGGCAGGTCGCCGGACTGCCGGCAGCCCGTGCCGATGTATTTCCAACCGCGCTCACGACCGCGCTCGCAGTGGCCGAAATCGGCGGTTTCACCTCGTTCCGCAATTCCTTGCACAACCTGCGCTACGGGCTGGCGGCCGAGCTGCTCGACGTGAGGGCATCAACCATGTAGGAAGGTCGCTTGCGGGCGCCGATCGCGCAGGTAGTCGAACCGCAGATAACCGTAGCGCGGCTCCGCCGCAACCGAACGTAGGGGCGCGATCTTGCCTGCCGTGCCGTAGGCTTGGCGAAGGCTGGTCGCGCCCTCAAAGGGGGCGCAGCCCCTCGGCACCGCTCGGGGCCCTGAGACATCTGAGCAGGTCCGAAGTAAAGAGGAAAGTGGAGGAATCAGGCAGCGTCGGCGCAGATTGAGTCGATCTTGGTGATGAGTGGTGAGTGGCGGCGACGCAGCGCGGCAATGTAGCGCTCCTC
>Ga0265323_10000232_pt1 | contig 32760 bp, 18 predicted proteins | sample 41225metaG_FD_193580 | JGI IMG/M metagenome (GOLD analysis project Ga0265323, IMG submission 193580) | Rhizosphere microbial communities from Carex aquatilis grown in University of Washington, Seatle, WA, United States - 4-12-25 metaG | ecosystem: Host-associated > Plants > Roots > Rhizosphere...
TGGCCCTGCTGGATGCGGGACCGGAGGAACGCGAACTGGCGGGGCGCTGGCTGGCCGCCCTGAGCGAGGGCGCCGACGCTGCGATCCCCAAGCTGATTGCCGACCTGGACGCGCTGATCGCCAGCCGCGTAACGCCCAAGGCCAAGAAGGAACGCCCCGCCGCCAGGAAGGGTGGCGACGACGGGCAGAAGGGCCAGGGCAGTTGCCGGTGGCGCGGGTTCTGGAAGCTGCTGCTGGTTTCCGAGATCGGGCGAAGCAAGAATCAGAAGAAGGCCGTGGCCCTGCTGGAATCCGGGCGCGACCTGGTGGCAGGGCCGGAGGGCGCCGCCGAGTACGCTCTGGCCGCGCTGCTGTTCCTGGTGGATAGCTCCGCGCGGAGCCGCCAGGTGGAGGAGTGGCTGCGCGAGCCCAGGCTGGCCGGGCAGCAGGACCGCCCGGCGGTGCGCCTGGTGCGCTCGGCCTGCGAACTGGGCGCGGCGGAGACACCCGAGGCCTTCGTGCGCCTGGCGGTGGAGAAACTGGGCGCGGGCGAACTGCCGCCGGAACTGGTCTCGTGCCTGCATCTGGCCTGGCACGGACAAGCCGCGACGGTGGATGCGGTGGAAGCGGTCCGTTTGCTGGACCTGTATCCGGCGCAGATCGCCTCGCTGGCCTGCTTCCGGGAATTGCGCGTCGCCATACTGGACCACCACGCCCGGCTGGCATGGAGCAACGACCGCCTGGACCGCGCCGAAATTCTGTGGCAGGAGTCCGTGGCCGCCGACCCCTTGCGCATCCCGCTAGCGCACAATCTGGCGCTGGTGGCCACGCGCGCGAAAGACGCGGACAAGTACCAGCGGGCCTGGGATCGAGCCGCGGAACTGAGATACCTGATCGCCAGCGCTGCCGGCGACCTGCGGGTGGAACTGGACGACCGGGTGCGGCTGCACCGGTCCTTCGCGCAACAGAGCCGCCTGCGCTATGTCAATCCGAATCGCCCGGGCCACCGCGACGACCCCTCGGAGGCGGAGCTGACGGCATGGCTCGACGATCGCGAGGCCATCTGCCTGTGGCTGCGCGAAACCGAGCTCGCCTTCCTCAACTTGCGGCTGCGATTTCAATCGCCGCTGCACCTGCTGGGGCTGCTGCGCGATTGCTCCGAGGAAAGCCCGCAGGCCGCCGCTGAGATTCTGCTGCGCCAGTTCCAGTTGTGTTTCCGCGGCCGCCGCTGGGCCGGCATCGCGACGTTTGAATCGATGCTGGAGGAACTGACGGCCAGCGCCGCCGGGCGAGCCAGGGACCCCATCCAGCGCAAGCGCGACGTGTTCTTCGAGACGGAACGCGGCGAGGCCGAGAAGCTGCTGAAGGAGATCATCGAGCACGGCTTCCTGCTTTTCCGCATGATCCAGGCGGCCCGCGTATCGTCATCCCAGAAAGCCAAGGCGGCGGGATTGCAGGTGGCCGGGTATTTGCTGACGATGCCCTGGCGGTTTCTGGAGCCGGCCTGCAAGCGGATGGGAATGCTGGGCGCGGATGTCGATCTGATGGCCGTGTTTCTGAGCCATGTGGTGGCGCTGGCGCTGGAGGAGAGCCGCACCGGCTCGGCCAGGCAGATCGACTTCCGGCTGGAAGCTCTGGACGATTGCATCCGCGGCGCCCCCGGCGCGCTGGAACTGCGCCTGCTGCAATGCCGCCTGCTGCTGGACGCCAAACGCTACCGCCAGGCCTACGACACGGCGCTCGAAGCCTTGCCGCTGACCGCGAAGATGGCCGACCGGGAAGAAGCCGTGCAACTGAGCGGCCAGTTCATCACGGCGGTGGATAACGCGGTGATGGCGCAGATCCCCGAGCGGCTGCGGTCTCCCTCGCGCGACAATCTCAACGAGTTCATCGCCGAGGTTCGCCGCCTGCTGGAGGAGTATCCCAGAGCCGGAGGGCTGCGTTTATCGGCCGCCGGCCTGCTGATTCGCTCGGCCGCGGGCGACGCCAGCCGCCTGCGAGTGGCAACCGAAATGCTGGAGCAGGGCTTGGATCTGCTGCTTTCCGACGAACAGGTTCGCGAAGCCAGGCAGTTGCTGGAGAAGGCCGGTTCGCAGTCGGAGAGCCTTGAGGCGGTCTCGAAGATCCGGAAGCTGCTGGAGTCGGCCGCGGCGGCGGCGCGGTCGGCGGTGGCGCTGACGGCCGAGGAACGGACTCCGGCCAAGACCCGCCAGGCGCGCGAGCAGCTCGAATCGGCCATTCATGAGGCCGAACAGGCGGAGGCCATCGCTAAGGAGGCCAAGCTGGGCTCCGCCGAAGAACGGGCGCGCGGGCTCTCCGCCGATCTGCGGAAGCTGCTGGAGGAAATCGAAAAGGGGTAACGGACGACGGCTATGTTCATGATCGACCTGGGGGCACAGTCCCACTATTCCGTGCTGGGCATCGCGCCGGACGCCGAGGCCAAGGAGATCCGCGAGAGCCAGACCCGCATCATCGGCGATCTGAAGCGGCAGTGGCATGCCGCGCGCAGCCCGGAAGAGAAGCGCACCATCGAGGAGCGGCTGAAGAGCATCAACAGCGTGGGCGACGAGCTGTCGAGCCCGAAAGACCGGCTGGCGTACGATTCCCGGAACGCGCACCTCACGTTTTTCGTGGTCCGCAAGGCGGTGGCGCCGATTCTGGAAGACCGGGAACTGCGCCTGCGATGGGTTCACAAAGCAGTACGAGATTTTCTAATTCAAAAGGGGGAGAGAGTGGAGCCGCTGGCCGATCTGGAACGAACCGATTTTTCGGCGGACTTCAGTCCCAATCAAATGCTTGATGCTATTCTCTTATCCGAGAGGCGCGGGTGAACAGCAAAGCTAAGACGCGCGCAGCCCGCCATGACAAGGACAGCGACCTCCTGTCCGCCCTGAACGGCAGCCTTGCCGAAACCTCCAAGCGGGTTGGCGAGATCAAACGCACGGTCGACGAGGTGGCCGAAGACAACATGGCGCTGCTGGAGGCCGTGCGGCGCTCCAACGAGGGCCAGGACGCCTTTCGCGCTTCGCTCCTGCAGGACATGGACAAGCTGCGCACGGCGTTCGCCGGCGAGCTGGTTTTCCATTCCCTGCGCAACTGCTGCCGCGAGCTGGCGCCGGTGGTGAGCGCTTTGGAGCGCATGATGGACGGGGCCGACTTCAGCGACGCCGAGAGCGTCAAGCAGCACGTAGCCAGCTTCGCCGCCAGCATGGAAGGCGTCCTGAAGCGGATGGGCATCGAACGCATCGCGGTCAACGTGGGGACGGACCTGTTCGACGCGCGGGTGCACGAATGCGTGCGGGTCTGCACGCCCGCCGATTCGCCCCACCCCGAAGCGCCGGCGAAGACCATCGTGCGCATCGACGAGCACGGGTACCTGGTGCAGGGCCGGCTCGCCATGCCCGCGCGGGTCTGGGTCCAGGCGCTCGACACACCGGATTCTACAGTAACGAATGGAGGAGGCTTGTGAGATATCACAAAGTGATCGGAATCGACCTTGGCACCACGTACTCGGCGGTGTCGGTGTGGGATTACGACAAGAAGGAGGTCGTCGTCATCCCGACCGCCGTTGGCGAGAACACGTTGCCCTCCGTTGTGGGGATCGACGATGAGCAGAAGGTGATCGTGGGGGCCCCGGCGCAGCGGCGCCGCGTGCTGGACCCCAAGAATACGATTATCGAAATCAAGCGCGAGATGGGCGAGTACTCGACGCCGCCGCAGGCCAACGATCCGGGCGTGCCGAAGCGCGTTCGATTCCGCGGGCGCGACTACCTGCCGCAGGAGATTTCCGCCTTCGTGCTGGCCGAGTTGAAACGCCAGGCGGAGACGTTCCTGGGCGAGGCGGTGCACGACGCCGTCATCACCGTTCCGGCCTACTTCAAGGAACCGCAGCGCGGCGCCACGCAGGACGCCGGCGCCATCGCCCGCCTGAACGTGAAGCAGTTACTCAATGAGCCGACGGCCGCGGCCGTGTCGTTTGGCGCGGACCAGAAAGACGACGGGCAGACGCACCTCTACCTGGTCTACGACCTGGGCGGCGGCACGTTCGACGTTTCCATCATCGAGGTGGGCGCCAAGAACGTCAGCATCGTCGGAACCGGCGGCAATTCCCGGCTGGGCGGCGGCGATTTCGACGATCGCATCACCAAATGGGCGGTGGAGGAGATCCGCAAGCGCCACAGCGTGGACCTGAGCAACGACGAGCAGGCCAAGGCGCGCATCAAGGAAGTGGCGCAGAGGCGCAAGCGCGAGCTGTCGGCGGCCACCACCACGGTGCTGGACCTGATGTACCTGACGCCCACGGTGAGCGTGAACCTGACGCTCACGCGCGCGGTGTTCAACAGCCTGATCGAGGACCTGCTGAAGCAGTCGCTGGACTGCGTGGGCGAGGCCATCGAATCGGCGGCCAAGACGCGGGCGATCCGCAAGGAGGACATCGAGCAGGTGCTGCTGGTGGGCGGTTCCACCCGCATTCCGCGGGTGCGCGCGCTGCTGGCCGAGTACATGGACCACCTGCAGGACAAGGACATCCGCTCGGATATCAACCCCGACGAGGCCGTGGCGTGCGGCGCCGCCCTGGTGGCGCGCGGGCACAACCCCTCGGCCGGTTTCGAGGGCGCCGAAATCGACCTGCTGGCCGCCGGTTCCATCACCCAGGCCGACAAGGAGGAAGCCACCAGCCTGGTGCTGCAGGACGTGACCAGCCACACGCTGGGCATTCTGGTGAACGAGCAGGACTTCCACCGCATCATCCCCAAAGAGAGCCGCATCCCGGCCGAGAAGACCGAAGCCGGCTTCACCAACCGGGGTCCGTCCAGCTCGGTGGACGTGCTGGTCTACCAGGGCGAGAACGACATTGCCTTCGAGAACACGCTGATCGGCAAGCTGCCCATCCCGCTGCCCGAGCCCAAGCCTCGCGGCCACTGGCGGTTTGAGGTGAACTTCAGCCTCGACAACGACGGCTTGCTGCACGTGGTGGTGAAACGGCTCAACGACGAGGTGAGCTTCAAGTTGGACGTACAGTGTTCCGCCCGCTCGTCCAAGGGGAAGATCGAGGAGGGGGCCACGCACTTGCAGCAGGTGATGGCCTCGGACGCCGCCGAGCCGGCGGTCATCCCGCCACCGCCGCCACCGCCGCCCCCGGCTGCCGTGCGCGCCGCGGCGGCGGCCAGTCCGGGACCTGCGGCCGCGCCGCCACCGCCTTCGGCCGGCGCGGGCGCGCTGGAACCGCCGCCGGAGTCCACGCCCGCCGAGTTCCGCTCCATCGCCCGCCGCTCCTACAAGCTGCTGCAGCAGCCATTGGACCCCGGACAGCGGGAGCAACTGCAGAAGGCCTACGGCGCTTTCGTCGCCGCCGTGAAGACCGGCAGCGCGGAACTGGAAGACCGGGGCGACGAGTTGGGCGACGCCTATATGAAGTGCAAGCCGGCTTAGACCCGGCGAGGGTGTCATGCGTCTGGAGCAGCTAATCAACACGGATCGCGGGGACTTGTCGCTGGCGGCCGGCGAAGGGGGCGGCGCTTTGCGGCGGTGCCTCAGTTCGCACCTGGCCAGCCGGGAGTTTCGCCGCTCGGTGGACGACATGGCTTCGCGCATCGCCGCCGCCAAGCCGCCCCGCGTGCTGCCCATTCTGCGCCATGAACAGGTCGGCGACCACTACTTCATCGACCACCGGATCGACGGCGAGGTCTGGACGGTGCCCCAGTTCTTCGCGCAGGCTTCCCTGCTGCAGCGTTTGCAGTTCGCCGCCGACGCGTTGATTCTGTACGAGCAATGGCGCCGGCATGTGGCCGCGCCCCTCGGCATGCATGCCGGCCGGCTGGTGGCCTGCCGCGTGGCCGGGCATTGGCTGGCCCATCTGGCGCCTTGTCCGCGAGTGCCGCTGGCTTCGGCCTATCACCTGATGCAGGCCGATCTGAACGTGCTGGCGGGCATAGCCCCGGAAAACCTGCGCGGCGCTTCGGCGGCCGGTGCCCCGGAGGACGTGTACGGCGCGGGCACGCTGGTGCTGCTGGCGCTCGGCTACCGGCCGGTGCAGGCGCTTTCGCCCGCCGAGAGCGTGGAGCGGCAGGCTCGCTCGGAGCTTCTGGCGGCCCGCTCGGCAGGCGACGCCGACGAAAACGCGCTCCGCCAGATCCCTTTCGCGGTGGAACGCCTCAATCATGTCGAGAGGGCGGCGCGGCGGTGCGCGCACTTCGGCCCGCTGGCCCGGCCCGCCGATCTGCAGGACCTGCGGCATGCCTGCGAGCAGGTGCTGGCCTTCGCCGCTCCGGCTGCCTGCGCGGCCGAACTGGCGGCTCTGGGACAGGTTTCCGACGCCCTGCGGTTCCTGGAGTGGAGCTTCGCCACCGGCCGGGAAGACGAGGAGAGCCGGCGGATGGCGGCCTCGCTGGCCGAGAGCCTCCGCTCTCCAGTGAAGGAACTGGAGCACATCGAAGCCGTGGTGCGCTACGCGCCGCACGACACCGGAGCCGCCCGCCGCCGCTGGCGTTTGCGGTATGAGGCCTTTCTGAGCCGGGAGCCGGCCGCCGCCCAGGCGCCGGAAGCCGAGGGAGACTGGCTGCTGGCGGAACTGGAGCGCCTGCGGCGCCTGTCCGGCGCGAGCGGGGACGGCGAGAGCGTCTCTCCCGCCAAGGACCACTGGTTGTGCATCGCCATGATCCACGGCCGGCGCGGCAACCTGTTTGGGCGCGCCGCGGCGCTGTTCGAACTGACCAAACTGGATTACAAGGACGTGGAATCCCTGCTGCTGTACGGCCTGGCGCTGCGCGAAATGGCCGATCGCAAGGATGCCGCCGAGGTTTACCGCCAGCAGGTATTCGCCTCGCTACACAAACTGTTTGACGCTGTCCGTGAACGCCTGGGAAAGCTCCAGGAAGCCGGAAACCTGGACGAAGAAGAAGTGGAAGAATGGACCGGACGATTCCAATTTCTGCTGCTCTCCTGATTGCCTGCGCACTCTCCTTGCAGGCGCAGGCTCCGCCCGCCAAACCGGGCGCGGAGGCGAACGAGGCCAAGGGGACGCTGGCGTTGCCCGCCGGCACCCGGCTGGAGCCGTCGCGCGACTACCACGTGAACCTGGAGATTAACGGGCAGCCCATCACGGGCGTCTTCCGGGTGGAAGGCGTTGCCGGCGCGGCCCCCAGGCTGGCCGCGCCCGGCAGCCAGAAGAACGGGCAGCACGACACCGGCAGGCCTTCGGCATCCACGAACGCCCCCGGCGCCAGCGCCCCCAATTCCGCGGCCGGCGAAGCGCCCGTCTCCGCGCCCCCTGCCCGAACGCCGGTGTGGATGTGGGTGGCGCTCGGGCTGGTTCTCGCCGCCGCGCTGGCCGCCGGCGGCCTGCTCTATTACTACCGCCGCGTGGTGCCGGTGCGCGAGGTGGACCCGTACTGGCGCGCGCTGGAATGCATCAGGAACCGGCAGTACCGCGAGGCGCTTCCCGATCTGACCAGCGTGGAATCCAAACTGCCGCCGGACGAGCGCTACGACGCCCGCTTCTTCATCGCCCTCTGCTACTACCACCTGGGCGAATCCTCCGAAGCCGAGCACCTGGCTTCGGCCCTGCACCGGGAACGGCCCGGGAATGAGAACGCCGCCTACCTGCTGGCGCACATCCGCGTGGAGCGGGGCCTGGACGCCGAAGCCGAGCCCGTTCTGGAGCGCATGAAGCAGCAGCGGCAGTTGGGCGTTCGCGACGCGCGGCGCCTGCTGGGCATCGTGAAGTTCCGGCGCGGCCTGGCGGCCATGCGCGGTGGTGACATTGACGCCGCGGCCGATCTGTTCTCGCAGGTGGAGGAACTGGTGGATTTCGCCGCCTTCATCCCCGCGGATCTGCGCAATCGCCACGTCAGCCTGGGCACGCGCGCGCTGTTCGACCGCGACATCGCCGGCGCGCGCCAGCACTTCGAGGCCTTGCGCACGGCCGCCGCCGGGATGCCGGAGGAGAAGCGCAAGAGCCTGCTGGCGAAGGCCGGCGTGGGCCTGGTGCTGGCGGATTGGATCGAGGACGACGCCGGCCGCGGCGACCGCATCGAGACCGCCCTCCTGGAGACCTGCCGCCTGTTGCACGCCGAGGGCCCGGACGAGCTTCCGTGGCCCGCCCCGGAGCCGGGCAGCGCCAAGGGCGACGCCGAATCGCTCAAACGGGCGCTGGAAGCCGCCGACAAGAACTTCAACCTCCCGCCGGAGGAGAAAGGCCTGGCCCGCTGCCTGCGCGATCTGCATCTGCTGCGCGCGCTGGAAGTGCTCCGCATGTGGGCGCACATGGACGGCAAAGCGGCCTGTGCCGCCATCGACAGCCGGCTCCAGGCCACGCTTTCCCGCCTGGCCTGCGCGCGCGCGCTGGACGAGCGTTTCCCGGACGTCTACCTGGTGGCCGGCCTGCTGACGTTTTACCTGCACAAGCCCGGTCCCGAGCGCACCACCGGGGTGGATCTGCTGGAAGAGGCTCGCAAGCTCGGGGTGCGCGATCCGGACGCCCTCGAGATTCTGAACAACCGGGAGCGCATCGAGCGCGAGAACGCCGACGCCGTGGACATGTATCAGCAGGTCCTCGACCACTACCTGCGCGACGAGACAGTCCGCGGGGAAGTGCGCCGCGACCTGTTGCAGCGCCTCTCGACGCATCGCAGCCTCATGAACCGCTACAAGCCGCCGGACCTGACGCGCGCCCGCACCGTGCCGCCCACGGTGGAGGAGATGTTCCTGCGGTCCGAGACGCTGCGCGACCGCGTCCGGTCGATCCGCAGCGCCTCGGCCAACACCGAGCTGGTGCGGCGCAGCGAAGACCTGAAGCGGCAGGGCGAGATGCTCGCGGCCCAGGCGCAGACCCTGGAAACTTCGGAATCCGAATTGCTGGCTATGACTGGCGAAGAGCTGTTCAAGGACGTTTGAGGACCCGACATGAGCCAATCGAACCGTGCTCCCGCAATCACTCCTTCGGCCGCGCTGGAATCGCTGCCACGTGTCGAGTTCGACCCGGGCCAGGCGGCCGAGGACCGCGAGTTGGGGCGCGCCGAACTGTTGCAATCGGTGCTGGCGATCGCGCAGATCGACCACCCGGCCGAATCGCAGATCGTGCGCGAAGCCGTCCGCAATGCGCTGGGCAAGATCCCGGAGATAGGAGAGTAGCCAGATGCCAGACGAGCCGCCGGGAAAGTACCGGGATCGCGTGGAGGAGCCTGAGGGCGGGCTGACCCGCGAGGACGATCTGCGGCGCCGGCCCTCCACCCAGGGCCTCGAGTTCATTCCGCTGGAGGGGATGGCGGATGCGGGATTCCTGCCGCTCGCCGACCGCCTCATGCCCGAGGGCGATTACGACGGCGAAAGCGACGGCGAGCCGCTGCCCGATTTCGGGGTGGGGCTGCTGGTGGCGCAGCAGAAGAGCGACAAGTGCCGCATCCTGCTGGAGCGCGCGCAGGAGATGATTTCGAGCGGCCAGTGGCGGCGCGCCCTGCCGACGGCCGACGAAGCGGTGGCCGCCGATCCCATGTCGGGAGAAGCCTGGGCACTGAAGGGCCGCTGCCTGGCCGAGATGGGCCATCACGAAGCCGCTCTCCGCGTACTGCGCCATGCGCGCGGCCTGGTGGCCGATGGCGACCTGCGCGTCATGGTGCTGCGGCTGGAATCCGGGTGCATCCGGGCCATCACGCGGCGGCTGGAAGAGCAGTTGGTCCGCCTGGTGGAGGCCGGCGAAATCGAACGCGCCCTGGCCCTGGTGGATGAAGGATTGCGCCAGCAGCCATCCAACATCGTCCTGCTGCACCATCTCGCCAACCTGCACTGGATGCGCGGCGACAAGGCGAGCGCCGAGCGCGCGGTGGAGGAAGCGCGCCGCCATGTCGGGCGGGAGAACGTGGACCTGATCGCCGAACTGGAGCGCCGCTTCACCTTCGGGGGGCACAAGGCCGATGTGGAAGCCGCCCGCCTGATGCTGCGCCAGCACGACGCCAAGGCCGCTCTGGAGCACCTGGACGCCGGCCGCAGCCTGGAAGGCAACGAGCATTACGACGGCCTGCGCGAATACGCCGAGCAGAAGCGCGGGGGCCTGAGCCGGCTGCTGGGCGCCAGCGCTCCGGTGGCGCCGCAGGGCGCCCTACGCCAGCAGACCCTGCGCTGGCTGCTGAGCGAGGAGTTAAAACAGGGCGAAGAAGCCGCCCGCGGCGGCGACCGCCAGCGCGCCCGCCGCGCCTTCGATGCCGCCATCGCCATCGATGCGGATTGCGGAGCCGTCTACTACAGCCTCGCCCGCGCGATCGTGGCGCAGCACCGGCGCCGCGCCGCGAAGGACGACCTGGCGGAACTCGACGGCCTGCTGCAGAAAGCCCTGATCGATCCGGGCCTGGAGGAGCCGGTGCGCGCGTTGCGCCGCTCGGTGGCCGAAGCGGGGCGCGGGACGGCCTGAATCCGGCCGCGGCCACGGCATGCAGAGAGGTCCGGCTTGTGTCAGGGCTCCCGCTCCCGGTCACAAGCCGCCACTCGTGGGAGTTATCCATCGATCCCGGCGCCAGGGCCGGCACAACAGCCTGGGATCGCGTGCGTGGCGACGCGCCGCTGCGGCACACGGTCCGGGGGGTGCTGGTGGAACTGGAAGATGCAATGCTGCCCTATGACCTGCACCGCGGCCCGCGCTGTGATACGATCAATCCCGCAATGGCCCGCACGACGGACAATGCGGCCCGAAACTCCTCGGGCCGGACCCGGGGCAGCGCGCGAGGCTCGCCGCCGGCGGGCACCTCGCCCTCGAAGCCCGTCAAGGTCTACTTCATCCACCCCAACGCCCACTCGGATTACGCCAGGGAACTGGCTGACCACCTGGAGAAGATGCCCGGCGCGAGCTTCGAGGTGCTGGATTACAAGCTGAAGCCTCCTGAACCTAGCTGGACCGCAAAGATCAGGCGATGGCTGGGCGAGGCGGACCTGTTTCTCCTGCTGTGGTCGGCGCACGCCGAGAAGTCCAACCCCGTCATGAGCGAGTTGGACAACGCTTCATCCCTCATGCAGAATGAGAAAAGGACCATCGCCGTCCTGGTGCTGGATGAGTGTCCCGTACCGACAGACCTGGGTGGATGCGAGCGGAGAGAGGCGAGCCAGTGTGACGTAAAGGAAATCGCCCATTGGATCGCCGGGCTGGCCGGCTTTTCGCCGCAACAGCCCCCGCTGAGGGTGCGCCTGTTGGGCTGCGAATCGCTCGTGGAGCGGCTGCTTCGCAGGCTGCGGGAGGAGTCGGGCGTCTTTCTGCTGTACGGCGAGCCTGGGGTGGGGAAGACCGCCATCGCCGACCATGTCGCCCGGCAATTCAGCGATTGGAATCTTAAGGTCGTCCGGTTCTCCGGCGAGCAGTTGAGCTGGGGAATGGGAGAGTTCCCGGAAGACACGCGGCTGGTGATCCTGGACGACGTCTGCGACGAGCACCTGAAGAGGCTCCCGCCGGGGTTGAAGGCCAGCGTCCTGTGCACCGCCATCTCCCAGGTACGGGGCCGCGTTCCGACCGACAACGTCTTTAAAGTGGAGAGCCTCGCACCGGAAGATGCCCGGACGCTGCTGCTTCGGAAGGTGTCGGACAGCCTCAAAGCTGCCTGCCTGGCGCACTTCCATGAGGTTGCGATGCGGGTGGAATGCTCGCCGGCGGCGATCATCGAGGCGGCTGCCGGCCTCTCGCCCGCCGCCCGGCCTGTGGAGAGCGTCGCCAGCCTTCTCGAACACGGTGTTCCCAACCAGGTCAAACGCTGGGCGGAGGTTGCGGGAAGCGTCAAAGAGGACGGCCGGAGGCTGCTGATGGCCTTCGCCGTCTCCTGCCCGCGGGGCTCCTGGGGCGAGTTCGCTGGCCAGGTGGCGGGTCTGGATGATAACCAGGTACGGGTCCAGCTCGGCAGGCTGGTCCAACTCAGCCTGCTCCAGGATGTCGATATTTCGCGGGAGCGATTCCGGGTCCACCGGCTCCTTCGCGACGCCTTGCAACAGCAGGCGGCCGCCTGGCGCAAGGCAGGCGAGAGGCATGCCCTGCAGTTGGACGGATTTCTAGCCTCGGGAGGTCAGCGCGAGCGCAAGTGCCTCGAGGAGGTTGTGCCTGCTTCGGAGCGTCTGAGAAATGAGAACCGTCTCGACCAGGCCGACAAACTTCTCCGCCAGGGGCGCTCCGCCATCCTGTCGCCGATCGGCGAGGAATCCCGCGTCCTGACCGCTCTGGAAGCGTCTCTTCAGGCCCGCGGCGCCACCGCCAAGCCCCATGCCGCCGAGATCCTGCGCCAGTACTATCTGAATCGCGCGAAACTGTATCGCCTGTCGGACCGCCGCAAGGACTATCTTGATGCCCGGAAGAGCCTGGAGGTCCATTTGCGCCTGTGCCACCGCGCGGGGGACTGGGCGGCTGAGGCCGACGCCCTGGGTCTTCTCGCGGCCACCCGGTGCTCTCTAGCCAGGACGCCCACCCCAGGAGGGAGCAGGACCCCCGAGGTGCCCGAGGACGTGGATCAGATCCTCCGCCTCCTGCGCCGGCAGGAGTCCTTGTGCCGGCGCAAAGGCGATGCCGTCCGCGCCGCGGGGGCCGTTCTGGCCCGGTTCAGCTTCCTCCAGGAACTGAAGCGAATGGAGGATGCCGCGAGTGCCTGGCGCAGCCTGCAGCGGTCGGAACCGGCGATGTCGATGGCCGGCGATGAGTCCAGCCCGGTCTTCCTCGTGGACCTGCTCGCCGATCTCTGGCAGATCAGGCAGAACGAGCGGGTCAGGAGCGGGAACGTGAACAGCAAAGTGCAGGGCGCCTCCGCCGGCGCCGGTGTTAACAAGGCCGATGCCATTCGCGAGTATGTCCGGTTCGCCGCCGCCTCTGCCGATCCGGAGATGCCCTCCAGTTCGCCGGCTGAGAGCCTGGTTTCCGGGTTCTCGGTCCTGTTTCTGGAGAACTACCGCTGGGCTCTTCGGCCTGACCCCGCCGTGGAGGGTGACGATCCGCCGCCCGAGCCTGACGAGCGTGTCCCCGATGCTGCCGGTCCGGCCATAGCGGATGGGCTCATCACCGAGAACCCTGACGTGGCTCTCGACAGGTTGGAAAGCCGCAAGGAGAGGTTTCTGCGGGACGGCAACCTGCGAGGTGTTCGCAACTGCGAGCTTCATCTTGCCCGAATCGAGAGGATCCGCGGCCGTTCCGAGTGCGCTTACGAGATTCTGGCGGCTCGTGCCCGCGTCTGCCGCCGCGTCGGCGACAAGCGGGGCTGGGTCGAATGTCTGGGGCCGCAGATCGAAATTCTGCGCGGGTGGAACAAGAAAAAGGAAGCCGACGACCTCTGCCGCTTTCGGGACGTTCTGCGCCGCGAGGTGTGGCTCCAGGAGGCGCTGGGTTTCGCATATTGGAACTGGGGCCTGCTGGCGGTGGCCCAGGCCCGTCCCGATCGCCCTGGCGCCCGTGCCTGCCTGAGCGACGCGGCGGCCATTTTCGGAAGCCTGCAGATGTGGGAGGAGCAACGGGGAGTCGCCACCAACATCGCCCGTTTTCTGGATGCCGCCGGGTAGCCGGCAGGCCGCATTCGCTAACCCGGCTTCGCCGCCTCCACCCAATACTGCCGTAGCCCCTCGCCATTACGAAAAACCAGAGCGTACCGATCCAGGTCTTGAGGCGTGACCCAGGCGTACGCCGTGGATTCGCAGTTCAGCCGGACCTCGCCGCTGCACGCGCACTGGAAGTACAGGTTCAGGCAGTGCATGCCGCCCGGCTCGGCGGCGAGGCTGTCCTGGTAAAACAGGAAGCGCATCCCCGTACACTCCAGGCCGGTCTCTTCCGCCATTTCTCCCCGGACTGCCGATGCCACGGTCTCGCCGCATTCCACTTTCCCGCCGGGCAGGCACCAGCCGCCGCCGCTATGCGTGCCGGCCGCGCGTTGCAGAATCAGCACGCGCCCTGCGGAGTCTTCGACGATCGCCCGCACCACCGGGACGGGATATGGCAGCGGGCTACGCTGTGGGGAAGAAATGCAAGGGTCGTTCGGCATGGGGTCGGGTAAGTGCCTATGGTGCAAGATACTGGCGGATCGCTTCCCGCCAGCCTTCGGCAGCCGTCGAAATCGCCTGGCAGTCCACCAGTCCGACCGGCAACTGCGCGGGCTGCATGGAGCCCGCCAGCAGGATCAGCAGGCAGCCGTCCTTGCGGCCCATGTGGCGCATGGCCAGATACCGCTGCCACTCGCTCCGCACCCACGGCGCCTCCATGTTGCCGCAACTGGAGCCGACTACCACCATGTGACGAGCCGACTCCAGCGCGTGGTCGATGCCCTGCTGGAACGACGAGGTACTCTTCACGCCCAGGGAGACGGGGCTGAAGAACGGACGAAAGCCTTCGGCCCGCAGGTAGTCGAACAGGGAGCGGGCGGACTCCTCGTCCTGGCTCTTGTGACAGATGAAGACGTCGTATTCGCCGGGCTGCACCGATTTGGTGCGCAAGGTCAGAGCGGACGGCCCGTCGCCGCCCGTGATCGAGTATTGGAACCGCGTCAGGAAACTCAACCCCAGGTTCCCGTCGCGGCCGAAACTCGGCTCCCTGACCACCACGCCCTTCACCTGGTCGGCCGTCTGGCCCAGCACCGTCAGCTCCGGGATCACCAGTTGCGGGGCGGCGAGCCGCATGCCCCCCACCAGCTGCAGCTCGATCTTTTCGCCCACCTGCGCCTGCCAATTGAGCGCTTCCACCAACTCCGGCGAGACGCTGACGATGGTGGCGCCCGTGTCCACATCCAGCCAGACCGGCTCGCCGCCCAGCATGGCCTGCACGGTCAGATAGCCGCTGAAACTCCGCGCCTGGCGGGCCGAGGCGACCTGTGCGATTTCCTGACGCAACGCCCGCGCTTTGGAGAGTTCCGGGGACCCGGCCGCGCCGGCGCGCGATCGCACCCGGGCGAAAACTTCGTTCAGGTCGGCCCACAACCGGTCGGGCCCATCCTGCTGGCGCCAGGCGGCGTAGGCCTTGTACTCGGCTTCGTGCCCGGCCACGGCCGCGTCGGTGGCCCGCTTGCGCGCCTTTCCCTCCTCGCCGGACTGTTGTTGCGCCTCGCTGAACAGCCGCGCCGCGGCATTGTAGGCTTCCACCGCCTGGCGGTGCGTGTCCGCCACGGCGTTCCGCTCCGCCACGCGGCGATTGAAATCGTCCACCTTCGCGTGGTCGGTAAGATCCGGGCGCACTGCCAGTTCGGCATCCATCCGCGAAATGGCCGCGGAGGTTTCGTCCAGCTTGCTTTTCTCGCGGTCCAACTGCGCGCCGGCGTCCGCGCCGGACTGGTTGGACTGGAGCACCCAGGCGTTGTGCTCGCTCACCACAAGATCCATGGCCGCCTGCGTCTGTTTGGCCACGTCGCGGCGCAGAAACCGCTCGACGGTTGCCTCGATCTCCTCGATCCGTTGGGCGTCGTTCATGTTGTGATCCCCGGTGCCGGCCTGGCCGCCCGGATCGGCGCAAGCCGCCGGATCGCCTGGGCGGGCAACCCAAACAGGAATGCGCCCATCCGGATGTCGTCCGGAGTCTCCTGGTTGACCGTCTCGAGGCAGCCGGGACGAAACGCATCCTGGTAGTGCTCCGCCAGCCCCACCAACACCGCGGCGGCGGACCAGGCGATGTTCAGCCCGTTCATGCCCCCGGCGGCCACCAGTCCCTGGCGGGTGGCGGGCACCAGGTCGACAAATTCCCGCGCCCGCTGCCCCCAGTTCTTCAGGGTCGCCATGGCGTCCTCCTTCCCCAGGATTTCCAGCACGTCAAGTACCGTATAGGGACGGATCGCATCCACCCGCGAGGAGGCATAGTCGCCAATCCGCCGCAGCAGGGTTTCGGCCCCCGCGTCATAGTGGTCACGCAGGTTCAGGCAGCTCTTGTAGGAGGAGCCCGGGGAAAGTGCCAGCAGGGCCGCAGTGTGGCGCCGGTACGATTCCAGCCGCGTCATGCGGTCAAAGAGCTTCTGCTGGCGGGCCTCGTTGGCCAAATCCTCGCAGGCGATCTCGCGCAACCCGGAAGGCCCCACCGTGGCGGCGAAGGCCGCACGCAGCGTATCGTCCAGTTTGGCGACGAAGGCGCGGAACTCGCTGCGCACCGCTTCCAGGTGATTCCACCACTGGGCACAGACGCGCGCCCTCAGCCACCCCGGCAGCAACACTCCGCTGAGGAGATCGTCCAGAAAACCGCGCATTCTCGCGAACTGGGCCTGGATCGCCGTTTGCTCCTGAGCCAGTTCCTTCATCGTCTTCTGCAGGCGTTGCCTCTCGGCCACGTAAGCGGCATGCCTGGTGAGCAGCCGCCCGGCCAGCCCGTAGCGGGAAGGCAGCAGCCGAAACTCCGCGGCAGCTGCGGAGGTGGCCTCGGCGTTCGCCTTCAGCCGCCTGGCGCAATCTGCGGAGCCGGTGAAGAAGGCGGACAGCACGGCGCGCAGCGTCTCTCTGGCGGCCTCCGAGCCGCGGCGTGGCGCGCCCAGAAACGCGATCCACGCGCCGAATGCGCTGACAAACAGCCGCCCGGCCGGCGAGTCGCTCCGCAGCAGGGCCTCGGAAGTGGCGGCCAGCGCGCGCTTCAGCCAGGCCAGGACCGGTTCGTCGTCCCGCTGGGCCGGCGCCGGACCGACGCCGCACTCCGACAGCACATCCGGCAGGCGTCCGGCGAAGAGCCGCGAGCCCGCATCGCCTATGGGCGTCCTGAAGACCATGGTCTCGAAGCGATCGAAAGCGCCTCCGCCGGTGGCCGCTTCCAGCGCATCCAGAAACAGACGGGCGGCGCGTATGCCATCCGCGCCCGAGGCCAGGAGCCTGCGCACTTCCTCCCGCACCGGCCCGTCCAGTGCCGTCGGGCAGCCGTCCAGGAGATGCCGCTGGCGGTCCAGCGCCTGCTCCACGGTTCGCTCGAAGCCGGTCAGCGCCCCGCCGGTCTGCGCTTCCGGCAGCGGATGATCCAGCGCCGCGGTGGAGACCGGAATGGTAGCCGGGAAGCGGCCGGCCCACTCTCCCGCCAGCGGGGCGAAAAAGTTTTCGGCCCGCGCGCGGATGGCCTCCAGTTCGTCTTCCTGGGGCGGCTCGCCCAGCAACCCCAGGGTGAACACGTCAAGCTCGAAGCGGGCCTGCAAATGCTCCAGCACGGCGCGTTTGGGCCAGAACAGGCGCACCCGTCCGGCGCTGGCATAGCAGCATTTGGCATCCTCCAGCCGGACCCGCGAATCGATCACATTGCGGCTGGCCGCAATCGTCAGGTGGTGGATGCCGCTTTCGCAGAACTGCATCGAAAGGGCGTCCAGCACCACCCCAACGGCGGCGTCGCCGGCCTCCGGGTCCCGGTACAGCGAGATGGGCGCCTGGTGGAGATACACGGCGTCGGGCGTGAGCGTTTCCCAAAGCGCGGCTTCCAGGGAGTCGAGCAGCGAAGCGGTTTCCGCCAACTCCTCCGCGGTGGCGGTTTCCGGCGGCAGCAGAATCGCCACCGAGCAGGAAGCCAGGCCTGGGAATATCTCTTTGAGCGCGGTCTGGATCTGCCGCAGTTGTTCCTCGAAGCCGGCCGCTCCGGCCGCCCACCCGCAGGCCACCACGCCCATTCGCACCGACAGAAACTCGGAGCCCCTGGAGCGCAGCTCGTCGCGCAGCACGGCGAGCCGCGCGCGGAACTCCGCCACCGCCGGCGGCCCAAACAGCGGGAACTGCTCCCCACACAAAGCGGCTACCCGCGCGGCGATCCTCTCGGCGGCGGCGTCCAGCGCCGCCACCAACGTGAGTTGCATAGGACGTTCTCCTCGCCGGCTTCCGGCTAGGCCCCTGTTGCCGTGCCGGCAACGGACGCGTCCCTATCGGCCTCGAACGCCGCCTGAACGGCCGTCCCGCCGCCCAACAGCTTTTCGACGGCGGCCTCGACGGCGTCCAGGCTCAGTTGTCCGATCCGCGGCTCCAGCGCCGCCGCCAGCGCCAGAAACTCCCGCAGGTCGCGCATCTCCCGCGAGGTCAGCCGCGCGCTGACCAGCCGGGAGAAGTCGCGCGATTCGACCTTTTCTTTGAAGGCCGCGATCTGTTCGGTCACCTCCGCCTGCAGCCGCGGCCGCAGCGTGTCGTCCTTGAGCATCGCGGCCAGCTTCGGCAGCAGCGCGTTGTGAACCAGGTCGATGATATTGTCCGGGCGCTTGTCGTCGTACCCGTCCCGCAACTCGGCGTACATGTCCAGGAAGCGGGTCCACTGCTTGAACTTCTCGCCGTCGGTGTGCGCGGCGATGCCCGGCAGCGTGCATTTGAAGACGTGCCCCCGGCCGCCCTTCAGGCGCATGTACTCGTCGTGCACCACTTCCACATTGCGGATGATCGCCAGCGCCAGGTGGCGCAGCGTCATGTTGTCCCGCTCCTGGGGCGGGAACAGGTCCGGAATCTCGATCTCCAGCCGCCGGTCCAGGTGATAGGGAGGCGTCATGCCTTCCTCGTAGAGCTTCTTGGAATCGTCCAGGCCGGTGAGGAAGTACAGCGGAAGCGCCGCCGAAAAGTCGAGCAGCCAGATGCGCTCCTTGTCCTGGATGGACATGTAATCCACCTTGATGGGGAGCTGGAACCCCTGCCGCGCGTTATCCACCTGCGGGCCGAACTTAGTCTGGGCGATGTCCGCGTTCGGGCAGCCCATGACCAGCAGATCCTCATAGTGCGGCCGCCGCTCGCCGCTCACCAGCGCCGACCGCACGCTCCACAGCGGGCCGGCCAGGCGGATCAAGTGGCTGAACTGCCGCTCCAGGTAGTCCTCGCGTTTCTCGCCATTGGGGTTGGAGTTGGCCGCGGCTTCCAGTGCCGTCAGTACATCGACTTCGCCCAGGTCCTTCAACTGGTCCTCGACGTAGGTCCGGAACAAACCCGCCAGACCGTCCGCCCGCTCCAAGGCTGCCTTGGAGTAATCCTCCACGTTATTTATGCCGGAGGCCGTCTCAAAATCCTCGAAGAAGGAGTTGGAATCCCCACGACTCAACTCTTCGATTTCGGTCATGATGTCGGCGGTGGCCTGGGATCTCATCACGGCCGTTCCGCGACCGATCAATACCGTGGAAGGGTCCTCCTGCAGCGTCTTGCGCTCGATGCGCGCCCGCTCCAACTGTCCCGCCAGGGCGTCTCCGGCCTTCAGCAATTCCATCTCGGTGGCGCTGGCGGCCACCACCTTATCCGGCTGGGCTTTCTCCAGCAGAACCAACAGCGCGTCGTAGAACTCCTTCTCGGCCTTCAGGACATCGTGCTTCCAAACCTCGGCCAGCAGGTCGGCGACTTGTTGGCAGCAGTTCTTTACCGCCTTGGCGCGCGGGTTCGCGATTACTGGAAGATTCCAGGCCTGGGCTGCGGTCCCGATCAGGGTATTCACGTCCTTCCGCAATCCACTGTCCTTGTCGCCGATTTTCGCGTCGGCGGCCTGGAGTTCAGCCGCTGCCTCGCTGGCCCAAACGCCGATTTTCGCCGTCAGGGCATCCGTCAAGGCCCGCAGCGTAGCCGAACTCTTTTTCAGCTTGCCGCGTTGTTTATCGAGCGCGGTCTTCAGCGTGTTCTCGATGTTCATGCGGAAACCGAGACCATGGGCCTCGATGCTGGTCTTGACCGCGTCCCTCATCTTCTTTTCGGCGTTATCCATGGCGTTCCGCAGAGCGTTCGGGAAAGACCGGTCCGAGATCATCGACATCCCGACGGGGAACTGGGCGGCTGGCACCTTGCCCATGGCATTCTGCACCGCCTGCCGGTTCAGGTTCATGTCGGTGAGGATCGCGCTGGCTTGCGCCGCCGCCGACTCGGAGACCTTGACATCCCCCGCCGCGCCAGCCGCCCCCGCGCCCTTGGCCTTTTTCTGCGCCGCGTGGCACAGCTCCAAAGCGCCTTCGAGCGATTCGATGCGGTGAATCAGCCTGGCCGGGTAACACATCGAGCTGACGCCGTAACTGGAATAGCGCGCCGGACGCCCGTCCCAGGTCTTCGGATCCTGCGCCCCGATGTGCGCCAGGACGTTATCCACCACGCTGGTGACCTTCTCGCCCATCGAGCCGATCGAGAGAAAGATCCCGCGCGCCACCACGTCGCAGAGTTGCCCCACGTCGTTGATGTTCTCGCCGTAGGAGTTGCGCCCGTCCAGCACGTGGAACAGCGTGTAGGGCGGGACCTTCACCTCCAGCACCCGGGAGCCGTACTTCACGGTGTAGGGCTTCCGTAAGTTGGTCTGCGTCCCCTGCAGGTAGTCCAATTCGCAGAGCGCCGCATACGCGTTGCCCGCCACCCGGTGAGTGAACGGCTTGGAGTGGTAAATCCAGTCCATCAGGAAGAAGCCGTGGACGTGGGCGCCGGAAACCAGGTGGCGCAACAGAATTCCAATATCCAGGAAGCAGCCGCTACCCGTGCCGCCCGCCAGGGAACCGCAGACGTAAACCTCCATCGGCCGGTCCAGCACCTGGTATCCCGCGTTCTTCGTCTTCACCACCATGGCGCCGGTTTCGGCATCCGCCACGACCTGGGTGGTTACGGCGCTCTCCATCTTGATCTTCATGTCCCCGGCCGTGATGGAAGTGATGATGTCCGTAAGCCGGCTCTCAATGTCCACGATATGGTGAAACAGCGCCAGCCGACCGTTCTGGCGGATGCCGCCCGCCCCGTACTGGATGGCGGAGACCGGTCCCGCCGTCACAAACCAGTCCTGCACTGCCGGGCTGGAGGCCAGGAAGGTCATGGGGTCTTCCACCTTAAGATGGAAGAACTCGCTCTCCGAAAGCCTGCATTCGCCGTCGCCTGTGCGCAGCTTCAGGGTTGTACGTGTGGCGTCGGTATCCAAAGCCAGGAACCGGATCGCCGGCGGCACTTGCCCGTAGACCTCCAGAAAATGCCGCTTTACCTGGGTCAGGATCAGTTGGCCAGACCCGCCCAGGCCGACCAGAAGAGTTCGTCGAAAGTAGTTCATTGCGCCATACTCCTTGCTACACGGATAAATCCAGATCGAAGACCACGTCGCCGGCGTCCACCTTGCCGGTCAGTTGGCAGGGCTCGCCGGAGGTCAGCCCGCGGCGCTGCCCGGCTTCCAGCGTAGTCCCATCGGGGAGGTGCAGTATCCCGGCATCGACGCGCAAGCGCATGCTCTTGAAGAAGAAAAGCCACCTGCGGGCGCGCAACCGGAACTGCAGTTCACCCGGGCCCGGGTCGCTGAACACCGCGCTGTCGAATTCCCTTTCGTCCACCATGCGCTGATCGTCCAGCCCGCCTGGCAGCGCCACCCGCACGCTCCCTTGCACGCGCGCCCGCCTTGCCGAGATGAACGCCAGCAGCAACAGGATGGCGGCGGCGCCCTCCGGCCACGGGAATCTTACGTGCATCGGAAACCAGGGGCTCTCGATGGCGAACGGGCCGCCGTTCCGCGTGGAGCCTTCCAGACGGTACCGGTAGCGGTGATCGCCGGCTTGGGGGAAGGCCATGCTCCAGGCGTAGCGGCCATCCTGCGCGGGCGTGTCCACAATGCCCCGCGCTTCCGGCACCCACGTTTTCTTTCCGCTGTCGAACCACTCCATCGTCAGCGTCAGCCGTGGCGGCGTCTCAAACTCCGGCGCGCCCAGGTTCTCCCGCGTCCCCGCCGGGACAGCGCCGAACTCCAGGTGCCGGTACCGGAACGGGGTGCGCGTGTAGCCCTCCTCAACCCGCGTCCACTGCATGAACGGCGCGGCCATCTCCAGCCTGAATGGCTGGGACCTGCGGATGAACCAGGGGTCCAACTCGGGGCTTCCGGGCTTCTTGAGACGCTCGGCGACGATCTCCAGTTCCAGTCCGCCCGGCTCGCCCGAGCCGCCCAGGCCCGACGGCATATCGAGCGAATACTGGCCCGGCTCGCTGGTGGCCCGCAGCGGCACGTATATGTCCGATCGGCCGGCTCCGCCCCCGCGGGCGATGCGCGCCTGCACCTTGTACGCCGCCGTCGAGGCCGCGCCCGTGGCCCGCTCCACCAGGTACGCCGTCACCGCGGCGCTTTCGTTGGTCCAGTAGCGGTCGCGCGCGGAAACCCGCAACTCGACGCCGGGCACCACCTTGCTCAGCACCTCCGGCGTGCGCCCGTCGGCCAGCTTCACCTCCCAGAGCCCTTCCTGCGGCCTCCGGATGAAGATCAGGTCGAAAAACTGGTAATCCGCGGCCCAGTAGAGCGAGGCGCCCAGGCCCGCGGGGGACTGCCGATCGGTGGCGGCCGCGGCGCCCGGCGCCGGTTCCCGCCGCTCCACGCGGATGTCGCTGGAAGCGCACAAGGCCTTGCCATCGGCAGACTTCTTCCGCACGATGAACATCGCGGATTCGACGCTGCTGTCGATCTTGAAAACCGTCCTGCCCTGTTCCCCCAGCGAGTTCAAACCCTTCGCCCGGCTGAGAATCGCCACCGTCACCGGCAGCAGCTCATCCAGGCTGTGCGCCCGGTAAAACCGCGAGCTGCCGCGCGCGATGTACTCCTCCATCAGCTTCAGGCCGTTGACGGCCGGCAGAATCTGGTCGCGGGAGGTGGTATCGCCCAGCGCCACCGCGTAAATGCCGATGCCGGCCAGCGGACCCGCCATCAGGGTCTTCATCTCCGAGAAGGCCCTCTCAGTGCTGTCTCCGGACGGCTCCAGCTTGCCATCGCTGAGCAGGATCGCCACCGGGGTCGCGTCCGGGCGGAAGAGAGTTCGCTGGTTATCCGCCATCATGCGCAGACCCTTGCGGATGTCCGACAGCGTGTCCTTGAAATGCAGTGCCTGGGAGGCGGCCTGTTTGAAGGCGATGCGGTCCTGGTCGGCCTTGATCAGGGTGGATGCCGCGAGCCTGGCGTCGTTGCCGAAGGGGATCAGCGCGACCCTGTCGCCGGTGTCCGCCATGTCGGCCAGAAGCATGGCCACTTCCCGCACCAGCGCCTGCTCGGACAGTGAGATACTGCCGGAGTTATCCACCAGCAGCACGAAATCGGCCGGCTGGTGCCGGGGCGCCGGAGGCTGCACCGGCTGGTTCTCCACCACCCGGCTCTTGCAGCCGCATAGAGCCGCCAGAACGGCAAGCATCGCCAGGAGAAGCCGCTTGTGCCGCCAGTAAGTCATAACGGTTATCGGGAAAAAGATCGACAACTCCGATGTGATTCGATCTAACATATCACAACTCTCTCGCCAGCCGGTTCCAGCCCGCGCTCAGGAATGGAGGAACTTTCGAATCGCTTCCACCTTCAAAGGCAGCTTCACCATCCGGCTGTGCCCCTTGCGCTTCTGCTCCCATTTGCCGCTCTCGGCCCAGCATGGGTCCCGCAGAAACGCATCCGCCTCGCGGCCGCTTTCGTGGATGATCCCGACCCGCGCTCCCAGCGCCAGGGCGATCCGGAATTCGCAAGCCGCGATGGCGCCGCCGTTGAAGCCCAGCAGCCTCACCGCGCCCGGGTCGCCGCCCGAGGAGAGATACTCGCGCCAGAACAGGAGCGGCTCCCGCACCGAGAATTCCTTCCCGCCGCTCGGCCGCAGCACGGTATAGCGCTCGTCGCGGAGAGCCTTGATCCCCTCGGGCGCGGAGGAAGGCAGATAGCCGATAGTCAGCAAGCCATCCCCAATCTCCTGCTGCAACTCGCCCGGGATGCCGGCTACTCCGGAACGCGTCCCGCCCGAAACCAGGGTGCCGCGGAAGGAGCTCAGCGCCTCCTTGAGAATCGCCAGTCGCTTCTGCTGGAGTGCATCGAGACCGCCGCACCCGCCCGCCAGAATCGCCACAGGCTGCCGGAACTCGGGGAATTTGGCGCTTGGCCGCCTGCGCTCTTCACGGCTTAGCTTCCCCAACTCGAGGAGTTCCTTCACCAGGCCAATGCCAGGCAGATTGAGTTTTGCTTTGATGAAATCCCGGATCGGGCTCAGCGCGCTATCCAGCATCCAATCGTCCACAGACCGGTGGATGCCCAGCGCGTTAAAGCGGATGGCCGGTAAGATATCGCCGAGATACAAATGGAACAGCCCCGTGTCGTAGGCCGCCCAAGGCAGGTTGACGCCCACCTCCAACTGCTTCCGGCATCGATCCGCAGCGCGCTTGAGCGCGGACTGGGCGATCAGCAGCACCTTGCCGCCTATCCCGTGCACCATCTCGCAGGCCAGGTACTGCCCCAGCGCATAGGGGTTCTCCGGCTCTCTAGTGAAGCCCTCCCGGTAACACCGCAGTGCCTCGTCCCACGGGGCTAAGCCTTGGCGCGCCTGCCGCCGGTAGGTCCCGCCCAGCGAGCACCACGCATCCACGTCATTGGGCGCCCGCTTTACCGCCTCTTTCAGAAGATCCTGCCCTTGCCGGAAACCCTCGGAGGTGGGTTCCTCTCTGTGGACCTGAACCATGCACTCGCCGGCGTCCCGCAGCGCCGGCGGATACTCGCTCAGCTTCAGTTTCGGATCGGCGAGCAGTTTCTTGATCCGATCCCGGTATTCGAGCGCGAAGTAGGTGCGCAGCAACCGGTGCGCGGTGTGGATGTTACCGGGATTCAGCTCCAGCAGGATCTCCAGCCGCCTTGCGAGCGGCTTCAGTTTGTCCTGCCTGAGGTATGCGCTGTAAGTCGACTCGTACGCCGCCAGCGATTCGCGGATCTCCATGAACTTCCGGTCGCAGACTTCCAGCATGGCCGCGATTTTGGCGAACTCCCGCCGCCATAGCTCCGGTAACTGAAACTCGTTCTTATAGCCCAACTCGTGGAAGACGTCGGCCCAAACGTGCTGGCAGAGGGTGCGCACCTGCAGCTCGCACTTGAGCCCCATGAGGCGCTCCAGTTGCCCTGGCTGGATATCCTTCTGCATCTCCGGGCTGAACTCTTCCCACTTCGGGACTTCCTTCAGTTGGATGATCAGGTGGTTGGACAAGTACCCGAACTCGGCCACCTTTAGCGCTTCGGACTTATCCTCCGAGTTCTGGTCGTCGATGATGAACCCATCCCGTACTTCGCGGGCGAATGCTTTGGCGTCGGAAAGTACGTGGGTAATCACCCTGACTCCCGCCAGGTCCGTGGCCTCGATCAGCGGGTCCACCGGGTAGCTCTTCCCCGGCCGCTGGATCTTCTCCGCGAAGCTCTCCAGCGACTTCGCGCGGCCTGAGATGATTGGATATAGGCCCAGTCGCGCGGCGATGCCGGGCAGGCGCACCTTTACCAGATACGCCGACAACAGCTCGAAGTCCGGACGTACCTTCTGGAACCGCACGATGGCGTCGCGCAGGCACGCGGTTTTTTTCGGATCGAACCTGGTGGTTGGCGTCATCCAAACCTCCCTCGGCCGCATGGGCGGCAGAAACGATACTAGCAGATCCATTTGGGGATGGAATCGAGCTGCTCCGGCCACGAGTTGAGTCTCGGTCCCGGACAGTTGACTTTCTCGAACCAGAACCCACCCTGGCGGCTATCCCCGGACTAAGGTACCAGTCCTCACCAGCCTGCCTCGGCCTTGCTTTTGGCCGTATCGGGAACTATAGTACTGGTTTGCCACTCCAGCAGCTCCTGACTCTCCAGTCCAGCGCGGCACGGGAATTGCAAGTGTCGATTCTCTGATAAGGAGGAATCATGGCGGGATCAACGACCGGGATGGCGCCCGCGCCTCTGGCCAACCAGGCGGCGGCGCGCCGGCCCGAAGTAGTGCGCCTGCTCTCAACGCTGCTAACCCCCACACTGCTGGGCGAGCGCCTCACGCTGGACTTTTACGCGCGCATCGGTTTTCGCTTCCTGAGCCTCCCGGCCTGGGCGGACAATGACATCCTGGCGGCCAGGTGGCAACAATACCGCAGCCTGGTGCGGCTGGATGTGGCGCGCGCGTTCGCCACCCGTACCGGCACCGTCAGCGACGGGCATCTGGACTCCGTGGCAGCTCTCGATGCCGTGGCCAAGCTGGAGAACCCGCGCCACCGGTTTGTGGCCGAGCTGTTCTGGCCTCACGTCTCCGATCGCGAGATCCAGGCGCTGCGCAAGGAAGGCGGCCTGGCGATGCCGGGCGCCGAGCGCATTCTGTCGCCGGACGGAGCCACCGGCACAACGCGCATTCAACGGCTGCACGCGCTGGCCGTGGCCGCCCACTGCCGGGCTCTCGAAAAGGAACTGGAGTATCTGGACCAGGGCACGGCGGTGCCCGCCGGCGTTTGGGAAGCGGCCATCAAACACTGGCGCGAATTGCTGGCGGCTGACGGTTTCTGGACCTACATGTCGTCCCGCGTCGCCAAGCTGGATGACCCCCGCCTGCAGAACGAAGACGTGGCCAAAGCCCACGACGAGTTGGCTGCCGTCATCCTCGGCATTCACGAAGTGCTGGCGGAGAAGTACGCCGCCGGTCAGCGCTTCCCGGATTGCGTGCGCCATCTGCGGCTGATTCTGCAGTCCGGTTTTGGGGAAGCCGTCGTCCGCTCGGCCACCTGGGGCACGGCCAAGAAGGTGGCCGGGGCCCGCCTGGAAGACCTGCTCCGCCGCACCACCGAAGCCTTCGACGGCGTGAAGGACCGCGTCGACCGCGGCCGGTTCGAGCCGCTGGCCGGACCGCTGATCGGCGAGGCGCGCGAGATTCACGCGCTGCTCTCCCGGAGACTCGAACTCCCCGACGAGTTCCTGGCCCAGTCCACCTTCGACCAGATCGCCGAGAAGATCCACGGCGCCGTCAACGGCAAGATCAAGTACGAAGGCGAGCAGCGGGAGCGCAACATCCTGTACAGCACCCTGCTGAACATGCGGCTGCTGGCGCTGCCGCTGTCTTCCGTGCTACGGCGGAAAATCGAAACCTCTATCCGCGACGACAACCGCGTGCTGTATGCGCGGTGGGGGCTGGATACCAACGCCTGTCCCGATCCCACCAAATGCTTCTTCCTGGACGGCGAACCGGCCGACCCGGAAGCCAGCCTGGTGGTGGACGTGCACCGCGTGACCAAGCGCGAAGTCAACGTGGACCGCGTCCGCGGCTCTGCCGGCGTGCGCGTGTCCTACGAATCGGGCAGGATTCTGATCCCCCGGTCCGTGCTGGCCGAAAAGGCCAAACGCGGCGTGGTAAGCGTGGAGATACCGGAAGCCGAGTACACGCCCCGCCAGCACGCGGCCGCCTCGGAAGCCCGCGATCTGGATCAGCAGTCGAAGGCCAGGCTGGCGGCCCTCGAGCAGGAGCGGGATGCGGCAATCGGCCAGGAGGAGCGCCGTGCGGGAGCCGAGATTCAGGCCATCGCCAAACGCAACCAGGCGCGGCGCGCTGAGGCCGAGGCGGGGCTCGCCCGGGTGAAGCAGAACGAGCAGGAGCAACTCGCGGCGGCCGAGCGCAGCGGTCAGGAGCAACGGGCGCGGGCCGTGGCCGAGCAGGCTTCGCCGGTCGCCGCCGCCCGCCAGATCGAGAAGCACTCGCGGGAAATGTTCGCCGGGTTCAAGGGATTTCTGAAGCTCCAGGGGCCTGCCATCGTTGGCTTTTCGGCCGCGTTCTGGCTGCTGTGGGGCGACCTGGGCGGCATGTCCATCGTGCTGGGTGCTACCGCCGGAATCCTGCTGGGCAAGATCGTGCGCCCCATGGTGGCCGGGCGCGGGCAGCAGCGCCTGCTCGAGGCCGAGCACGCCCGCGATGCGGCGCTGGCCGCCTGCGATGCGGCCTTGAAGGCCGGCAAGCAGCAGATCCAGAACGCCTTCGGGCCGCAGCGGAAGCCCTTGGAAGACCTGCTGGCCGGCTTTGCCCGCGAGGAGGCTGCCGTGCGTGAGCCCTCCCGGAAGAAGGTGGAAGCCCTGCGGGCGGAGTGCGAAAAGAAGAAACAGCAGACCACCGCGGATTTCGATCAGCGCATCAGGAAGCTGAAGAGCGAGCTGGTGAAGAGCGGCACCGTGAAGGACCTGTCCCAGAAGACCCAGTTCGCCGCCTACCGCGCGGCCAGCGGCAAGGGATTCTCGGACGGCAACGAGCCATCCTCGTATGAAATGCAGATGACCGACTCGGAGAAGACGCAGGCGCGGTTGGAGTTGATGTTGTTCAGCAGATAGGGCGGACCAGATGAGCGAGGCGTGGAACCGGTTGAAACAGAGGATGTACCCATCCGCACTGAGAATCGAGGCGGGCGCCCCGGATACGGGCCTGCTGATTCTGGAACTGGCGTCGGTCAGGGAGATGCTGGCTGCGCTGGAGACGAAGGCGCCTCCCGCCGATCCGCCGCCCGCGACGGCCGATCGGGCTTCGCAAAAGGTGGACGAAAACATGGCGGTGGCCATCGGCAACCACATGCTGCGCCTCGAGCGGAGCGCCACCAAGGCGCGGCAGCAGGGTTCCGCCGAAGCCGAGCGGCTGCAAGGCCACCTGGAACGCATGAAGGCGACCCTGGCCGACAACGGGGTCAAGTACGAGGACCTCACCGGCCAACCCTACGATTCCGGCCGCGTCGACTTCGAGCCGATGGGCGAGCCCCAGCCCCGGCCGGATTTGCGCTGGCCCACCATTATTCAATGTGAGCGGCCGGTGGTGCTGCTCAACGGCAAGCTGGCTCAGAAGGCCAAAGGGGTCGTTGGAACGCCGGCGCACTAATGTGCTTGCGCCGCCGGTCGAGCGTTGCGGATTACGGCTGTCCCGAATTCCCGAAAGGAGATCCTGCCGATGTCCAAGAAGTATGTGTCGCTGGCAATCGATCATGGAACGACGAACTCATGCATTGCGCGCATGACGTCGCAAGGGCCGAAGGTCATTCCCGCCGAGGTGGGGAATCCCATTCTGCCCTCCGCCGTCTTTTACGATAAGCGCGGCAACCTGCAGGTAGGTTCGGCCGCCCGTAATGCCATGCTGACCACCCCGGTGGCCGAGGGGCAGGGGCATACCGGATACAAGCTGCAGATCGGCAGCGACATGCGGTTCGAGTTCGCCGCCGCCGGCAAGAAGCTGAGCGCTCCCGAACTGGGCGCCATCATCATCCAGACGCTGCTGCGGAAGTATCAGAGCGAAACCGGGGAGGACGCCCACGCCTGCGTCGTCACCATCCCCGCCAAATTCAAGCAGAACTCGGTGGAGGGCACGCGTGCCGCCGCGGAGATGGCCGGATTGCGCTACTGCCCGCTGATCATGGAGCCGGTCGCCGCGGCCATGTGCTACGGGTTCTCCGCCAGACAACACCGCGCCCAGTGGATGGTATTCGACCTGGGCGGCGGTACGCTGGACGTCTCCCTGGTCATCTCGCGCCAGGGCAAGCTGATCGTGCCCGATGGCGGACACGCCGGCGACGATAACCTCGGCGGACGCTACTTCGACCAGGAACTGGCCGGATACGTGTTGACGCAGCTCGACCAGCGCTACAAGCTGACCGCGTTTCGCAATAACCGCGGGAAGTTTTCCAACGAATGGGGCCGCCTGCTGCTGGCCGTGGAGGCCGCCAAGATCGAACTGTCGAACCACGCCGAGAGCGTGGTGCTGCTGGATACGCCGCTGTGCCGCGACGACCAGGGCAAAGAGGTGGAAGTCAAGGTCCCGGTCACGCGCAAGGCGTACGAGGACCTGATCCGCCCCCTGGCCGAGCGCGCCGTGCAGATCTGCAAGACGCTGCTGAAAAGCAACCGGCTGAGCTCGGACGCGGTGGAGCGGCTGATTCTGGTGGGTGGCCCTTCCAAGACTCCCATGATCCTCGCCATGCTGCGCGAGCGCCTGGGCATTCCGCTGGAGAGTTCCATCAATCCCATGACGGCGGTGGCGGAGGGCGCGGCCATCTGGGCCGACACGGTGGAGGTGCAGGGCGTCAATGGGGATAGCACGCGGGCGCCGGCCGGCTCCTACCGCCTCAAGATCGATTGCGAACGGCAGTCCGCGCTGCCCACCTACCAGGTCGTCGGCATCGTGGACGGGCCCCCGAGCGAAGGCCTGAAAGTGGAAGTGGAGCGTCTGGACGGCCGCTGGAAGAGTCCCGTCGTGGCCGTGGACGTGACCGGCGTCTTCATGGTCGAACTGCAGCTCAACGTGGGACCCAAGCCGATGCTGTCGGAGTTTCGCACCGCCCTGCTGGACAGCCACGGCAAGAAGCTGGTCAGCTCGGACGAGCCGCAGATCTGGTATCCCTCTCTGGGGGTGGAGAATCGCCTGGCGAACTCGCTGCGCGTAGCGCTGCGGGGCAACCAGACGCGCACGCTGATCGAGCCCGGAGCGGAGTTGCCGGCCAACGGCAAGTCGGAGTTCACCACCGCCAAGGCGCTGCGCCGGGGGTCGAAGGAAGACGTGCTGCGCGTGCCGGTGCTGGAATCGGTCACCAGCCTTCTGGGCAAGGAGGGCCAGGTTGCGAGCGGCTGCCTGCATGTGGGGACGCTGCGGATTCAGGGCGGCGACCAGCGCGTCACCATGGACATCCCGGCGGGTTCGGATATCGAGGTGAAGCTGAGCGTCGACGAGTCGCGCAACATTCGCGCCGTAGCCTACGTGCCGCTGCTCGATCAGGAATTCGAGACCACCTTCGTCGGCGAGACGTTTCAATACACCATCGAGACCCTGGAGGAACGCATCGGACGCGCGAAATACCAATTGTCCGAGATCGAGAGGTTCCACGGCGAACGCCCCTGCCCGGAGGTGGGGGAGGGGCTGGACATCATCCGCCAGACCAAGCTGGTGGAGGGCCTGGACACCGATCTGCAGCGGGCCAAATCGGGCGAGCGCGAGAGCGAGGTGCGGGCGTATAAGCGGTCCCTGGAACTGGAGGGCACCATCGGCGAGATGCAGCGCTTCCAGCGGCGCGCGCGCATCGAAGTCTCCATCCAGACGCTGCGTGGCGTGACCCAGAACAAGGAGAGCGAAACGCTGGCCGACATCGAGCGCGACTATGCCCGCGCCACCACCGATGAGGAAATCGAGCACTGCTCGGAATCGATTTCCACGCTGGAGTTCGCCGTGCGCGGAAGGCCGTGGAGCGAACTGCTCTTCGACCTGGCGGCGCTCAGCGGGTTGCGCGTCAACAGCCGCCAGCACGCCGCATTCCAGAAGGCCTCGGACCTGCACGACCGCATCGAAGCCAAGGGCGGCGTCGGCAAGGCCACCGATGCGGACATCGCGGAGATGCAGGCCATGCATCGCGAGTTGGCGGAAGCCCATGGGGATCTCTACGAGCACCGCCAGAAGCTGATGGAGAAAATGGGGAAAGGCGGCCCAGGCGATTTGAGCGACCTGGAGGCCATGAGGAAGTAGGCGGACGATGGAATCGAATACGGCTGAAATCATCCGATGGGAAGCGCAAAGGCTGGCCGCGGCGGGCCAGCGCGAGGCGGCGCTGCAGCTTCTGGACCACCTACCGGCGCCCTCCGGCGCGGCGGTGGCCGTGTTGCGCGGCAGAATTCTGGGCCAGCAGGGACGGTTCGCGCAGGCGATCGAGAGCTTCCGCGCCGCGCTGGCCGCCGAACCGGAAAACGCCGATGCCCGGCGCGGCCTTGCGGCCGTGGAGGCGCTTGCGCGTGGGCCGCTGGGCGGGCTTCGTCTGCGCCTCAGAGCCTGGGCGCTGGCGGTGCTGGTAATCCTCGCGGTGGGCGGGTTGGCGTGGCAGGCGGATGCGGCCCGGCGTGCCTCGGCCCGCGAGCTGACCTCGTCGCTGGCGGCACTGGAGCGAAAGATCGGCGCCGCCGATGCCGGTCAGCAGGCCAGCGCCAACGAGTTGCGGGAACGCCTGGGCCTGCTGGAAGCCGAGTTGCGCACCCAGGCCCGGACGACCGGCAAGGCGACCGACCAGTTGAACTCGCAACTGCACCGCGTGCAGTCGCAACTATCGAGCTTGCAGCCTGCGCCGCCACCGGCGGGGAAGTAGCCCGGGGCGGCGCCCTGACGCCGGCCACGGGGCCAGGAGGCTAATTGTGGTTGGTAGCGATAACCGGTTCTTCGGATTCTGCATCGCTCTCTGCAACAGGGACGGGCTCAGTGACTTTGTGTTCGAGGGGTTCCTGGACGCACTGCGCCCGGTGTACCCGGCGGCGGACGGAATTGACATCTCGGATCACAAGTCGATCGAGCGGTTCGTAGTCCAGTTCAAACAGGCCCAGGAGGCGCGTCTGGACAGAGCCGCCGGTTTCGCCCAAATCAACGGCCACTACTGTTCCGCCTCTGACGTCAAGGACGTGTTGGACGAGATGGCCCGCGCGGGAATCCCGGAATCCGATTTCGAAGCAGTGTTTCGAAGATGGAGAGCGAAGATGGCGCCGGGCGCAGGGGCGATTCCCAGCCAGGAAGTCGCCATAGACGACCCGGAACCTGTCATTCGGCTCAGTTTGCCCGCGATGGACGGGCTGGTTCTGACGGATTCGCGGGCCGGGTTTTCAGCCGGCAGCGAAGAGTTCCAGAAGGCGATTCAATGGGTCAGGATGCGGGCTCGAATCGCCAAAGTTAAGTCCGTTTGCCGGGAATGGATCGGCATTCTTCCCGCCGTCGGCGTTTCGCTCCTGATCCTGCTGTTCTGGTCTCTGCTGCCTACAGTAGCCTCCGCAACGGCCGGTGCGATATGGAGTTCCGTCAAGACCATTCAGGGGGCGATCTTCTGGCGGTTCGCAGGCACGGCGTTCGGAATCACCGCGGGAGTCGATCTGCTGATCTGGGGAATCGTCAAGGCGTCAACCGGGAGCGGATCGGCGATTGATAACTCCCACGAGTGGCGGCTTGTAACCAGGAGCGGGAGCCCTGGCGGGAGGGTGAGGGCGGCGACGATACGGGATCTCTACAACCATACCCATGGCCATGGAGCGTGGGAGCGCCGCAACTCTCGCATGAAAACGGCTGGCGCCGTCCTGGCATCTGTCGCTGTTCTTGTCTGCCCGCTCTTCGGGATCCCCTCCCTTCAGGAAGCCGGCGTCCAGGGTACTGCGGCGATCATCGGCGATTACCTGGGCTA
>Ga0265323_10000233_pt1 | contig 32691 bp, 42 predicted proteins | sample 41225metaG_FD_193580 | JGI IMG/M metagenome (GOLD analysis project Ga0265323, IMG submission 193580) | Rhizosphere microbial communities from Carex aquatilis grown in University of Washington, Seatle, WA, United States - 4-12-25 metaG | ecosystem: Host-associated > Plants > Roots > Rhizosphere...
GGTCTCGGCTTCGAGCTTCATCACGCGGGCTGCGAGGACCTCGCGCGCTTCGGCGTACTGGCGGCAGTAGTAGTCGATCACCTCGATCGAAGAGACGTTTGTGGAGTTATTCATGGAAATGGGTTAGGCGAAGACGGCGGACGAGGTGGCGCAGAGGCGCATGGTCGCGCGTGCAAAGGCTTCGATGAGGCCTGCGTCGCGATAGCCGCAGCCGAGATTGAGGGAGTCGCTGCGCCCGAAACAGCGGACGGCAGAGGGTGAAATGAATTCGAGAAAGCCCGCGGACATGGGCGTCCAGGTCGGGTGCGCATCGGCTTCCTGCCTGTGCGTCAGGGGAGCGCAGAACAACACCACTTGCGGGCCTTCGGTCGAATTGAAGATGATGTATTTCATCGGGTGAGGAGGGCGCAGGCCCAAACGGCGAAGTTGACGCCGAACGCGAAGGCCACCGCGGCGGTGAGAATAAAACGGTTGCGGAGTCGGCGGCGCTCGTGGCGCCCGTGCGGGGTGAGCCAGCTGATGGTGTCCATGGGCAGCCTCATTTTGCTCGGACGGCTTCGTCGAGCCGGTGGAAAGACTCGGCGGCTCGCTCGTAATTCAGCCGCTCGCGGTTGATCCCGAGTTGCCGATCAATCAGCGCGGAGACCTGAAAGACTGTAAGCTCATCCCCGGTCACGTAGCGCAGTTGGAAGCCTTCGCATCGTGCCAACTCGACGAATTGGTGAATGGCGCGGCGCTCGACGGCCGTGGCTAGGTAGCGCTCGGTCATGGGTCCGGGGCTGCTCACGACGCACCGCCTTTCGATGCCTTGAAGAGGGTCCCATGTTGCAGATCGCCCTCGATCGCAGCCAAGAGGGGGACCTGATCGGGCTTCATGCCAAAGAACTTCTGGGCGGCCGCGCGGGCGGCGTAATAGGCTGCGTTCGTGGAGCTCGCTGCCGTGCTCTCAGCACCCTTGCCGGCGCGGGCTACGTAGGTATCGCCGTAACGCCGCACGCGGATCTCGACCACGCTTGTTTTCCGGATCATGACGCGCCTCCTTTCTTGGCGAAGAACGGAGGCAGCTCCGGCATTTCGGCCCAGGCATAAACCTCGCCTGAGGGCGATTGCTCGTCGGCATAGTGCCAGCCGTCGCCGTCATGCCAGGCCGGCCACGGCTCGTCCTGCCCGGTCACGGCGATCAGGACGGTCGTGTCGTCGTCGGGCATCTCATAGGCGCAATAGACCCAGACCAGGGTACCCTGCGGCGGAACAAAACGCTTCGGCAGCGCCGCTGCGGTGGCACTGAACGTGAGGCGGTTCACGACGCACCGCCTTTCCTAGCCAACTGGTCGCGAATCTCGGCAAGATTGCGATTAATCTGCCTAAGGTACGACGTGATGTTGGACAGCATTCCGAGTGCAAGCCCGATGGCCAACCCGATGGCCGCCGCGGTGACGACCTGGCTGCTCACGACGCACCGCCCTTCGCCGCATGCTGCACCTCGCCCATCATCTGCCGGCGAAGGGCCAGGGCCTTGAAGAAGTGCCCCTCGGTGAGTTTTTCGCCGCTCTTGCTGGCGATGCGGGTGGCGACCTTGAGGAGCTCGCCGAGTACGCGCAGCCGGCCTTGCTCGTTGACGATCTCGCGCACCTGGGCGACCAGGCGGTCGCTCGGGGCCTTGTAGTATTGCTGCAGGATCGGCAGGAAGTCCTTGTCGGCGATCGTGCGGAAGAGGCGGACAGGCTGACCGATCCGACCGAGCACCTGCTCGAACTGATAGGTCAGCTTCTTGAGCGTGTCGTCGAAGCGCTGCGTTGCGATGAGGGCCACCGCGCACTTGGTGCGATCGTGCAGATAGCGGACAACCTCCAGCTTCACCGGGTTCACATCGCCGCGCGTGTCGCTGGGTAGCAGCCGGCGCGCCTCGTCGATAATCAGGATGCGGTTCGGATTGAACGCGCGCACGAGCGACTCGAGGAGCTGGTCGGCGGGTAGATTCTTGTTGATGCCGACCGCCTCCGCGAGGATCCGCAGGAAAGCCCGCGCTCCTCCGATCGGGGAAGCCTCGACCAGAACGCTGCGGCCGTGGTTGTTCCGATCGCGCCAGATTTCCGTGGCCATGGTCTTGCCCTGGCCGCTCTCCCCGATGATCTCCGTGATCGAATTGTTCGCGACCGCGTAGTCGAGGCCGGCCCAGATCAGCCGCGCGATCGAGTTCTCGGCGAAGCCCACGCGCTGGATGCCGGCGCGCTCGGCGGCGATGCGGCGATAGCTGGCGATCGCCTTCAGGATATTGCGCCAGTTGCCTTCGTAGGTGCCCTTGAGCACCCGGAAGAGCGTGCTGCGATCATAACCGAGCGCGGCCGAGACCTGGTTCCAGTCCATCTTCGCATCGAGGATATGCTGATGAAACCACATGAGCTCGGGCTGGATCTCCGCGTCCAGGTGGGTCCAGTTGTCGACGCAGAAGGCGATGTTGACGCGCGAGTGGGCCGATGAGGCCGCGGCGGCATCCGGATTGTTTGCGGCGCCGTTGGACGGCGGGGGAGGATTTACTACGGGGGATTCCATTTTGCAGCGGGGTTCTGAGTTAGGGATTGTCGGTTCGGAAGATGTCGGTGATTTCCTCGGCGGAGATCTCGCCCGAATCGGCGGGCGCGGCTGGGCGCTCGGTGGCGGCCGCGATCTCCTCGTCGGTCAGTTGCTCGGCGTCGCGGCGCACCTGGTCATCGCGCTGCGCGCGCTCCTGCACCGCCTCGGCGTGGGTGGCTATGGCCTGGGCCTGCTCGGCCGCCGCCGCGAAGCGTCCGGCCTCGGGCTCAGCGAACGTATTTTGGGCCAGCGTGCGCGAGAGGGAATTCACCCGCGGCCGGTTTCCGGCTTCGGAATTCTCAACCCGGTTTTCTTTCGCCGTTCGTTCCGCGGATGAAGGAGGATTGGCCAGGCCCCATTCGGAGCGCAGGGCCTCGTTGTGGGCCCGGTCGTCGGCCAGTTGCGCGTCGTCGCCGGCGAGCAGCTCGCGCACCGGCGCCTGGACCTGGTTGTGGAAGAATTTCGCGAGGGTCTCCGCCGCGGCGTCGATCTCGGCCGCATTGTTGATCCGTGCGTGCGGCCGCGAGGTCAGGATCCCCAGCGCGCGGCCCTGCAGGTCGGTGACGTACAGGTGCGCCGGCGCTGCCGGATCGAAATAACCCATGAGCGGCGTGCCCTGCGGCAGGCGTTTCAAGTCTCCGCCGACGTCCAGGTAGCTGTAGGCGACGTCTCCATGCCTGAAGCTCACCGCGCCGTTGCGCAGGCAGATCTTGCTCTTGGGCGTGTAGGTGAGCAGCGCCGTGACGAATTCCGGCACCTTCATGAAGGCGCATTTGGCTGTCAGCCTCTGCCATCGCTCGATCGGCGATTCGAGGCGCGGCGGGAGCAGCTCCACGCGCTCCTGCTCTTCCGGCGCCAATAGCCCGAGCTGCTCGATCGCCTTCGGCTTGTCGCCCGGTCCCAGCCGCCACTCCACGACCTGGGCGAAACCGAGCATCTTGTGATCCTGTCGCCGGGCCATCCAATCGAAGATGACGTTGTAGGCGTCGACGGCCTCGGCGATCGACAGGAACGGGATGCGGAGCTGCACGGCCTGTTCCTCGGTGACGTCCTTCAACACGCCCTCGGCGTAGAGGATCTTCTTGGCCAGGTCCGCCGGTCCGTTCTCCCGCTCGCTGCTGCCCTTCTGGCCCGGCAGGTTGCCGGCGCGGTTGTGCATCAGGTTGAACAGCGATTCCACCCAGCCGTGCTCCCAGGGCTTGCCGCCGCTCTGCGCGAAGCCGTTTGCGAGGGTCTTGTTCTTGATGACGCCGATGCGGCAGACGCGCACCTGGCCGCCGAAGAGCAGGTTCAGCGCCTGCTCGAAATCCGGCGTGATCGCCGCCGCGGCGTTTTCCACGAGCAGCGTCATGGGATAGTCGCGACCGATGCCGAACCGCGTGAAGATGACCTTGAGGAGGAACTGCAGGTCCGCGCGGCTGGCCGTGATCTTGCGCAGCCGGTTGGCGTCCGCTTCCTCCAGCTCGCCATCCTTGCGCGGCAGGCGCAGCCGGGGGAGGAGGCCCGTGGCGAGCACGCGTCGGGTGGACACGTCCTGGGCGAGCAGGCCGGCGCAGCGGCAGATTTCCCACTCCTTGAGCACCGGATTGTAGGCGCGCACGCGGATGTCCGTCTCGAAATCGTCGAACACGATGAACTCCAGCGGCCGCAGTTCACTCGTGTCGCGGATCATGCCTCCGACGATCGCCTTGGCCGCGGCAAATCCCCTGGTGGCGAACGCATGCTGGGCGCGGGAAGGCATGCGATCGTAGATGGTGCTCTTGCTCCAGCCGGCCGGATAGTCGCCGCAGAAGTGCGAGGGAACCTCGCGCTCGGGATAAGTCCGGGCGAACCACTCGCGCCACGTGCCGTAGCCGGGAACCGGCTTGCCTTCGGCCCATTGCTCGCGGATGCGGCGCATCGCCTGGAATCGGCTGCGATGCTCGTGCAGCACCATCCGCTGCAGCTCCTCGACGAACGGGCCCGGAAGTTTCGATTCGTGCCGGTAGCCGTGGACGATCGCCCGCCAGTCCCGCGATTCGATCCACGCATAGTAGAGCGTGCGCAGCGTGCTGAAGCTCCAGCCGTGCCGGCCCAGATTCTGCCGTGCGGCCTCGTTCAGTGCGGCGACCGTTCCCCGTTCATCATGCTCGATCGCCGAGAACAGCTCCAGCAGCTCGCGGATGCGGCCTTGCTCCTCAGGTTTGACCGTGACCCATTCGTCATGATGCGCGAAGGGAAGGAATTCCGCCTGGGCGCGAGTGAGGGCGACGTCGGACTGGTCGACCGGGATGAGGGCGGAGTCGCTCATGACTTCTTCCTCCCGTGGGTCTTGATGAACGTCTCGGCGACCTTGTCGGCGGCGCCCTCGAACAGGGCGCGCAGATCCTCGTGCTGCGCGCGCGTGAAGCTCATCCAGACCGCCTTGTCGCAGGCGCTGTCGCGCGCGACGCGCAGGTTCTCGGCAATGTCGTTGAAAGCCTCCTGCACCGTCTGTGCAGAGGGAGGTTCATCCTTGTCGTCGCCGGCGGCATGCTTGCGATTGGCCTTCCGGTCCTTGATGCCGAGATCCGAGAGCAGCTCGTTGAGTGAGCGCGCGCCAACAAACTTGGTCAGCTTCGACATCAGCTGGCGGGCCCCGGAATCGGCCGATTCCATGGCGAGTTCGGTTTGATCGCCGGGCAGCGCGAGCAATTGGGGCTTCGTGGCTTTCGTCTCCTCGACGGCCGCGATCGCCAGGCGCATGTAGTAGCGCACCTGGGCATGACTTGGCAAAACGCCACCACTGGTGGCGTTTTGGGTATGCACCTGGGCAAGCCACGGTTCCCATTGGCCATGCGGCAAGCTCGCTTTCACCCGGTGAAGGGTGAGCCCGCAGAGGATGGCGCGCAGGGCGGCCTCGCGCTCGATCCGCGGGATCGCGGCCAGTTGCTCGGCCGCAACGGCCTGTAGTTTTGAAACGTCCGCCAGGGCGGAGCTTTTGCTCTCACCGAGAACGGTGAGGGCATAATTAGAGGGGGTATTGCTCATTGAATTAATTCCCGCCCGGCCGGCGCTGCGGCTCTGGTTTGGCGCCGGCGCGCGAACTCGTCGCATGGCAGGGCCCGGCGTATGACGCCATCGGGGTGCCCGTCTCGCGCGTAGCGCTGTGGTTGCGGCGATCAGTCGTCGCTGGAGCCGGCTCAGACGCCGGGCGGGAAATTGGTTGCGGGCCGTGGTGCCAGCCCTGGGCGTCTTCGTAACCCTCGGGCGCGTACACGAAGGCCGTGATCGTTTCCAGCAAGGCCACGCAGAGCAGCAGCGCGCAGGGTATGAGGAGGCGATTCATAGGTCCCCCTGTGCCCGCCGGCTGACGCGCGCCAGCATGTCTTCGAGCTGCGCGATCGTGCAGCGCTGGTAGGCGTCGACGCCGTAGAGCCGCCGGGCGATGGCGTCGAGGTAGCTGCCGCCCGAGCCGGTGCGCGACGTGACGATCTGGGCCTGCGTGCGCAATTGCGCCAGCAGTTCGGAATGCCGGCGAACGGCGCCGGCGATCGGAAGGGATTGCTCCGATCCGCACGTTACGGGTGCTCGGAGCGACACACTCTCAATGCTCGGCCGCCCTCCTAACGAGGCGCCGATCAACCGACGTGCGGTCGCGGGTCCACGTTCACGAATGCCGGCGCTGTCGTAACCGCCGGAAGTGGATCGGGTGTTCATGCGGCGCGCAGGAGCTCCTTCAGCTCCACCATGATTTCCCGGAGCGTCGCCCTCGGCAGGTCCCGCAGCAGCCGGCTGCGCTCATAGGGCGAGGTCAGGCAGGCCAGAACGTAGTTGCGATAGCTCTCGATCGGGATCCGCAGGCAGCGGCGGTCCGTGCGGTTGCCGCCGCCGGATAGGTTCAGCGCGGTCAGTTTCCCTTCCTCGATCAGGTCCAACACATGCTGGAGCGTGATGCCGAGTTTCTCCGCCACCTGCTGGGTTCGCAGTAGCGGACAGCCCGGAAAGTCGAGCGAAGCGAAGGGGAACTGGAGCTGCTCGATCATCGCGCCGGATTCCACTCAGCGACCGCCTTGCGGGCTTCCTCGACCTTCATCTTGGCCTGGTTGACCTGGGCGATCATGATCCGCTCGAACTGCCGCTTATCCGGCAGATCGCGCCAGGCGATCACCATGAGGTTTTCCCGTGCGTTGTTGCCGCCGAGCTCCAGCGGGATCCGGCGGACGGCTGTGAAGATCGAGGCCGGCAGGCCGTGATAGGCAAGGATGGCATCGATCACCTTCTGCGGGACAGGGCCGTAGAGCTCGTGGACGCTCGGAGCGTTCGGGGTGGCAGGTGCCTTTGGCTCGGCGCCATTGGTGACGGCCCAGGTCAGGGCGAGCAATGCGGCCAAGGCGGCGCACTGCACCAAGCGGAGAACAGACAATCTTGGGGATCGGATGGGGTTCATTTTTGAGTGGGGGTTAGGATTTCCCGGATTGATCGGCGGGAGACTCCGGCGCAGCCTTCGCTTCGCCATGTCCTTGGCCGTTGCCATTGCCGTCACCCGCCTGGTTGAGGATCGAGTCAAGCAGCAGCTGGTGCCGCCGTTGCTCGCGCAGGTGGAAGAGGGTCCGCTCGGCCTCATTGCCCTCCGATTCGTCGCCGTAGTTGATCACCAGCAGCAGCACTGCTTCGCGCTCGCGTGAGGTAAGCTGTTCGTATTGCCGGAACGCGATGCGTGCCGCCAAACGGATCATCTCAGGCGGGATATTCTCACTCACCGAGCGCCTCCTTGATCTTGCAAACAACACGTGGGAACCGCCCGTGGTTGATCGCCTTCGAAACGACCGAGATGTCGTGCCCGAGACGTTTCGCTAGAACCGTCACGCTCATGTCGAGGCGCGCCATTTTCGTGCGCATCCGAATTCGGGCTTGCTTTTGGGGATGAGAAGTCATTGAAGGCTGTTCAATGATTTGAACCTCGGTAGAAGCCACTTCAAGCTCAAAATAGAATTAAATTCAGGTCTATTCGCCTGTGTCCCTCCAAGAACGCATCGCGGTCATTCAGGAGAAGCTCGCCCTCAATAATCAGGAAATGGCGGAAGAGCTGCGCATTACGCCAGAGTGGATCGGGAAGATCCTAAACGGCCGCGTTCGCGGCTCCGATGATATTGGCCTCAGGCTGGACGAACTCTGTCGAAGGCGAGGGATAGAACCCAATTCTATCTTTCCGGCTGTCAAGACAGGAAACTACCCAAATTTGGGTAAACAGCATTCTGGTCTAGTCGAGGACGATAAGGCAAAATTCGGGGTTTCTTCAAGACCCCCAATGCGGATTACGCCGGGCCACGAAATCCCGGCCAAGGAACCCTCCGAGCAGGACTGCCTCAAATACCTCGCTTCTTATCTTGCGATCATGCGCACGACCCCCGGCGGCCTCGGCCACACATTCATCGAATTGCAGCGGCACTTCCCGCTGCCGCGGCCAACCGAGATAGAATCTCCACAGGAGCAGGGCTCATCCCGCCTGCTCCCAGATTAGCGGATCCAAGCCTCAAGGAACTACCCCATGATCCTCACCGGCGAAAAGAGTGAAATCGAGCGTCCTCCGCCGGCCGAGCCAGAATCGTCTACACTCACCTCTGCCTATCGGGTTTTCGGACTCTTGGCCGCTATCGGAGGGATCGTGGCGATATTCGCTGGGGTCCTTAATCACGATATCTCACCTGCCATTGCGGGAGGCGTTTCGCTCATCGCGGCAATTCTGCTCTTCGGGCTTTCCGAATTCTTCCAGCAGGTGACGCGCATCACAACTGCTACCGAAGAAATCGTGCGGCTCCTCCGCGAAAGAAACAAATCCCCATGAACATCTCAAAGCCGGTTCTCCTGGTCATCTCCGGCGCCGCGCTCGCGATATCGGTCTCGTTGCCGATCATCTTCAATTTCCGCGGTCAGGTCGTTCAGCTGAGTAAGCAGCTCGCCGAGGAGAAGACGACCAATCTGACCCTGACAAAAAGCCAAATAGAGCTGGCCGAGAGCGGCAAGAAGCTTCAGGCCGATCTCGAATTATCAAGGCGACAGACAGCCGAGTCGCATGCGCTATTCGACAAAGTGGCGGAGGACTGCAAGGAGGCAATCCGAGTGGCTGAGCATTGGCAAAATAGATATAACGAATTGAGCGCCCAGACAGGAGCCGCGGCGAAGAGGCGTCAGCTCTCTATAGCTACTCAAACGAACCGGGGCGCATCTTCGGTGCCGACGGCGAGCCGTCGCGCAAGCACGCCCGATGTTCAGCCTGATTCGGTCGCCGCTCCCACTCCGTCTATGTTGGCAGTGCGCTCCGCCGCCCAGGAACGCGCCGACCGATATTTCCGCTACGAATATCAGCTGGGATCCAGCGCCGGAGTTTCCATTTCAGTCAGGGTCGTGACGAACCCTCCGGAGGAGATTCCTGGCTGGCTCGGTGAATACCATGTTTACGGAACCGCTTATCTCACCTGGTTCGATACTGCCGGCGGCAGTGCACAGAACACGAACCGCGATTTTGAGGTGCGGGTGAAATCGAAGGGCGACCAGATCTCGGACTGCGAGTTCACCCTCAAATAGGTTTCGCCGCTTCCCCCTCGCCCGCGCCTGATCCGCGCGGGCTTTTTTGCGCCCGGATGCCCCAGTGGGGTTTGACCCCATAACACGGCAGCTTTCCGAGTGGTAATGTCTCCCCGTTTGGGGACTCTGCGCCCCGGAAGGGGCTGCTGCACGCCGGATTTTCCTCAATGGAATCAACCGGACCAACCGGGCGCTAACGGTGTCCCGCGCCTCCTGTTAACCTTCGCGGCATCCAATGCCGCCGACCCCGCAAAGTCACGCCGAAATCAACTGCGCATTGGCGCGGGATGACCAGGCACAGCGGATCGGCTATTTGCAGGATGAACTCGCGCGCCGCGCCCATCCGGCCGGCGCGCTTCCCACGGTCTGCTTCACGGCGCTGAGCGCCTCGGCCGGCATGAACTGCGACGGCCCGGTCCTCACTTTTGCGACGGACAATGGCAAGAGCCTGCAGATTTCGCTGCGCCTGCCCAGCGACAAGAGCCGCGCACTGCTCGCCGAGATCATGGGCCTTTTTCGCGTCCGTAAACCCTACGCCCACTACTCAAGATGAAGAACCTGAAGTTAATTCTCCTGGCCGGTTTTTTCGCTGTCATTGCCACCTTCGCGCCTTCGGCATGCGCGTCCTCCGCCAACGCAGTGGTCGGCCACTCCGCAGCCTGCTGGATATCGTCCGTCAGCGGCTCCACGAGCGGGATGACCTTCCAGTGGTACAAAAACGGCGCGATCATCCCCGGCGCCACCGGCGTGGCTTTGCCCGCCACGATCCCGCTGCCCTCCGGGGCCACGATCGTGGGCAATTCTGCCTACGTGATCACGACGATCTCGGCGACTGACGCGGGAGTCTACACCTGCGTCGTCAGCAATGCGGTCGGCAGCACGACAAGCGACGGTGCGACCCTGGTTGTCGTGGTGGCGCCCAGCGGAGCCGTGACCGCGACATGGGCGAACTAATCCGTCCAAAAGCCACCCTCCAAAGCCATGAATACCCTCCTCAGCCTGGTCCTCCACTACGTCTACGGCCTTTTCGCGCAGTCCTGGAACGGCGCGATCGCGGCCGTCGCGGTCTTGATCAAGGAAATGATGGAGGGGAAGGCGATCACCTGGCCGACCATCTGGCACGCGTTTCTCGCCGGCCTGGCCGTCAACGCGTTCCTCTATCTTTCCGCGCACCGGCTTCCCGACGCCCTTCCGCCTGGCATCGCTGATACTCCCATGGCCCGGCTGCGCCAGGCCGTGAATCCGAAAGCAATCCTGATCCCGTCCGGGCCAGCTGCTTCGCCCGCGGCGACATATTCGTCAACTCCGCCGAGTCCACCGACTTCCTCCTCCATATAGCCGTCGCGGCTAAACGCCAACTGATCAGCCATCACACCATGAGATTCAATCGCTCGTTCCTCCCGATTTCCCTTGCCGTTTTCGCCCTGGCCCTCGCCGGCTGCGCGTCGCTGGCGCCCGACGGTGCATACAACGGCAACACCAACCTCTACGACGCCGATCTTATCGCCAACAGCGCGGCTGACACCTTCAAGGCGTTCGTGACCTGGGAGCACCAGAACCGCGCCACGCTCGCCGTTGTGCCGGCGATCCGGACGCTGAGCGACCAGGTGAACCTCAACTCGAAGCAGTGGCTCAAGAGCTACTTTGCGGTGAGGGATGCCTACGTCGCCGCGGCGCCAGCCGACAAGTCCAAATACAATCTCGCGAACGCCCTGGCACCGATTCAGGCAGCGCTCGCCCAGGTCGCGATCTACATGGCGAAGCAACCGACTGCCCCGCTTCCTGTGGCCACGCCGGCCGGCTAAACATCCGCAACCGCAACTCTGAAATCCTAATCTCTCATGGACCCTCAAACGACTCTCATCCTCCTCAACGCCGGCCTGACGCTGGTCGAACAGCTCACGCCGCAAGTCCAGGCCCTCGTGACCAAAGGCGAGGTCAGCGTGGCCGACCAGCAGACTCTTGCCATCCGCACGGCGAATCTGCGCATCCTGGCGAATACGCCGGGGCCGCTCGTCAACGACGGGAAATAGCCGCCGTTACCGTGATTTTCGCCGATCTAGCATCGCCCAATCCGGCGTTCGTTTCGTCCTGGCTCGCGGTCGCGCTGATTCTCATGGGAGGAGCCCTGACCGGAATCGGTTGCATCGCCGGTTGGAGGGCGATCTTTCCCCTGCCGACAAAGCTGAAGCAGCCGCTCAAGGTCGAAAAGGTAGTCGAGTTTGCCACTGCTGAGCGCGTGGAGAAAGTCGAGGGCGAGCTGAGCGCCCTGCGCGCCGAGGTGCAGGAAGGCTTCCAGGGGATCAGGGAGGATCGGAGCCGGTCAACCGGCAACCTCCACCAGCGCATCGAGAGCATGGAATTCAAGGCCCAGGCGCGCACCGATGAGCTCCGCCGGGAGATCAAGACCGACGTCCGGGGCGTGCACGAGCGGATCAACGAGGTGCTCGCCGCCGTGAACCGTGTGAGCAGCTCGGTCGAAGTCTGCCAGAAGATACACCTCAAAGAATGAGAACCCCACGCCAGCACCGCATTGACCGGGCCGTCGCCCGCGCGCTCGCCGCGATCGGAGAATTCATGCTTCAGGAGGATCTGCTCATCGATGAGGCCAGCCTTCGGATCGCGGCCCCGCGCGCCACTCAGGCCGAGATCGAGGAATCGATCCGCCATCACGACTCCAGTGGACATTTGATAGGTGTGGCCACCGAGACCGGAACGAAATGGAAGCTCAGCGACAGCGGCCGGGCCTGGTGGGCCGAGAACCAATGACTTTGGACACAACCAACGCGATGCGTGCGCCGGCGCCCGGTGCAGATGGCGCGGCTCCCGAGATAGGCGTGAGCTCGGGAGCGGGACTTCTGCCGCTGCGCGGCAGTTTTGGGGTAACTACGGCAAGATGCAGCCGCTGCGCCGGTCTAGGGGTAGGCCGGCGCAGCACCGCTCCAACCACATGAGCAAGCCGAGACCTGATTCTAAGCTCATGACCCTGCCGGACGCCCTGCAGGAGCAACTCTACCAGCTGCTGCGCCGAACGACGCTGGAAAAAGGAGCGGTCTGGCTGAAGGCGCAGCATGGCGTGGAGACTTCCACCGGCGCCCTGTCGCGGTTCTTTTCCTGGTATCCGCAATCGGCCTGGCTCAAGCACTCCGCGGATTTCGCGGACCAATTGAAGGCGAGCATGGAGAAGCTCCCGGCTCTCGCCGGCCGGGCTCAGGAGATTTCCGACATCGCCCAGGCCGCCTTCGAGATCCAGGCCGCGCAGGACCGCAACGCCTGCCTGCATCTCAAATTGGTGAAGCGCCGCCAGAAGGATGTCGAACTCGCGCTCAAGAAGGAGCACCAGGCCTTTCTCGTGCGCCAATATGAGGAGAAGATCTCGGCGGCGCGCGATGCGTTGGAAAAGGCGAAGTCGCGCGGCGGTCTGAGCGAAGAGACCCGCGAATTGATCGAGCAGCAGTTGAAGCTCCTATGACCGCCGCCGCTCCAGCCAGGCCAGTCAAGGCGAGGGTCAAGGCCCTCGCGGCCTCTTTCTTTCTCAGCTACCAGTCGAGGTGGATCAAGGACGAGGCGCGCCTCAAGCTCATGGAGAAGAGCCGCCAGATCGGCATCTCCTGGAGCAGCGCCTACCGGCTCGTGCGCAACAAGTCGGTCGAAGGAGCCAAGAACGACGCCTGGATCAGCTCGCGCGACGACCTTCAGGCGCGCCTGTTCAAGGAGGACTGCAACAGCTTTGCCGGCATCTTGCAGGTTGCCGCCCAGGACCTGGGCCAGATCGTAATCGACCAGGAGCGCGCCATCTCGGCCTATGTGCTCCAGTTTGCCAGCGGCCGGCGGATCCACTCGATGTCGAGCAACCCCGACGCCCAGGCCGGCAAGCGCGGCGATCGCATCCTCGACGAATTCGCCCTGCATCCGGATCCCCGCAAGCTCTACTCGATCGCCTATCCCGGCATCACCTGGGGCGGCTCGCTGGAGATCGTCTCGACGCACCGCGGCTCGGCCAACTTCTTCAACAGCCTGGTCCAGGAGATCCGCCACAAGGGCAACCCGAAGGGCTTCTCGCTTCACCGGGTCACGCTCCAGGACGCCCTGGATGCCGGCTTCCTGGCCAAGCTCCAGGCGAAGCTCCCGGCCGACGACGCGAGGCAGGACATGGACGAGTCGGCCTACTTCGACTTCATCAAGGCCGGCTGCCCGGACGAGGAGACCTTCCTGCAGGAATACATGTGCGAACCGGCCGACGATGCCGGGGCATTTCTGACTTTCGAGCTCATCGACGGGGTCAAATACAAGCCGGGCGAAAAATGGGAGTTCACGCTGGAGGAGCTGCGCACCTGCAAGAACCCGCTCTTTCTGGGCGGCGACATCGGGCGTGTCCGCGACTTGACGAGCTTCTGGGTGAATGAGCGGGTCGCCGGGGTGAATCTCACCCGCAAGCGGATCGACCTGCAGGGCGCCACCTTCGACGCCCAGGAGGCCGCGCTCTATGAGCTTCTGGCGCTTCCGTCCCTGCGGCGGGCCTGCCTCGACAACACCGGCATCGGCCGCCAGCTGGTGGAGCGGGCGCAGAAGCGCTTCGGAACCTACAAGGTCGAGCCGGTCACCTTCACCGGCCCGGTCAAGGAGGAGCTGGCCTATCCCGTCCGCGCGGCCTGCGAGGACCGCAGTTTCCGGATCCCGGACGATCCGGCGGTCGTCAGCGACTTCCGGGCGATCCGCAAGGAAACCACCACGGCGGGCAATATCCGCTTCACCGCCGAACGCACCGAAGGCGGCCACGCCGACCGATTCTGGGCGGCGGCCCTGGCCCTTCATGCGGGGAAGAGCACGGGCGGCAATTTCAGCTCCACGGTCATCTGATCATGCCTTCTAACCCGAAAACCCGCCAAATCGCCCAGGAAGGCCGATCGGCATTCCCCGAGGGTCAACATAGCCGCGAGGGCTCCGACCCCTGCCAGCGTTGGTTTGCACAGGCTTTGCACAACCTTCCTGCGCCACCGTTTCCGGAGACGCATCGGCTTGGCGGGCGTTTTTTGCCATGAGCCTGCTTTCAAACCTCTTCAGGCGGTCGAGATCGGCCGCGATCGCGCTTCCGGCCGGCATGGAGTCTGCGCCTTCCATCCAGGGCACGGCCGCGTCCGGCTCCGCCGCCCCAAAACCGATCAAATTGATCCGCAAGGCCGGCGGCGTGCCCTTCCCCTTCGACCGGATCGACATGCTCAGCGCCAATCCGCGCGAGCAGCTGAACCAGCCCTACAAGCATTCGGTCTGGGTGCAGCGCGCGATCAAGAAGATCTCCGGGCCCATCGCGGCCGTTCCCTTTGAGGTCATCGATCCGGGAACGCAGAAGGAGCTGGTCGACGCGAAGCTGCAGCCGTTCCTGGAATCCCCGGCCAGGGACCTGGACCGGGAGGAGTTCATCGAGGCTGCGGTTGGCTGGCTGAAGCTGAAGGGCGAAGCCTTCCTCGTTGCCGACGACACCTGGCTGTTGCCTTTCCAGGATCTGGCCAAGCGCGGCGCTCTGATCATGCCCCGGCCTGACCAGATGCGCCATATCGTCACGGGCGGCGAGCTGATCGGCTGGGAATACCGCGATCCGGCCGGCGGCCGCCATCTGCTGCTGCCCAATCAGGTCTTCCAAATCAAATACTGGAATCCCTATGACCCGTGGCGCGGCATGGCCGAATACGACGCGGCGCAGATCGCGGCCGAGGGCGACTTCTTCGCCGGATCCTTTGTGCGCAACCTGATGGCCAACGCCGGCGACCAGGGCCCATACATCGTCGCGAAGAACGGAATCCCCTCCGACGACCAGCGCGCCCAGATCATCGCCGACCTGCGCGAAAAGCGCGCGCGGGCCCAGCGCGGCGAATTCCGGCCGGTCTTTCTCACCGGCGACATCGAGGTGCAGGATCCGCAGATCACCGCTCCGGACGCGAACCTGGTGGCCAACCGGCTGCAGAACCGCCACGAGATCTTCATCGCCTTCGGCGTGCCGGCCTCGATGGCGGATGTCCAGGCGAGCTATTCGATCGGCTCGGCCAGCGACCGCTTCCAATTGATCGAGGAGACCTGCATCCCCTCCAGCGCCAAGATCGGGCGCCTGCTCTCCGGTCCCGCTTCCATCATCGCCGGCCGGCCGGTGCGGATCATCGCCGACTGGGACGAGCACTCGACCATGCAGGCCGTGCGCCGCGAGCGCATGGACACGGCGACCAAGCTCTGGCAGTCGGGCTGGTCCTGGAAGTCGATCAACGATTATCTGCGCCTGGGCATCGTGCCTTTTCCCGGCTGGCAGATCGCCTATATTCCGATCAGCGCCCAGGCGGTCGATGCGTCGGGAGCCCCGGCGGACAAGCCCGAGGCGAGCCCGGACTTCGCGGAGTCGGCCGACGACGACGAGGAGGAGGCGATCGAGGCCATGGTCGTCGCGCTCAAGCGCGGCCGGGTCTGCAAGCAGGCGACGCCCGTTGCTCCTCTCGCCCTGGCTGAAAATTGCGCCGAGTCCATTGCCGGCGACGAAGCCTTTTCAATCTTCGCCTGCACCTGCTGCGGCCTGGCAACCGGCGTGGCGACCCGCGCCCGCGATCCCAAACAGGTCCAGCGATGGCGCAACTACATGAACCTGCGCCGGGAGGCGCTCAACGGCTACCTGTCGCGGATCCGCCGTGTGCTGATGGATGCGCGCCGCGAGGTTGTGGCCAAGGTCGAGGCCCACTATCGGCCGACGAAGTCAGCGGCGGCGGCGGAAGGATTGGGCTATTCCTCGAAATCGATCGCGGTCGGGAAAGCCGGAGCTGCGGAGGACTTCATGTTCAAGGTCGACGATTTCAAGGGGAACCTGTTCGCCTCTCTGCGGCGCCAGGCGCGCATCGCGCTCGATCTGGCCGGCCAGCAGCTCTTCGATGAGATCGGGCAAAAGGACGATCCGTTCACGATGGCGCCCGAAGCCGTGCTGCAGTTTGTGCGCGGCCGGGAGACCGCCCTGGCCAACGTGCCCGAGGAAGTGGCCTCAAAGATTCGCGCCAGTCTGGCCGAGGGAATCGATGCCGGCGAAACCACCGACCAGCTCGCCGACCGGGTGCGCGCGTCCTTCAACGAGATCAACGCCGGCCGGGCCCGCACGATCGCCTCCACGGAGACGTCCGCGGCCTATGGTTCGGGTCGCCACGAGGCAATGAGGAAGGCGGGGGTGCGCGGCAAGGCCTGGCTCACGAGCGGCAACGCCAATGTGCGGCCCGCCCATGAGCAGGCCGGCCTCGACTATCCTCCCGACCGCGGGATCCCGATCGATGAACCCTTCGAGGTGGATGGGGAGGAACTCGACTATCCCGGAGACGATTCCGGCTCCCCCGCGAACATCATCAACTGCCACTGCGTGTCCGTCCCGGTGGCGCTGCCAGAAGAGGACTGACCGATTTTCACCATGAAAGAGACCCTGCGCCGCGAAATTCATCCCGAGGTCCGCATCATTGATGCCGCCAAGGGCCTGGTCGATTATGTCGCGTCCGACGAGACGCTGGACTATTACCAGGAAGTCATCCGCGTGAGCGGCTGGAAGTTCACCAACTTCTCCAAGAATTCGCCGTTCGTCGACAGCCACGACTACTCCTCGATCGGAAAGCTGCTCGGCAAGGTCGTCGATTTCCGGCTCGAATCCGGCAAGCTGATCGAGCGCGTGCAATGGGCCAAGGACGAGCCCGACACCTTCGCCAGCTGGGGCTGGAAGATGGTGCTTGGAGGATTCCTGAAGGCAGTCTCGGTCGGATTCTATCCGACGCGCCTGGCCTCGCGCTGGGACGCGGACAAGACGGCATGGATGCAGCAGCTCAAGGAGCTTGGACTGCACGAGGAGGACGGCGTGCGCTGCGTGTACATCGAGCAGGAGCAGCTGGAGCTGAGCGCCTGCATCATCGGAGCCAATCCGAACGCCCTGGCGCGGGCCTACAAGGCGGGCGCGCTCAACGACGAGGACCTGGACAAGATTTCCCTGAAGATCGCAAAGGCGAAAACCGCGACTGCAGCCATGCCCTCCGCCGGCGCTGCCTTCGCCACCCGGCGGGCGCAACTGGCCATCCTCATGGAAGTGCAAAGAAGTCTCTGAACTCCCTACCATGAAACCCATCCGTCGAAAGCTCTATGCGGCTTTCTATCTGATTCGAAACGTCCTGGAGCTGATCGCTGCGATCACCTGCATGACCGCCTACAATATGCTGAAGGCGTCTCCCTTCGGCGCCGCTCCGCTCGTGGTCGCCGTCGCCGGCGACGTTGACGACAAGAATTTCGAGGTCGAAGTCCTCGAAGGCGTGAAGGCGATCCGCAAAAAGCAGGAGGACCTGCTCGCGGACGTCACGCGCCTTGACGGCCAGACCAAGAAAGCCCTGGAGGAACTCACGATCGTCAAGAACCAGGGCAACGACGTCGCCGACTTCCAGAAGAAGCTGGAAAAGGTCAACCTGCTCCTGAAGCAGGAGACTCGATCCTCGTTTGGTTCTCCGTTCCAGCGCCTGCTTGCCAATGAGGAAGGCAACGCCCGTCTCAACTATCTGCTCCGTTCGATCGCCCACAAATTGGGCGAAGCGATCAGCTCGAAGGGCCTCGATTATTGGAAGGGCAAGACGCTGGAGCTCACGACCGAACCCGGCTCCACGTATTTCCAGGCCGGCTACTTGAAGGAGCTCTATGACACGCTGGCTGAATACGGCGCCTGGTCGTCTCTGGGGGTCCGCCGCATGCCGACGAAGATCACCAAGATGCCGGTCAAGACCGCCCGGCCGATCGCCTATGTGCTCAAGCCCGGCGCGCGCCAGATGGCCGATGACGCGAACAAGGCCGGCACGAGCGTCAACCTCGAGGTCGAGCTGATCGGCGTGTTGATCACCGTCTACCTGGAGCTGCTCCAGGATGCCGAGTTCGACATCTCCGCGGACATCCTCGGCGACTTCATCGAGGCGTTCAACTACCGGGTGGATTTCTTCAGCTTCATGGGCGACGGAACCGACGACACCGCCAACGGCGGCTTCACCGGCCTGTTCAACTACTGCGGCACGGTGACCGCGGACGCGACCCACACCACCGTTGCCAGCATGGCCTACACGGACGTGCTGAAGTGCCTCACGGGCGTCGCCCCGATCGTGCTCGGCCGCAAGGCCCGCTGGTGGATCCACCCGACGATGCTGGCCCGTTTCATCGGCATCAAGGACGGCATCGGCCGCCCGATCTTCCAGACGGCCCTCGAGGCGCCGAGCTACGGTGCGATCGGAAGCCTCTTCGGCTATCCGGTGACGCCGCTCTACGTCGGCCCGAACACCGACTCCGCCGGCGAAAAGGTGGCTGCTTTCGGCGATCCCAATTCGATGGTCGTCGGCATGCGCACGGACTTCAACTTCGAGGCCAGCGATGACTTCAAGTTCGACCAGTTCGAGCGCGCGTTCCGCGGCACCGGCCGCGCGGGCTGCAAAGGCCGCCGCACGGACGGCGCCGTGGTCTTGAAACTCGCCTCGTCCTGAGGCCCTGGAGCGTTCTTCGGGAGCCCGGCCGCGGGGCCGGACTCCCCATAGAGCCCTTCTTCCTTCTGTGAGAGCAAAACCAAAAAACCAAAAACCCGAGCGCGATCGCGCGATTCGGCCGCCCAGCCCATGCGCGCCGGCGCCGGCTAATCGCGCGGTCCTGCGGCCCGTCCCCCGGCCGGCCAGGCCGCCTTTCCGCCGATGATCTTTCCCCCGATCACAGCCCATCCCGGCTACATCACTTCCTGGATCGCAGACCTGCCGGGCCCCGTGCACCGGGCCTTCAACGGCTCGCTGATCAAATTCGACGGGCAGTGGATCCTCGCGGAGCGCATCGAGTACTTCGACGGGCACAGCACGATCCAGATCTCGCCGATCAACCGGACCTCCTGGCGCCGGGACGCCACGCCGTGGATCGTATTCGGCCGGGATAAGGCCGGGACCTTCTTCGAGGATCCCCGGCTTTTCATCGTGGCCGGTCGGCTGCACCTGAGTTTCATCTCGGTCTGCTATGCCCCGCATGGCGATGGCGTTTTCACCCAGCGCGTCGCCCGGATCGATCTGGCCGCATGCTCCTGGAGCGAAGTGGCCATTGAAGGCGGCCGCGCGGGCAAGAGCTTCACCTTTTTTGACCACGGCGGGAAACTGGGCTGGATTTCAAAACCCAAGTTCCGCTGGCCCTGGGGAGATCCTCGAGGCGGAACGCCGGCCGTCTATTCGCCCCGGCATAAGAGCTGGCTCGCCTTCGGGCACGCCCATGTTCCGGAGGTCCACCGCAGCCGCCGCTACAACATGTTCGCCATGCTGGTCGATCCGGCGAAGGGCGTGGTGACTCACGTCTCCGAAAAACCGCTCTGGTGGGGCAGCACCGACGATTTCACGATCGTCTATCCGCGGTCCTTCGGCTGGGCCCCGATCGATGTCTTTCCGGCCGGACTCTGCGCAAACGGAGACGATTGGTTCTGCAGTATGGGCGTCAACGACAGCGCGACCGCCCTCGTGAGGCTCTCCGATGATGACCTCCTCCTGATCCCGGTCGGCCAGCTCCCATCCGAAAGCGTCAAGCTGGTCGCGCCGGCCGGCGCGGCCGCGCCAGCCGGTTCGGTGCGCGTTCGCGCTCTCTCACGGCAGCCGATCGGTGAGCCGGGGGGTCCATACCAGAAAGGCGACGAGTTCCTGCTCTCCATCGAGCGGGCCCAGGCGCTCGGCAACCAGGTGGAGGTGCTCGCATGAACGCAGGCCTGTCCAATCTGGCGACGCTCAAGGCCTGGCTGCTCGCGCCCGCGATGCAGGCGGCCACGGATTATGATCAGCAGATTCTCGCGATCGGTCGCGGGATCCGCGGCCGCTTCGAGCAGCACTGCAACCGCAAGCTGCTCCGCCTGGCCGGAGAGGTGGAGTACTTTCCAGCCGACCGCACGAAGCATGTCGTGGCGCGATATCCGATCGAGACGATCACGAAGATCGAGGTGCAGCAGACACTGGCCGACAGCTGGGCGGAACTTGAGAACAGCGGCCTTCTGGTGAACCAACTCAACTCGGCCGGGTTGCTCTATTTCTACGGGCAGCAGGGCTGGCAGCGCGGCATGATGCGCGTCACCTACACCGGCGGCTATTTCATCGAGGAGCTTGAGCCGACCGACGAGCATTTTCCGACCGCCGCCCCGACTGGATCGACCGCGATGCCCGACGAACTTCTCCTGGCGTGGCAATTGCAGTGCGAGCACGCCTGGACCCAGCGCGACAAGCTCGGTCTCGCTTTGGCCGAACATCCGCGGGCTCATCGCGGCGTCCTGCCGGCCCTTTCCGCATTGGAACTCTTGCCGGACGTGCAGGCGCTTCTGCGCTCCTACATCCGGTACCAAATGGCATGATCGAGATCGAACTCACCTCCAACGCCCAGGACGTCGTCGCGCATCTGCGAGAGTTTCCGCCGATGATGCTGCAGGCGATCGCGCGTGCCATGGATCTGGAAAATGAGCTGACCGTCGGCCATATTCAGGCGGCGCATCTGACCGGGCGCGGCCCATTCCCGGTCGAAGAGCACAAGCTAGGAGTCATCTCGGACCGGTTGCGGCCGTCCGTTCGGCCGTCGCCGGCTGAGATTGAAGGCCAGAGCGTCATTTCGGCGATCGGAAGCAATGTCGCCTATGCCGGCGGACATGAGCACGGGGTTGATAGAATGGTCACCGTCGCGGCCCACCAGCGGCGGCTCCCGATCGGCAACGGCAAAGCCAAGGCGTGGCTCGACAAGGGTGGCCATGTCAGGAAGGCAGCCGCGGGCAAAGTCGCGACCGGCCAGGTCCGCGAATTCCAGCGGCACATGCGCATGCCGGCCCGCGCTCCGATCACCACCGGGATCCAGGAGCGGGCGCCGAACTATTCCCGCTCGATCAGCGCCGCGATCATTTCGGCTTGGGAGGACCAGTCGAAACTCACATGAGCCCGCTCCATCTGATCCAGGAAGACTGTTACGGTCGGCTGTTGGCCGAGCCGGCCCTGCTATCCGTCTCGATGCTCCTGCAGCGCCGCGCCGTGACGGAGGTCGAGGTCAAAAAGATGCTCTCGGTCCAGAGCGCCCGGAACGGCAAGGCCGGCGCCTGCGTGATCATCGAGATGCCGATCCTGGCGATCGCCGATCCAAATTCCGCCGGACCGAGGGCCAACATCATCCAGGCCTTCACCGTCCTCGAGCATCCAACCATCAATGCTTCCTCGGTCGGCACCGGGATGGACGCCGAGCAGATCGCGGTCGCGGTCCTGCAGCTCTTCCATTTCTATGCGGCCGAGGGCATCACTACGGCTTTCTTCGGGGAAGGCCCGACCATCGTTCCCGAGAACTCGATCGACGGCCTGGTAGGCTATCGCGTGATCATGAGAACGCGCATTCTTCTGGAGCCGGTCGTGAAGGCCGTATTTCCGACCATCGCGGCGGCCGCGGTCGGAAGAACCCAGCGGATCACGCTCACGGCGACGACGCCGGGCTCGGCGATCTACTATACGCTCGATGGCAGCTATCCGACGCCGGGAGGCGCCGCGGCGCATCTTTATAGCGCCCCTTTTGTGATTTCCGCTCCCTGCACGCTCAGGGCCGCCTGCTCCGGATCCGGCCTCCAGCAATCCAACGTCGTGCAGGCCGACATCACAATGTCTTCCTGAAAACCAACCACCAATCCTGATCACCATGAATCTCGCTCAACTCCTCGAAGGCCCGGCGGACATCACCTATAAGGGCCAGACTTTTCGCAGCGCCGCCACGCTCGGCGTTCGTTCCTCCCAGGCCACGAAATCCATTGCCAGCGCGGCCTACGGCCCCATCGGCCAGCGGGCCCAGCAACCGGCCGTGCAGATCACCCTCAAGCCGGTGGGAGAATTCTCGGCCGCCCTGGCCGCGATCCTCCTCCCGTGGACCAATCCGAAGATCGGCCAGTTCGTGACGCCGGTCTCCTCCTGGACATCGACCAACGTCGATACGGGAACGAACAAGATCAATATCGCCGCGCACGGTCTGCGGCTCGGCATGCCCTGCATGCTCGGCACCTTCGGGACGCTTCCCACCGGCGTCGACGCCGCGACGCTCTATTATGTGGGCGTGCCGGACGCCGATCATATCACGCTGCATGCCACCAGCGCGGATGCGATCGCAGGCACGAGCCCGATCGCCCTCACGGCCGCCGGCGCGGGCGTCAGCTCGCTCGTGGAACAGGAGCCGCTCGTCGTGCACACCTTCACCAACAACCAGATCACGTTCCCGGTCGCGGCCGTCGTGGGAATGCCCAGCCTGGAATTCAGCGCGACAGCGACGCTCTTCGATACGGTCACCTTCGAGTGCTTCCGGAAGAACAACGCGGCCTGGAGCGATGCGAACAGTCTCTATTCGGTCGCCTTTGTTCCCTACGCTCCCTCGGGTCCCGATCCGACGCTCGTCAAGCAGCAGAGCTACACCGCCCAATGGGGCGCGGTGGCGCCATTCAGCAGCTTCACAGCCCGCGGATCGATCAAGGTTCGTTTCAACCTCGGCCTGGCTGCGACCGAAACGGATGCGGTCGGCATCGTCTCCCGGAAGATCACGAGCCTCACGGCGGCGATCACCTGTTCTCCGGCCGGCATGAGCGAAGATCAGCTCGTCACTTATCTCGATCTGCAGGGCGTTGGCGCGGCCCGCGGGGCCGAGCGCACAAAGAACGACTTCATTGTCAGCGGGGCAAACGGCGACGTGTTTGCGCGGTTTTACGACGCCGCACTTCGCGACGTGCCCGAGCAGTTCGACGCGACGAATCCCCGCGCAGGAGAACTCAGCTGGGAGACCTCGCGCAAGATCACCGCCGGGGTGGTGAAGCCAGTATTCGCGGTCGGCGTCACGCTGCCGGGCGCCTGAGGACCGGTCCATGGTCATCACCTACGGGGGCATCACCCTGGCTCCCGGCGGGATCGCCGGCGAGCCGGGCGCATTCCGGATCAACCAGACGGAGTTGACCGAGCCGGCGGATTTCTTCCGCGCGGCCGTGCAGGCCTGGTTCGCAAGGGGCAACGAATCCTGCGAGCTCGGCTTCTCCGTGCCGCGCCAGTTCAATACCCTCGCGGCGGCCTGGCTCTTCATCGCCACCCATGTGGCATCGCTGGCCGGCCAGGCTGACCTGGTGATGACCGCCGGCGATGCCACCACCGGCACGCAGACCCTCACACTGCCGGCCTCGGTTTTCGCATCGGCGGTCTTCGATCCCCTGGGAGTCTCGGTGACGGTGACCTATTCTTTCAAGGGCGGCCAGTTCACGACATGACCGATGCAGCTCATCTACAACGGCACGATCCTCGCACCGGGCGGCGTCATCGGCGAACCGTTCGGCATCCAGATATCGCAGCGCCTTCTTGTCGACGCCGCCTTCTTCTTCCGGGCGACGATCCAGAGCTTCTTCGCCCGCGGCAATCTCTCGACGGATTTCGGGTTCAGGGTGAAGCGCCAGTTCCAGGATATACTCGCCGCGCAGATCTTCTGCACGACCCATGCAAACGCCCTGCCAGGGCAGGGCACGATCATCATGATCGCGGGCGACTCCTCGACCGGAACGCAGCAGATCAACCTGCAAGGCGCGACGCTCGACCAGGTCGCGCTGGTCCCGAACGGCGTGGAGGTCGAGGCCGCCTACAGTTTTCACGGAGGCAACTGGGACACCCAGGATCTTCCGGTACCGGACGGGACTGACGTCATGAAGCGTTCCAACATCCTGCTGAACATCGGGGACACCTTCACGGCTTGGGTCTTCGACCAGCCGTTTGGAACTCCTCCGGCCGTGATCCAGGCGACCGTGGCCGCTCCCTCCGGCGGCGCCGGCATCACCGCGACGCCGGATCTGAGCACTATGACGGCGGCCGGCGTGACCATCCGATACAACGGCGTGGCGATTCCGGACGCGGGATATCGCCTCATGGCCCTCGCAATCCTATGAAGACAATCGCGAAGCTCCTGGGTGCAATGATACTCGCGGCCGCCCTGGCGACCTCGCTGTGCGCGCAGCAGCTCGTCGGCGAGCTCAAGGTCCAGCAGGACGTCTGGCTGCAGAGCAACACTCCGGCGACGACGGCGGCGCGGCTCTACAATGTCGGCGGCACGCTTTACTGGGCCGGAGCTCCGATCAGCCCCGGCGGGTCGCCCTACGTGCTTCCGGTCGCGACTGTCTCGCAGCTGGGCGGCGTGAAGCAGGGCAGCAATGTGACGATCGCCGGCGACGGGACGATTTCAGTACCGGCAACTGCCTTCGACGCCTACAACGCCGCAGCCGCGCTCGCCGCGACGCTTGGCACGGCATCCACATACAATGCCAGCGCGTTTGATCCGGCCGGCGCCGCAGCGGCCGTCACACCGACGACACTCGGCCTTGTCATCGGAACCAACACGCAGGCCCACAGCGCGAAGCTGGACACATTCTCTGCGCTGGCAGACGGCGCCGGCTGGCTGCACAGCAACGGCAGCGGCACCTACGCCTGGTCGGTGCCCGCGATCTCCGACATCTTCTCGGCCGCCCAGGCCGCCAACGCGATCTATGCCGGCCCGGCCTCTGGTGCAGCGGCAGCGCCGGGATTCCGCGCTATGGTCGCAGCCGACCTTGGCACGACGCTCACGCCGCAGTTCGGTCGCGTTGGGATCGGTGCCGCGGCCGACTCGACGATCCTCTGCAACGTGGCTGGACTTGTCTATGCGACCAGCCCGCAGATCGGAACGGTTAGGGGAATAACTGGGGCGGAGAATTCCACCCAGTACCACCTGATCGCGGGGTACAACTCCACTCCCTTCTCCGGGGATGCTTCCGGCGGAACGATGAACGGCCTGAACGTGTGCCCGGTGATCTCGTCAACCAACACGACGACCTTCACAACCGTCGCAGGAGTTCGGAGCGTGCCGCAGATCATGAGCAGCTCGGCTGGTGCCAGACTTGGAACGTCAGGCGCGTATTTCGCGTCGATGAGAAACCAAGCAGCAGACCTTAGCGCTTATGCCTCGAACAGCTTAACTGGACTGACTCTGGTAACTGGGCACAACGCCGGACTGACCGCCGGTGTCGTGACAGGAACAGTGGACGGTGCGAACATCGCGATCTACAACTACAACGGCACGCAGACGTTGGTTGAGGGGGTTGTTGTCGCCGTTGCTGTTGGCTCAGCCGGCCAAAACCCCAACCCGGTCGTCGGCACCTATTACGCGCTTCGGCTAAAGGCTCCGACTCTGGCGAACGGCGGCTCGATTACGGCGGAGTGGGGCATCAGCCAGGAGTCCACGACGGCGAGCAATCAGATCCTCGGTTACACGGGTATTGGCATCACGGCGTCGTCGAGCACGGCGCTGAACCTTTCCGCGGGCACGACCGGAGTTTCCTCACTGCGGATCGCCCACGGTGCCGCGCCCACGGCTCCGGTCAACGGCGACGTGTGGAGCACGACGGCCGGATTTTACGGGAGAGTCAACGGGGTGACGGTTGGACCGTGGGGAACGGGAGGCTCCGCCACGCTCACCTCGGCGCATCTCTTCGTCGGCAACGGGTCGAACGTGGCTACGGACGTTGCGCTGTCCGGCGACGCGACGATCACCAACGCCGGGGTGATGACCATCACCGGGCTTAAGGGTACAGCCGTGCCGTCGCTTTCCACCGGGTATCTCTACTACAATGGCAGTGCCTTCGCTTGGAACGCTGGGACGGGATCGGTCTCAGCACATGATCCCACTGTAAAGGTTGGACTGGCGGTGGTGAACGGCTCAGCCGCTACCTTCATGCGCTCTGACGCTGCGCCTGCGCTCGACACGGCGATCGCTCCGACGTGGAGCGGGAATCATATCTTCAACTCAGCCACCAACGGAGTTGGGGATGGCCTCCATGGGCCGATCGTGGGGCAAGCCCCGTGGCATATTAACGATGGAGTGACCGTCAGCGCGAAGATGCTTGCCACGGAAGACAGCTCGGTCCCGTGCCAGCTTTGGTCGAAGCAGGGGAACGCGCTTCAGGTGCTTTTCTCGGTAGCTGCGAGCGGCAGCCAGAATTACTGCGCCACAATTCGAGCAAACCGCGCACACGGAACGATGGCGTCTCCGACCGCGGTTCAAGCCGGCGGAGAGTATAGCAACTACCTCCAGATTGAAGGAGCAGGATACGATGGCACAAACATGGTCGGTGCTGCTGCAATCACGATGGGCGTCGATGGAACGGTTGCCACTGGGTCTGTCCCGTCCTGCATCACATTCGTCACCGGAAAAATCTGGTGGTATCCTGGCAGCGGAACTGAAACCGCTCGCTTCACGAGCAATCGGAACTTCCTCGTTGGTACCACGAGCGAGACGGGGCTGACCGGAGCCGGTGGTCTCAGCGTGGCCTCCGCAACGGATGCCACGTCCAGCACGGCCGGCGCCATCATCACGGCGGGCGGCGTGGCAGCGGCCAAGCAGATTCGAGCCGGGACGAGCATCACGGCTGGCACCAGCATCGTCGCCACAACGGGATTTGGCTGCAACAGCAAGGCCGCTCAGACCGCCTACGCATCCGGCGGCGCGGCCCCTGCAGGTGGTACCGGAACGGCCGCCGGAGGCTGGGACACGGCCGCGCATCGCGACTCGGCGATCACGCTTCTTAACAACATCCGATCTGCCCTCGTGGCCGACGGCATAATGAATTGACCATGAAAACCAAAATCCTGTTCGCATTCCTCCTCGCTGCATCGGCTGCGTTCTGCACCCCGGTCAAGCTGACCAATGTGCAGGCCAACGAGCTCCTCAATGCCCTGACCCAAATCGGCCCCGGCCTCTCCGCGCAGAATACGACGCGGCTCGCGCGGGACATCAACACGCTCCGGCCGCTGGTCGAGGCATGGGTGAAGGGAGACCAGGCCGCGCGCGAGCGTCTCAAGATCACGTCGACCACGAAGTCCGATGCTCCGGAGGGAGCCGCCTATCTGGCCGAGGTGAAGCGCAACAACGATGACAGTTCAACGGTGGAGCTCCTCACTGTCACCGTCTCGGATGACGAGATCACGGCGGCCAAGGTGACGCCGGCGATCCTCTCCACGGTCCTGCTCTATCTGAGCGAACCGTCCGCAAAAGCCGCCAAGTAAGACGCCGCCCGCCGAACTGACTCCCATGGGCGCAGAAAACGAAGTTGGCCTGCAGATCCGGATCCGCTCCTCCGCGGATTTGAGCGGCGTCGATGCCACGACGCAATCGATGAGCGGGCTCGATGTCGGATCAAAGGCGGCCTCGGAGTCAATGCGCGATCTGTGGCATTCGAGTCACGAAGCCGAACAGATCCTCGGCGGCCTGGAGCGCGGCGGAGTTGGAGGCGCAATCACGGCGCTGCGCGGTCTGGCCGGCGCCGCCCGAACGCTCGGACCGGCGTTTCTGGAGGGAAGCGCGATTGCGGCTGCGTTCGCCACGCCGATCCTGCTCGCGATTCACGAGATGAACCAAGTGTCGAAGGAGAACTTCGACGCGATCGACGACGGGTGGGACTCCGCCAAGGACCGGGCTGAGAAATATAAAAAGACCCTAGAGGAGGTGAAAAAAGCGGCGGAGGAATGGGGAAAGCAAGAGAAGGAGAAGATCGACGAGATCAACACCTCGCTGGCGGAGACGGAAAAATGGCACGCTGCAATTGAAGCAAGGGAGAAAAAAGAGGAAGAAGCGGCTAAGGAGAACGCCCGTGCTCAGCTAGAATTTGCCAAGCAAAAAGAGCTGGCTGGGGCCGCTACCCAGGAGGACCGCGCCCGGATCGAGGGTGTTTACGCCGGAAAAGAGCGCGAGCTTAAGGCCAAGCAGGAGGGCGGTGACTTGGAGAACGAACAGCTCCGTGCAAAACAGAAGCTGACGGAAAACCTACGGAAGGAAACCGAGCTGAGCGACGAACGACAGGACATCGCCATCGAGCTTAGCACGGCCGAGGCCGACATGAAGGATAAGATAGAGCAGGCCGCCTACCTCATGGCTCGCGCCAACGAACAACGGTCGCTGCAGAACCAGCAACTCGAACTGCGTGCGCAGCAGGACGAGGCGCGGAAAGTCTACATGGGCTTGGGCGGGACTCCGGAGGAGAAGGACGCGGCGCTGGCCCGATACAACCAGCTTGGCACCCAGATTGAGGACGTGGACAAGCGGGCTGCAACCTATGGAGGGGGCCTGGGCAAGGCAGCCGCTGACGCTCAGGCGACGGCCAATGATGCGAAGAAGGGGTATGAGGAGTTAGTCAAGCAGGCGGACGATCGGCAACAGCAGATGAGCAAAGCGCTCGACGAGTTCGCCAAGAACGTTCAGGACGCCAATGCAGTGCTCGCGACGATCTCGATGCGCAAGCAAACCATCGACTTCACGTCAGCCGCCGGTGACCAGGCCGAGGCGAACAAGGCTGCCGAGGAAATCGCCAAGGGGCAAAGAACCTTGACGATGAATGCCTCAGAAGAGGAGCGGCTGCGCAAGCGCAACGCTGAATTGCAGCGAGGCGAGCCGCCCGCCGGAGGCGAAGTCGAGCCTCCGCTGGCAACTCCGGAGCACGACGCCTGGCTCACCCGGCAGTTCACGGGCGAAGCAGCTCCAGCGGTCAAGGGTGGGCGGGGCAGCAGCGGCGGCGGGATGACGCAGGAGCAGAAGGACGCCGAGCTGAAGGCGAACACGGAGAAGCTGGCCCAGCTGACCGCGTCGGACACGAACGTGGTCGCGGCGATGAATGCGCTGAAGACCCAGCACGAAGCGTCAATCGTGGCCTCCCGAACGCATGTCGAAGCCCTGCGGGACAACACGGCGGCGACAAACCGACTCTCTGACCGGATCGGCAACCTCGGAGGCACGCTCACGCGGGGCGATGGCAGGACCATCACCGTGCCGCCCACCGTCACCTCGGCCGACACCTCGCTCACGCGCACTGCCAGCGATACCACGCTCCCGGCCGGCGCAATCGGGGCCGCGCAGATGGATGCGATCGCCGCTGGCTCCTCAGGCGCCAATCCCTGATCCCATGCCCTGGACCATCAGCCGGAACGGCGGAGCCGCCACCACGCTCGCTGCCTGGGGCATTGAGGCGATCACCCTGAACCTGAAATCATTCGACACCGATGAGCTCGTCTTCGTCATCAAGAAGCAGGATGCGCTGTCGGCGGCCACCTTCGTCTATGGTGACACGGTTGCGCTCGTGGACCCAAGCGGGGTCACGCGCTTCCAGGGCAAGATCCGGGTGGATGTGACGAACGCGTCGGCCGAATCGGAGCGCGTCACCTACACGGCGTGGAATGTGTGGGACGATCTCAAGACGACGATCTACCAGCAGACGCGGGCGCTGACCAGCACCACGGACTGGATCACGCTTTTCAACAAGCCCACCACCCAAGTAGTCCTGTTTCGCGACCCGGATTATCAATCCCTTGGAAGCTGGCAGAAATGGACTGTGCATCAGCAGATCAATGACGTCCTCACCTTCGCCCAGGCGAACGGCTGCGCTTTGTCCTTCGATCTGAGCGGGATTTCCGGTGCCAACGACCAGCAGAGTCCATGGTCTGAGGCTACGGATATAAGCTGCGCGGCCGTGTTGCGGCGCTGTCAGTCTCCGATGGCGGACTTGAGCGGCTACTTCGATTACACGACCACGCCTCCAACCCTCCGCTGCGTGCGGCGATCCAGCATGGGGACGAACGCGCTCGACCTGCTCGATGCCACGAAGGTGACCAAGATCGACCGCCTGCGCCAGCTCAACGACATGGTGCCGCCCGGCGTGGTGTTCATATTCGTGACCAGCGCCGTCAATCCGGCGACGGGCAAGACCTACGACATCATCACCACGTCTTCGGCCGGGGCGACCAGCGGGCCACGCGTGGTGGTGAACACGATCAACCTGACTCAGCTGGAGAACGATTCCAGCTTCTACACGGTCCCGCTCGCACTCAAGACGCGGAACATGGCGCAGGACTACTTCGCCACGTTGGCCGTGCCGTGGTTCGAGGGCCAGATCACCACCAAGCAGCAGGAGGTGGACAACACCTGGCACCCGGCGATGATCGCCACCTTCACCCATGGTCGGGCGGACTGGGCTGCGACCGGGGCCGTGGTGCAATTGGTCAGCCTGGAGCCGCTGTCGGGCACGATCACGGTGCGCTTCGGGCCTCCGCCGATGCTCGGGGCAGCCGACTGGGTCAAGGCGCAGATCGCCGGTCAATTCTTGCGCCAGGGGGCTCCGGCGAGCACGGGCACATCGGGAGCCTCACCGGATGGCAGTAGCCCATCGCTGGGTGGAACCACTGAGACCCTGATCTTGTGCAGCGGCGAAAGGGTGACGGTGCTGACCCGATGACCTCGGCTTTGTCTTGAGAACGATCGCCGCCTCTCTCGCCGGCTCTGGAGTCGATCCCTGCTGCTGCAACGGGACCGGAGCGCTGGACTGCCAGGTCAAGAGCGGATTTCCCAAGCTGTGCGGCTGGGCTGAGTTCACGGACCCGAGCAGGCCGCCGCTGTTCTACCGGGTGAAGACGACCACGGGAACGGTCTACAAGGCCGTATGGCCCTCCGGGTGCCCGGCAACGATCCCGGACGGATATGTCTTCAGCACCTCGGTCTCCCACGCCGTGGCAGCGAGCAATCCTCCGTTCGGCGGGATGAACGGCACGGCCACCTACACCATCACCATGAAGATGGTATCCGGGGTGAAAAACATCCGGGTACAGGTCGCCGGCTCGATCGTCCTATCCAATCCTCCATACAGCCCGTCCGCGATGACGCTGAACGTGAACGTATCACAGCCTCCGGGGTCACAATCGAACGTCTTCGGCGCAGCGCCGATCAGCGGAGGCTTCAGCTACGATTCGGGATTCGTGCCGTTCTCCTCCGCGTTTGACACCGTGATCGTTACCTCCAGCGCAGGCGGTGGTGGCATCCCACTCGACCAGAAGACGGACTCGTTTCCGTTCCTCGGCAGCTCGATCCTCACGTCGATGCGCGACGTATGGGACCTGACGGACACCTACAGCGCGACCACCTGCCTGATCGCCGAGACCGGGACGGCCTACCGGGCAAAGAAGGACTTCGGCGATTACCCCTTGACCTCGGGCGGGACGGTGCAGCCCGACGCGCCCTCGGAAACCGATTATGCCGGGCTCGTCACCGAGACGCTCACGCAGACGTCCAGGACGCTGAGCGGCACGAATACCTGCGGGACGGACCCCGCGGCGGGGGACCCCGGACCGTCTGCGAAGGTGTCCGGCGACCGCGTGGAGTCGCTCAGCGAGCCAGACGACCCCCTGGCGGCCGTCGCCCGCGACGAGGCTACCAAGGCGTGGCAGCACTGCGAGTCGGGCTGCGGCGAACTGTGCTCGGCCTTCACCGTTCAGTCGGCCACGGACGGGCAGATTTACTACCGCGACTGCCAAGTGCGCGTGCTCGCCACTGGACTCACGCCGGGGGCCAACTACAAGGCGACGATCACGCTCGCGCATAGGGTCTGGGGCACGGGCGGGCCGTTCGTGCCGTTCGACACCATCGAGATCAGTTTCACGGCCGGGAGCCTGACTACCTTCACCACGAGCTGGCAGCAGGTGCCCAACTATCCAGGCGTCATCGGATCGGCGATGGAGACGATCGCCTCGACCGCCGTCGTGGTCCTCCAGCCATGATCGACCCCGGCCAGGAGACGGGGGTCGTATGGTGCCCACGCACAGCACGCAATCGGCCTGCCTTGATTCAGCCTGCACCGTCGCCATCCCCGGCCGCTCGTCCCAGCCGCGCTCTCCTGGCCGCTCTTATATATACAGTGAGGGCCTGGCATGCCCGCGGTCTCCGGATCGCGCCCAGGCCTGTCCGTGCCGTCCGGATGGCCGGCTGCAATGCCTGCATCCATCATGCGCCAGGCGGATCGATGATCCTCGGGCCCTGCGCGCTTCCTGGAGCCTGCTGTGGCCGCGGCAAGCCCGCTTTGGCGGCGTCCTCCTGCCCGTTATCCCCCCCTGTTTGGTCAGCCCTGCCGAACCCTGGAAGCGGCGCTGCAAAGCCCCTTCAGGGGGCCTGAAACAGCCTGTTTTTTACCAAAATTCCCAAACTCGCCGGAATTATTCCCAAACTCCGCCGGAATTTACACAAGCTCGCGCAGGAACTCGTGGTTATGCGCCAGCGCTGTTCCGATGACCCGCGCCCCTTTCCACTTCGCCAACTGCACCGCGAGGGTTCCCACTCCGCCGGATGCCCCGTGAATCAGCACTCGCTGACCGGACGAGAGCCCGCCTGCGTCGAAGAGCGATTGCCAAGCCGTGAGCCCCGCGAGGGGTAATGCGGCGGCATGGATATGGTCGATAGATTTGGGTTTCAGCGCGACTTCCGACTCCTTGATGACGATGAACTCGGCGTAGGCCCCGTCACGGGAAATGTCGGGACGGCTGAACACTTCGTCGCCGACCTTCAACCGGGTCACTCCGGGGCCGACGGCCACTAGCACGCCGGATACGTCCCAGCCGAGCACCAGCGGCAAGGTGTGATGGAGCATCTCCCTGAGGTGCCCCTCACGGATCTTCCAGTCCACGGGATTGATCCCGGCGGCGTGGACCTGGACCAGGACCT
>Ga0265323_10000234_pt1 | contig 32690 bp, 50 predicted proteins | sample 41225metaG_FD_193580 | JGI IMG/M metagenome (GOLD analysis project Ga0265323, IMG submission 193580) | Rhizosphere microbial communities from Carex aquatilis grown in University of Washington, Seatle, WA, United States - 4-12-25 metaG | ecosystem: Host-associated > Plants > Roots > Rhizosphere...
CCCACATTTTCCCAACCTGTGAAGACCCCAACATTTTCCCAACCTGTGAAGACCCCCACATTTTCCCAACCTGTGAAGACCCCCACATTTCCCCAACCTGTGAAGACTCCAACATTTTCCCAACCTGAGAAGACCCCCACATTTTCCCAACCTGTGAAGACTCCCACATTTCCCCAACCTGTGAAGACCCCAACATTTTCCCAACCCGTGAAGACTCCAACATTTTCCCAACCTGTGAAGACCCCAACATTTTCCCAACCCGTGAAGACCCCAGCATAATAATAATTCTACTATTAACCAAATCTTTTAATTTCGCCTTCCCAGATAGAATATAAGTTCCACCTATTAAAATATCCCTATCGTCTTTAATAATAGAGTTTTTAATTTTGTTAGATAAAATTTCAATAACCTGATTTCTTCGTTCTTCATCAAACCATATAGGAGTCGACGATTCATCAACATTTAATTTATACTTTTTAATATTACCATAGTCTTTCTCATTTTCAGGGCAAAATTCTACCCTTATCCATCCTCTTGTTTCAAGAGGTTTCGTATCATCAAGTTTTAAATCCCTTATTAAAAACTCGTGTCTATCCGTATAATCACTATAATGAACGTTCTCCCTTGTAACTATTGCTGATAAATATCTGCACATATTATCTTACCTCCATATAATTCTTAGTTCTCGCTTCAATCCTGTTAGGAAACAACCCTTCCAATGATTGAATTAAGATATAAAGGAAACAGATTAAAGCTACTATCTTAATTGTGGTTCTCATTGTGATCTCCTATACTTCCTAATAATATTAAAATCATTTATTGACCCAGCAATTTTCTTTATTGCTTTAGCATCTTCTGCTAAATCCCATCCCATGTGGTCTAAGTAAATCCAGATAGGTTTTTCGATTCCATCAAAATAGATAGCAGTATTATGATTTTCTGTTTCATAAACTCCTAAATAAGACGGCTCAATAGTTTCTTCCTCAAACACTTCAGGAAACAAGGTTTTTAAAACCTCTTTTGCAGTACCACATCTTTCACTCGCTTCTAAGACCTTCTCTTTTGTTATCTTTAATTCTTCCATTATCCTCTCCTCCCCGCTCTTCCAGCTTGTTTGCTAAACAAAAGTGCATCTGCATAATCCTCTAACGTATCATTAGGATATACAAGAAGATGATTCTGATATCCCTCTTCAACATTCCCTCCAAGTGCTTCGATTGTATCGCATAAGTCTATCTCTTCTATTTCAACTATCTCTTGACACATGGTTTTGACCTCCCCTATTATTTAGACCCCGACCTCGACCTCGACCACGACCCCGACCCCGACCTCGACCTCGACCTCGACCCCGACCCCGACCTCGACCTCGACCTCGACCACGACCCCGACCCCGACCTCGACCCCGACCTCGACCTCGACCCCGACCTCGACCTCGACCACGACCTCGACCACGACCTCGACCTCGACCATAAATCATATAATCCTATAAAGTTCATAAAATTCTCCTTTAAAAGATTAAATTATTTTTGTTCTTTTGGTAGTGAATGTTTCCAGAAAAAGAAATCTGTTACGGATTCGAGATTCAAAAACATATCCCCAACAGGCTCAATTTCTGAATTACTTTGAACTCCATTTTTTATGAAGTTCATAAATCTACCACTATCTGCAACCCAAGAAGCATTTTTAATCTTCAACCACTTCCCTATCTTCTGTTCAACCTTACCTAATATATGATAGGTAACTGTTCTAAATAACCAAGACTTTCCAACCAAGTCGTCAAGAGAAGAAATATCCAGCTTTTCTTCTTCCTGTAACTGTAACTTTATTTTCTCGTATGTTTCATCACTTATCTCTAATGTTCTAACCATTTTATTATTCTCCTTTATTTAATTGAACTTCTTAAAGTGTAGGGGCTGGAAAAGGGTAAAAGGTTACGATCACTAACCACAATTTAGCCCTCATGCTTGCAAGCAATTACTCTACAGCCCCAAAGTGTAGGGGTAAACTCGGACGCAAAACCTTGCTTACCCCAAGAGAGAAGTCGGTCGCCAAACTTTCTTCCCTCAATAAAATTAGGGGATTCTGGAATTGAACCAGATTCTGAGGAGTCGATGTACCTCTGTTCTCTCATTGAACTAATCCCCAATAAAATTACTCCAAGACTAGTCAGCGGGAGCAAACTAGTTTTAGACTTGGAGTTTATATTTTTAGACATTTGATATTCTCCAGCTTTAGACATGGTTATTTTATTAAACATGGTAAATAATACATCATCGGCTCTTTTGGACATTTTGAATAGAACAAGTTACCAGATTCTTTTAACTCTTCTATTTTCTTAAAAGAATAATTAGTTAATTTACTAACTTCATTTCTTGTAATAGAACTATAAGGAGTTCTGCGATTTCTATTTTTAACTCTATTCTTTAACATTTCAATAAATATGTTTTTCTGTTTTTCATTCATTCCATAGAAGTTCATGTGTACTAATTTGTGACACCTCCTGCATAAGACCTGAAGGTTTGAAATATGGTTGTTTTTTCTATTTCTATCCTTATGATGAACATGGATATTTTTGCTGTATGAACATATCTGACATTTTTTAGCAAAACTATTAAATGCTATTTGTCTATGTTTTGGTTCTACATATTTTTTTCTGTAATACTTTTTCATAATAAAAAAATGCCCCCTATACGAGAAAGTGATGAGCAAACTCGCAAGGGGGATATAAAAAAAGAGAAGTCGGAATTTCTTCCGCTTCCCATTAAATTTATTATCATCACCTTTTTAATCATCACTTTATTTAACCTGAGATAATTATACCATATCTATTTTTAAATGCAAGGGGTAAAATAATAAATCTTTGTGTCGAATTTTTTAAGAACTTCTCGTCAGTAAATAAAAAGAAGAAACATTTTTAAAGCATATAAAACAATTAAGTCAGCGTATGAACATATCAGAAAATAATTAGACACCCCTTAAAACGAATCCTTGAACGATTTATTTTCAAGATAACCTATTGTATTTTGTGTAGAATATGATAAGATGTATTGAGATTAAGTGAGTAATGAAGTTAGACGATTCCAACTTATAGGCGGATTAAGTTACCGCGTAAGTTAAAATAGTATGTCCAGATGATTTATGGCTCATTAGTCTCAAAGACACTTTTCAAACCAAAAGACTCAAAGAAACTTTTAAAGATATATAAAAGATTTATGAGATACCAAAACTATCATTGTCCGATCTGTCATGTTTCCCAAAAGAATTACATATCAATTAGCAAATCAAAAATATCCGATTTTATAGAACAAGGCACAAACTGTTTTAGAAGAAGTAAGACTGGAATATAGATTTAATCTGATAGATACTGAGTATTCGGGGTCTATCAGAAACTTTAAGATTGATTTTTGACAATGAAATATAAAACTTGTGTAGAGTGTGAAAGTCCTATAACGATTTATTGTGCTGGAGATAAAGACATCAAACATTGTTGTAATCATAAATGCAGGATGTTTTATGATGGGAACTATGAAAGCACACAAACAGATTATTATATAAGTAACGGATTTTGACGGAACATCTTGATCATTAGAGTTAAACTCTGAACCTCCAACCCAAAACAGAGTTAAATGTTACTAGAGGACAACGGGTCTCTTAGAATTCTTGACCTCCTTTCTCAAATGGTATAAGATAAAAGAACTGAAAGCCAGACCAAAGATGTCGGCAGGTTTAGGATCACAACCTAAGAAACAGTGAATGGTTTTTCTCCAAACATTTGAACCATTACAAGATAAATCAAAGTTTAAGTTAAAACGTTTGTTTTTCTGTTTAGATTGATTGTTAGAAACATAGCTTAAGAATGTTCCGAAACAATAGATACCTAAGAGAAAAAGAATTCTTATTTTTTAAATTTAGATTTTCCCGTTGACTAAGACATCGGGGCAGTGAAAAAAGGTTGACATGAACCAGCAACTTAAGAGGTATGAAGTATAAAAGGATTAAAACTTATATTTTATACCTCACCATTTAAAAATTAACTCTTAAGGCGTGAGACTCTCAAAAGAGACAAGGACATAGTCATTAAGAGATCAGAAAAGGAAAGCAATGCAGACCAAACGAGTAGTAAAGACTAAGAGCTATTTAATCAAATAATAATATGATTGGTAGCTCTTTTTCTTTTAAAATCGCCCACTTTAAAGAAATCCCCTCAAATGAACAACTAGGATTCATCAATAGTTTCGGGAAGTACTTAAAACAAAGAGATAATACATTAAGAATGACCATAACAAGCATAGGGTCATATTATGAGAGTTTATGCAATTAAAGGTATAGAATCCCATAAATATGACTAAACCCTTAAAAAACACCAAGAATGAACGTTTAAACACTATCTCAGTTCCTTTCATTTAATTGAATATACATATAATTAACTATATAATAAATTAAGGATTTGATTTGGATTATGAATATGAGGAGATTTTAAGGTTTGAGATATCAAAGAATGATGATTTAGTCATTCAAGAGATATATGATAATATTCATAATGTTAGGATGATAGATTTCAGGATTTACTCTAAATATCTCAATAGATTCACTCACAGAGGGTTTAGAATGCCTTTAACACAGTTTAAAGAGATAATCTTGCCCTTTCTTAATGTAAAGTATGGTAAAGATTCAGTTCCTCCAGATCGTTGTTAGGATTAACAGATTTAGTCATTGTTCTTTTACAGATACATTGATAAGTGATAGCGAAAGAGTGCTAAGATAACAAGCACATAACACTCTGTCCTATTACCCTCTAAGGATTTAGACATAACTATTATTATAGGAACTAATAAGTATGTTAATCAATGATTATAATAGTAAAGGGATGTAAAGAAGAGGGGCAACCGTATAGGGGGGAGTCGGGTCTTAGGTTTAGTTTTAACCTATCTCAACCCAGTAATTTTCAGTAAAATAGGTAGTAAGCCAAAGCATTACAAACGATTTAGCTGAAAGGGCTATAACTCAGGTTAAAGAGAAACAATAAAAGTATTAAGGGTAATGAAATCAGTTGACGACTTACTGATCCCTGCTACGGCATAAAAGAAGTTCTTTTGGTTATTTAGTAACTTTCAACAGACATAAATAACTGTAACTAGTATCTTATGCTTAAGAGAAAGTCGGATAAAGAGAAGTAAATTGTAATCGATTACATTTTAAAACATTATGAACGAATTGATAGTAAAGGATGAAGAGTTACAGGTATTAAGGGACAGGTACTGTTTACCTCTAGAGGAAGTAGAACTAGCTTTGATGGCTTTTAAGATGTTTGAGGAGCAGAAGGATTTGAATTTAGCGGAGTTGACAAGACAGATGAATGAGAGGTTTAAATGTGAGTTTAGTTATCCGCAGATCAGGTACATGTTGATGGGTGATGGGAAAGAGGAAAGAAGGTGTATGAAGTTGTTAGTTGAGAAGTTAGGTAAGAGTGAAAGGGTGAAGCAGTACGATGAGGTAGAGTGGGTTAATGATGGGTTAGACGTGAGGGAAGGGAAGAAGGAGTGGAGTAATGTGCAGGCAATGATTTGGAAGAACTTGGGCGGATACTTAGGGATATTGAAGGATGGGAGAGAAGTGCAGATCAATCAGCAGTTTTTAGTTACTCAGAGAGACGGAACGATTTAAACGGGATGAACTTTACTGCAAGTGTTATTCATAACAATAGCAGAGGAACAGATGTTATGGCGTTACTTTCTGGTGACAAATATTTTGCTAACCAGTTAAATGAAGGGTACGACCCTATAAAGGAATATGAGAAGTTGTATAGAGGGATGGTGAGGAACATGGGAAGAAAACCTTGTAGATAATTAAGATTTAGAACGTTCTAAACGTACATAACGCCCGCCAAAGTTAATTCCTGAAGATTTCGGGAGGCTCTGGCGGGCTTTCTATTTAGGGAGGAGAGCACTTAATAAATTTCCCCCAATTCCTCCCTAAAAGATTTATGATTACTAAGTTAGCGTTAAACATAAAGTTACATATTAACCAGCAGACGATCTCAGATTCCAAAGCTACGTACAAAGTAGTGAAGGCAGGGAAGAGGTTCGGGAAGAGCCGGTGGGCAGTTTACGAGTTATTAAAGTTTGCTTTAGAGAACCCAAAGAAAAGGTGTTGGTACGTAGCCCCGACCTATAAGCAGGCGAAAGATATTGCTTGGGCTTTAATTAAAGAGTTATTGCCAAGAGACAAGATAGAAAGGCAGTTAGAGCAAGACCTTTATATTGAGTTAGTTAATGGAAGCATTATAGTTCTGAAAGGTGCAGAGAATAGAGATTCTTTAAGAGGGATAGGGATAGACTTTTTAATTATGGATGAAGCGGCATACATTGAGGAAGACTGTTGGACAAGGATTCTAAGAGGTCAATTGTTACAGAGTGAAGGCAACGCACAAGGAAGGGCTTACTTTATCAGTTCACCTAAAGACCCGTTGACTTGTCATATTAAGGATTGGTATCCCGCTTTCCACGAACAAGCGAAGTTGAGGATGGATAAAGGGGATACAAGATGGGCTTCATTTTCATTTACGATTATGGACAATCCTACATTAAATAAGGAAGAAGTCGAGCAGATGAGGGCAGACACTTCTGATGATGTATGGAACTTAGAGTATATGGCGATAGAGTCAGCGATGAGTGGAACGATGTATTCTGAGTTTGAATATTCAAAGCACGTCAAAGAGATTGATCCTAAAGGAATGAAGTTAGTTAGGGGAGTGGATTGGGGGATAGCACATCCGACAGTTTGTTTATGGGTTTATGTGGATAAAGAAAACAAGAAAGTTTATGTTGAGAACGAATTTAAAAGAAGTGATTTACTGATACACGAGTCCTGTAACGTTATTACCGAGATCACTAATAGAAGACCAGTTGAATGGACAGTCATAGACCCTTCGACAAACAAGAGGAACTCTCAAACCATGTTTACCGACAAACAGGAATTTGCAAGGTGTGGGATTAGTTGCATTGACGGCGACAATCGGGACAGAGGGGTCAACAACGTCAAGATGTTTTTCAAGAAGAACATAATTTCAATTCATCCTCGTTGTAAGAATTTAATTTATGAGTTAAGGAATTTACAGTACGGAGATAAGGTAGCGGATGATATGACAGATACTTTACGTTATGTCCTTTTAAGGATTCACGATTCAATGGAAGGGATGAACATATTTGATGATGAGAAGGTTGATTACAAGAAACTTCCTGTAGGACAGATTAGTTTTAAAGATGAAAGACTTTTTCCAAAGACCGAAGAACAACATTTTGACAGTTGGAGTTATCAGGAGGTGATTTAATGCCATTTAAAAGCAAGGCACAGCAAGGATGGATGTTTGAAAATAAACCCTCTATGGCAAAAGAGTTTTCAAAAGAAACAAATTTTAAATCGTTACCAGAGAAAGTAGGAATAAAAGATTACATTAAGAAAAGATACAAAGGAATCAAATAAAATGGATTTAATAACACCGCAGACCTCACAGATTCAAGACCCGCAGTTCAATGTTCTTATACCTACTCCCTTCCTATTAGAAGACCAAGACCAGCACGAATTAGAAAAGATTGTTGACGAGATAATCTCGAAGGTAGAACTTTGGGAGAAAGCATTTTCTAATTTCTTTGGTGAATGGAACGAAGCGGCGAACTCTTTCAGGATGATTCCTAAAGAAGACAACAAGAAACCCAGAGGAATGTTTAACTCTAAGAACGGAGAGACCAACAGGGCGACGAACACCTTAGCAACCATATGGTTCAGGATGTTGACAAGTGGAGACCCCTTCTTTGAATGTACGAGGATGGGAACGACTAACGGGAGAGAGTTGTCTTCTGAAGAACTTTACGCAACGGAATCCGTCATAAGAAGACAATTGCAGGTATTGCAGTTTAAAAAGAAATTATTGAATTCACTTAGAAGCGTATCTTTATTTGGAACAGCGATTGTTGAAGAACCTTTTATTTCATTACCTTATAATGGAAGCCCGACAAAATCTTTTGAAGGGACAGATTTTCTTTTTAGAAGTTTATTGCAGACAGGGTTCGACCCCTACGTTTTTGACATAGATTGTTCTGACTACATTTTTACGATTGATTATCCGACGAAGTATAGACTCAGAGAAGTTTCAAGCGGTAACGAAGTTTGGAACAAGACCAAGATTAACGAGGCAATAGATTCCGCTTCAAAGTACGGAGAGAGCGGAGGAATGTCAGGGAACTTCAAGAGTGAATCTTGGAACAGGATTTTTGAAAGGAAACAACGAGCAGGATACAACGATATTAAAGACAATGTTTTTGAATTGATTAATTATAACGGAAAGTTAGATTCGGAAAATAAGGTTCTACAGAACTATTGGGAATCAGAAGGAAGGACAGACGACATAAAGTTTACAGATTGGACAACAGGTATTTTAAACACCAAAGATTGTGTTCGATTACATCCTACTCCGTTTGGAACGTGGAAACATCATTATAAATCGGCACACTATAATCAGTTTGAGTTAGAGCCGATAGGGTACGGGGTAGGAAGATTTGGGAAAAGGTATCAAAGAGAGTTAGACGTAACTCAATCCAGAGCAAACGACGCTTTATTTATGGCAGTTTATTCTATGTTTAAGATCGGGAAGTATGCGGGAGTCAAGGCAAGTCAGTTAAATATCAAGCCGTTCGGGTTAGTCGAGATGGAAGACATTAACCAGATGGAACAGTTGAAGGTTGATATGAATACCATTATCCAAGCTATTAGTATGATGGGAATGGTGAAGGAAGACTTCAGGGCGGTAACAGGGGCGACGGCTAATTTGCAGGCAGTAGCAACAAACGCAACAGCAACGGAAGCGTCATTGACTCAAAGTGAAGCGATTAGATCAAGTTCAGTCATTGCCGAGATTATCGCCGAGACTTTCCTAAGAGAACACATTGAGACCATGCACATCAACAATACCGAGTTTCTTGATAACGACATTTATATTGAATTAACAGGACAGCAAAATCCTAGATCAGTTGGTATGAATAAAACAAACCTTCCAAAGAACGTCGGGTTCAATGTTAAGACCGTTACTGATAAAGATTTCAGACCTGAACGAATTAAAAATATGCTTCAGATTTTACAAGTCATTACCAGTATCAGAAACGATTTACCCGCAGAGACGGCGATCAATACAATCAACTCTTTATTTCCTGAACTTTACAGAGGGTTAGGACTAGACCCAAGAGATTTAAGAGTTCCTATCAATATGGCAGACCAACTAACTTACGCTTTACAGAAATCTCAAAAGACGCAAGGCGGGAACAATAATCCGTTAGTCAATCAATTACAGGCGGAAGTCGGGGGAGAACAGGCAGGCGGGGGAGTGAATATGCAACAGACTCCGATGGGTGCAGTTCCTACAAGTCCACTACCAGCACAATCTCTTATGGGGGCATAATGAATTTTACAATCAATCCGCTAAGCGGAAAGTATGAAATTGAGTTAGAAGAGAAAGACATTAACGATGCTGAGCAAGTTTATCGAATGACTCAGAGTAAAGGATGGCAAGTGATAAAAGCTTACCACGAGGTTGCAAGAGAATCCATTATAGAAAAGATGAAAGGGATTGCACACAAAAAGAATAGTGATGAATCCTGCTCAAAGTTAATGATGATTTTAAAAGGGATAGATGATTGGTATTTAGAAGTTCATAAACTTTGTGAAAGGTATCACGATTATATCAAGCAGAAAAAGGAGAACGAAAATGATGGACAAACCAATGAATTCTAGTATGGATTCAACAGACTCACCCGATTCAAAAGATTCGGAGACGAGTCAAGAAACAAATTCAGAATACAATCCGTTTGATTCTGTAATTTCTACGATAGATTCTTATATTAAGAATCCTAGATTAGTTACACCTCAGACCCTTACGGATTTAAAGTCAGAAGTTGAGCAGATTAAAACATCTTATGAATCAGATGAAACAGGAGACACGACAGATGAAACTCCGACTAAAGATAGTTCTCCTTCATTGACGGTAATGATCGGGAAGATGAAACATGGGGGTATGGGGAAATGAAGAAACTATTATTTTCAATAGCATTAGTTTTGGGAGTTATTTCTAACTCTCATTCTAATATGCAGAAGAACGGATTGGGAAGACCCAATGAACACGTGAGCGAAGCGGTTTATCAGTCCACTACAGCCAACGTCATCACAACTCCAAATTATGTTGCTATAACAACCTATACATCAGAAATACACACCATCAACATAAGTTCTGCGGGAAGCAATGATTCTTCATTATGGATTTACGACTCTAAAACAAATAATTTAGGGAATGCGGAATTGATAGATGTTATTTCAGGAGCACAGGTAAAATCAAACCTTTATGATGTTTACTGTGATAGCGGAATTGTAATTATAAGTTCGGGGTCAGTTTCCCCCAGATGGAACATGACTTTTAGAATTAAATGAGTGATCTTTCAACCCCAAGAGATTGGAAAACTCTTAATGTTTCATTAAATGCTTCCTATCAAGAAGTAAAAGTAGGAACAAATGTTATTTTTAGAGGATTTAGAGTTCAATCTCGCGGAGAAAGCAACATTTTGCATAAGAAACTAACAGGAGATACCGATTACATTACCATTAAGGGTGGTATTTCAATGCCCTATACGATATTAGGATATTTTGAGAATGGTTCGCTTGGTTTTTTTGCAACAGAGTCAGGAACAGAAGTAGCAGAGATAACAATTTTTTATTAAGGAGGAGTTATGGAAGAATTGATTAAAATGTTTGAAGATTTGAAAAGCAATTGTGAGAAAGTTATTGGATCTGTTAAAGACCAAAACTTGCAGAAGATACTTAAACAAAGTGATATTGGTAATCTTCAGGGAATTAAAGATAAACTTGTTTCCGAGATAGAAGGTCATAAAAATGATTTAGCAAACATCAAAGAAGTCGTATCGAAAGAAAAACAAAGCGTAGTTGATGAAATCAATAAAAAGTCTCAAGAAATCAATCAAAAACAGACTGATGTTTTGGCTTTAGAACAGTTAGCCATTAAGAAGTCAAACGAAGCGACGGCACAGCTTGAACTTTACAAGATGGAAATGGCGAAGGCGACAGACCTAAAAGCCAACGCAGATAAACTTATTGCCGAATACTCTAAGAAAATATCAGACATGAAGGATTTTGTTAGCAAAAACTAATGAAAGTACCGAGATTGAACTTTTCTTTTAAGCAATTTAAAAAGAATAAAACAAAAGTTTATATTTCTATTTGCGTTCATAGGGATATTAGGGTTCGAGTCTTAAACCTAACCAGACAGTTAGAAAAGTACGACGGAGACATTGAATTCAAGTTTTATCCTCTTGACGGAGACGCTTTAATAGCCCGTTCAAGGTCAAGAGTAGCTTCACAGTTTCTTGAAACGGATTTTGACATACTGTTGTTTTTAGATGACGACATACTTTACGATCCAAACGATATTGTAAAGATTATCAAGACTCAGGTTGAAAACGATTTAGATGTTATAGGGGCGAGTTATGTTACCAAGAATCAGACCGATCCTCATTTTACATTTAGAGGATTAAAAGATGATGAATCAATGGTTTTCGGGAAAGGCGGTTGCGTTAGGCAAGTTTTATTTTTAGGTACAGGATGTATGGCGATTAGGCGAAGAGTTTTTTACGGGATCATTGAAAAAGAACTGACTCATTTATGTTATGAATCGACTTTAAATTTTTATCCTTTCTTTAATCCTCTTGAAATTGAAATGAACGGAATATGGACTTGGTTGAGCGAAGATTGGGGATTTAATTATAAATGTAACGAAGCCGGATACAAGGTATGGTTAGATACGACAACCAAACTACAACATATAGGAGATTACCATTACGATTGGAACGATATGGTAAAGACTCCAAAACCAAATTTAGAAAGTGTGGATGTAATTGTAAAGATTTCTTAAAGACCGTATCTTAGCTAAAAGGTACGAGAGTCCATAGCAGGACTTCATAAAGGAGAAAACCAATGGAAGAACCAATAACGACTGCCCCATCTGTTGAGGGTAGCCCCGAAGGAACGGGGTCGCAGGTAGCTGATTCATCAGTTCAAGGGGAAACCCAAGCTGACAATCAGGTACAAGAAACAGACAAACCTCAGGTCGAGGGTTCTGGACAACAGACTTCAAGCGAAGGTGCAGGGAGACCTAAAACATCTGACTTCTTTCATAAGAGAGAGCGTGAAAAACGCAGATTCTTTGAAATTGAAAATCAGGTTAAGCAATTGCGGGAACAGTTGCAAAGTTTAGGTTCTAAACAACAAGCTCCTGCTCCGCCCAAACCCGAAGAAAAACTTGATTACGATACATTCTCAAAGCAGTTTTGGGATACCAAGAGTTCACCCGATAAATTCATGTTCGAGTATCTACAGAAAATGGAAAAGAAGATACAGGAAAATTACGACAATCGAATAAAAGAATTTAAAGAGAAAGACTTAATGGAATCCTTAACTCAACTTGAACGTAATAAAGAATTTCAAAGGGAACAGCAAGAGTCGTTGGAAGTACTATTTCCTAAAGATGAAAAAAACCCTAATTTAACTCTTGAACAACGAATTGAGATGAGTCAGGACAAGTTAGCCAAATTAGATGAGATAGAGAAACGAGAAGGACTGACAGGAATGTTTGAGAGAAATCCCAAGCAGGCGGTCAATCTTTTAATGAAACTCTATAACTATGAAATGGCTAATAACAAGAATCCCAATGCTCCTAAAAAGAGTCAGATGGGAAGTATTGTAACTGGCACTCCAATCGGAAGGTCAGGAGGGAAAGGTTCTATGACATTGAATGAAATCATGGCAGAGAAAAGTAAGTTAGATCGTGCTTTAGATGAAAATCCAAAGATACGATTTGAACCTAAATTCAAAGAACAACGGGCTAAGATCATCGAGATGTTTGAACAGAGAGAAAAGGAACTTTCAGGTCAAACAGCGTAAAGGAAAAGTATTGTAAGTTTTAGGTCAATAAAATGGCAGTTTATACAGCAACAGAATTAAACGCAACAGTACAGGAGAAGTGGTGGCAGCAAGTCGACGATGCTCGTTACGCAAAGTCAGTCGTCCTTCCTCATGTAATGAATGTATCTAAAGACGCTAGTTTCGGCGATATTGTTCATCTTCAATATGAATCAAAATTGTCGACTGGAGATGTTACGGTAGCGACAGGAGCATTTACTGCTTCTACTACCACGCCTTCAAGCGTTGCAGTTACAATCAACCAATGGAAGTATATTTCTAACGAAATTACAGACTTGGCGAAAGAGCAGTCATTTTATAACCCCATTAGTAATTTTGCCGATAAGGCAGGAAAAGCTTTGGCAGAAAAATATGATACCGATCTTTTGGCGTTATATTCAGCGTTTACTACATATTCATACGGAACTAGTGCAGCTCCCGTCGTTTTTGACGATACTGCTCTTCTCGTATCTATGTTTAAACTAGTGAATAACAACATACCAAAAGAAGATTTGGTATTCATTCTTTCTCCTGAAGCAACGTATCGTGGAATTCTTACAAAGCCAGAATTTAGAGATGCAGAAAAAACGGGTTTACCCGCTTCTGTTTTAACGACTAATTATCGTTATAAACTTCTTGGAATTCCAGCTTATGAATCCACTTTATGTGCAACTGCAGATTTAGCGAAAGCTAATTTGCTTATGCATCCGTCAGCAATGGCGATTGCATTGCAGAAAAAGGGAGTTATAAAGAATTATGACGCAACACCGACAGGATATTTAAAATCAGGAGCAGTAGCACAATCGCTCTATGGTCTTAAAGAGTTCCGAACAGATCACGCTTGCGTGATTTATGTCCGCAAAGAGAGCTAATAAGGAGAACTAAAATGATTAAGAGATTATTTCTTATCACCGCCTTATTAATCTCAGTTACCAGCTTGCTTCACGCAGGTACTCGTGGGATTCCTACGGGTAAAGGCGATCAGTTGGCGAGTGCGGATTATGGCGGTGTTGATGTGAGTACGACTTCTCTATTATTCTTTTCATCTGCGAATGTTTTAATTTTCTCAGGTGAAGGAGTTTTTCAGGGAGTTTATATTGATTCGTTTACAACCTCAGAAGTTGGAACGAAGTTAATGGTTCGAGATACGGAAAACGTTGTCAATGCAGTTAATTCTTATGAAACTACGGATGACAAATGGATTATTACTCTCGGAACAGCGACTTCTACTAACTTATACAATCCGGAGTTTGTTCTTGAAAATGGGGCAGGAGCTGGTTATCAAAATTATCTTTGGAAACCAAGCTTCCCTCTCAAGGTCAACAGAGGATTAGTGTTTAAGTGTAGTGTTGGAACGATCAAAAGAATTCGAGTTTTGTTTACGAAATTCGAGTAAAGTATTTGTCTTTATGGGTGAGGGGATAAAACCCTTCACCCTGAAGGCACTAAAAAATGAATATAAACAACTGTAAGTTTTGCGGAAAAGATTTTGAGACAGAAGACTGTTTCAAGTCAAACTGTTGCGACCATTGTATGAAACCTAAAGAAATCGGATTTCCTGAAGTTCACGAAAAAGTGTTCTTAAAGGAATACGGTTACGAACACGTTAGCAGAATCAAAGAGGCACAGAAACGGAGAATTCTTCCATACGAAAAGAAAGGCGGCGGATATTACGTCGGAACTTTTGAAAATGGGAAGATTCACGAAAAAAACCCTAAATACTAAAGGAGAATACAAATGGCAACAGTAGAAGAAATGAATAAGGATATCGCAGTTTTAGCAGATGTAGCTAAAAAGGTTAGTGATCATATCAGAAGTGAGTCGGTAACAATAGCAATGATTGTTTCTGATACGAATAACTTGTTAAGGAAGAAAGAGCAATTCATTAAAGAGATTAACAGCATTGAAGAAACAAAGAATAAATTAAGTGATGAAGCAAAACAGATATTAGAAAAGTCAAAACAAGAAGCTGAGAACTATCTTTCAATAGCGAAGGAACAGCTTTCTCAATCTTACATTGAAAAGGATAAGGCAAAACAAATGATCGAAGATGCTCAACTCAGGGCAAGAGAGATCATTAAAAAAGCCGAAATGGGTATAAGAGATGGCGACACTACTGCAATTGAGAAGCAAAGTAAGAGTTCTGATAAGTCAAGAGGATAACACAGATACAGATTTAACAGACCTACAGATTGACGGTTTTTTAAACGAAGCACAGACCTTTTTTGCCACACAGACAAAGCACCCTGTAAAGACAGCGGAAGTCAATCCTCAGGAAGGATATGATGTTTATACCCTTCCTTCTGATTATCTTCTTTTAAGGTTTGCATTATTCGGTAATCCTACCGTTCAAGGCGACATTAGAAGATTAAAACAATACACTCCTGATGTCTTAACAGAACTAAGACCTTCTTGGTATGAAACCGCTTCGGCTTCAAGGAATAGACCCCAGTCCATAACTATCATTTCTAAATACAAGGCATTAATCAACCCTTGTCCTGATTCTACTTACAATTCTACTAATGGGTACAAATTCATTATTTATTATGTTTATTACCCCGCAACAATGGTACTAGATGGAAGTTCTCCTGATCTTCCGTTAGCATATCACGACCACTTAGCTTTATATGCTTGTCATTTAGCTTATTTAGGTAAGCTTAAAAATCCTGATTTAGCTACTAAGTTTCTAACAGATTGCATGAACAAAATAAAATTGATTGAACCAGCTTCAACAAAAGAAACTGAAGACCTTTATTTTGCTTTTGGGAATAGTGATGATTTAAGTACAGGGGACACTTCGATTATAATGGATAGAGGATAATGAAGGATTCAACCAACGATTTTACTGATTCAACAGCAGGGAATGTTTCTTCTAACGCGTTTGGAGGGGATTCATTGAGTGCAAGAACTTCATTAAACATTTTTACTGATTCAACACTTCAAGAATACACAGGGACTTGGGTATGAAGAAATTATTTTTAATCATATTGTTTTTTATTATTCCTTACGCAGTTCATTCTGAGATATTACCTAAAGACGCAAAGAATGAAGACATTAGTGATTTTAGCGGTGGATTAAACACTAATACCAGCCCTTATAAGTTAAAGAAAAATGAAAGCCCGAATATGTCTAATGTCATTATAGACGATCACGATGGGAGATTGAATACTGTAGGAGGATACAAGGTTATTGGTTCTACTCCTACCCTATCTAAAATAAACTTCATTTATGAATATAAAGACATCAACAATGCTAAGACCTACGTTGTTTCGGACTCTCAAAAGGTTCTGTCAACAAAAGACTTCCAATCTTACAATCTTTTAATAGCAGGACTTAACTCAAACGCCTTAATTTCTGCGGTTGAGGTTCAATACAAACTTTGGATGACTAACGGACAAGACCCGGTATTTACTTTTGACGGTTCTTCGGTAGTGGTTTTAGATGGTAAAAACTATTCAGGAGTTCAAACCCCAAACGTTCCTAGAGGAAAATATATAAATTTTTATCAGGGGAAGATATGGGTTTATAATAACATAAACAATACCTCAGCACTTTATTTTACTGATTTAGTTTCTACGAACAATGTAAGCATAGCCCCAGATCACTATTTAGCTTGGAATCCAGAGAATCAGTTAAATGTAGGATATGGAGACGGACAGAATGGAACGGCGATATGGATTTACAGAGGTCAACTATTTGCAGGGAAAGACCATTCAATTTATACTATCAATGGAACGGACAAATACTCTTATCAATGGGTAAAAACAGACTCAAAAATAGGGATTTCAGGACAAGATTCTTTAGATATATTAGACAACTATACCTATATTAAGGCAAAGAATGACGGCATTTACGCTTTTAACGGTAATACTTCAGAACGGTTGACTGATCCCATTGAGCCAGACATGGACTCAGTTAGTTCTAACGATTCAAGGTTAGTTAATAGTGTATGGGAGACAAACGATGATTTCTTTACAGGTAAAATTGACGGATCAACGGTTACTAACGGATTTATAACTATTTTGACTACTCCAAACATAAATTCAACACCGTTTCCAATTACAGGAGACTCAGGAACAGATATTCCATTTGGAATGACAGGGGCTTGCGGATCTCCTTGGAACAGTTTAAATAATTGGCTTTTCGGAACATATCCAGCCAATTCAACTTCTTCAATCAATTTCGTCCAACTAACTACAATGGCAATTATTCCTTCTAATACTTTTGGAGGATATTTAAAGACATTCAGCGTTTGTGTTAATAACGCACAATATAATGATTTAGATATTAACAACATTGTATTCACTTTTAAGAACTCAAGGACAGGAGATCTTTTTTCAAGAGAAATAGTCCCTCCTAATGCGTTACACCCCGAATATCCAAAAGATCAATACAACGATTACGGAGGTGGAGATAGAGTCTATTTTATTAATGCAAATAAATTCTCAGGAATTTCTACGTTTCCAGTTACATCAGACGACGTTGTAAACGGAAGGATATCAATAAAGACAGATTATCAATCTGTTTCAGGGTTATCGGGATTATTCTTAATCTCTTCAATGACAATGATTAACCACTCACAAATTCAAATCAATAACAAGTCGGGGACTTATACTTCAAACGTTACAACAGTTTCTTCAGTAACTTCTTGGGACTCTTTCAATTCAATCAATAACACTAATGGCGGAACAATTCAATTCTATTATCGTTCATCTTCTACGGTTAATGGAGTTTATGCTTCTACAGTATCTTGGAAACCCATTGTGGAAGGTGCAGTAATCAATTCATCTTCAACGGATCACTACATTCAATGGTCATCATCTATAAATTTATCAGGATACGAAACTGATTCTCCAGAGATAGATAATGTAGTCATCTCTCACAACGAGGGTGGGGCTAACGATTCAAGACCTATATTTAACCATTGGAGGAACAGACTTTGGGTTGCAGTTTCTACAGACAATGCAGGAACACTTATTTACGTTAAAAGCAAGAATACAAATTCAAATCCTAACGCTTGGATGAGATTAGACGGAATTAGAATCAAATCTTTACTCAATGATGGTGAATACTTTTATGCTGGTTCTTCAACTTCTGGAATAATTTTAAGACTTGATTACGGGACTAATTTTAATGGTTCTGCGATTAGACCTTATTATGAAACTCCTGATTTAGATATGGGAAATCCATTTTTCAAGAAGGACATTCTAAAATACTATTTCGATGTTGAAAAACAATCTGGAAAAACTTTAAGAATAGGAACTTCAAAAGATGGAGGGGCATGGAGTTATAAAGATATCTCTTGTTCAGGGTCAGGAAGATTATTGAGAGAAATAAACAATGTCCCATATTCTAACGGGAAGTATTTTAGGATCAGATTTGAAAATAACGATTTAGACAAAGACATAGGAGTTAATAATTTTTCAATTATTTATAAAGATTCTCAAGCTGATACAGTAAAGGCAAGCGAATGAAAGACTTTATGATAGGCTTTATGGTTTGTTTATGTATAGGGCTTTTAACAGCTCTAACTCAGGTCAGAAACACTTATAAAGACGAATCAGATATTCTTGCAGAATTTAAGAACATATTTTTGAACGCTCAGGGAAAACAATTTGAATTAAGAACTTCTACCCCCATTGTCAATGACTTGATGCAAGGAGAAATAGTGATTGTAAATGTCGGAGGAGTTCAAAACTTTTTTACACGAATAGGAAATGACTTATACAAAGTTTTATTAACGAAGAACTAAAGGAGAACTAAGATGGCAGTAAATACAGCAGATCCATTTGTTGCGGCACAGGGAAATCCACAAAGCAGTGCTTTAACAGGTTACATACAAAATATGTTAGCACAGAAACCAGAGGCAGTTGATACGGGTTCAGGATTATCTCCAGACCAGTATTATTCTTCTTTAGACCCTACGGCACAGAATAAATCTATTTCTGATTATATTAATTCAGCAATGACTCAGGGCGGAACGCAACTTCAAAGACAGTTTGCTCCTCAATATGAACAGTTACAATCAGAACAGGCGGCAATGGGTCGGGCAGGATCTCCTGTTTCTTTGGCTTCAACAGGAAGATTAAGGAACACGCAGGGTCAAGCTATATCGGATATGGTTAGTGGGCTTACGAGCAAACAAGCCGAATTACAATCAAATGCTGCCGCTCAAAGACCTACACAAATGTTAGCAGGCGCTCAGATGTTCGGGAATCAAAATCTTCAAGCCCAACAGCTAGGACAACAGAATAAACAGTTTGGAGTTAATACTATTTCAGACCAGATTAAACAACTTCAAAATAATAATCAATTTCAACAACAAATGAATTTTAATACTGGTCAGTTGGCACAACAGGGGGCTTTGACAAGAGAACAGATAGCATCTCAGGGGAATCAGTCGCTTGGACAACAGCAAGGTCAAAAATCTGGGATGTCTAATTTTGGAAATATAACATCAGGATTTAAGAATGTTGGTCAAGGTATTGGATCGATGATGTGAGAATATTAAGGAGAAATTAAAATGGCAAGTATTTTAGATTATTTACCCATAACGTCTTTGGCAAGAAGAAATGCAAGAAATGCGGATAAGGAAGATTTACAGAACAAAATTCTTAAAGAGCAACTAAAGGAAGTACAACAAGGACAACAACCTCTTGCCTCTGATTATCCTGTTGTCAAACAAGAAGACTTAAATCAGGGTATTCCTTCTCAGGGGTATACTCAAAGCGATGATCCAAGACAAAAGTTTGTTGATATGGTTAAAAATGCACAAACACAAGTTCCTCAAAGTCAACCTACACAAATTGGAACTTATGAACCTCCTGAACCTTCTCCTAATCCTGTAATTGAACAAGCAAACTTTCAACCTACAGAAGCTCCTGATTATCAATCAGCAACAGACTTAAACGCTCCTGCTTTAGATTTAATGAGAAGGCGAAGCGGAGTTCCTGATTTAACAATGCAAGAAGCACAGAATAAATCAATGGGAGATATTCAGGGAGAGGAATTAAAGAAACAGAATATTGGATTGAAAGATATCCTTTGGCTTAAAAAAGATGGGACACAAACATATCAGGGTGATCCTGCTGGGACTCCGTATAAAATTGGAAATGCACCTCCTGCTCAACAGACTGGAGATACTGGAAATATTGATTCATTAGTAGATATTTATATTAAGACAGGAGTTGCTCCTCCTATGGGAATGGGTGCGAACAGTCCGCTAAGACAAAAATTCTTTAAGCGTTTTGATGAAAGAACAAAAGAGATGGGATTATCTCCAGATCAAATTGTTCAAGCAAGAATGGGATTTACAGCAGAGAAGGGAGCAAGGACAGCGGCATCTTCATCTGGTGCAAAATTACAAAATCTAAAAGTAGATCAAGCTAATCATCTCAATACATTATTAGATCAAAATACTGATCCCAATACGGGGGAATATACAATTTCTCCAGTAAACCATAAAGAACTCTCTATAGGATTAGCAAATTTATTATCTCCTACAGGAACAATATCAGATCAAAGAGTTCAAGACTTAAATCAAAAAACATATATGGAGAATTTAAAAGAAATGTCAATTAGATTAGGACTTAGTAATCCTAACGAAGACCCAGCAACTCCTCAGCAGATTGTTCAGGCATTAGCTTCAACTATTGATAGACAGGGTTACCTCTCTGCAAAGCTAAGGGGAGGATATGGTCAGGGAATAGGAAATTCATATATGCCAACTCAAAAATCTCAAGGAATTCCACAACCTACAAAAGACTTGAACCAAATGAAAAGAGACAAGAATGGGGCAAAACTTATGCAAGACGCAAAAGGGAATCAAGCTTATGTTTATCCAGACGGAACGATAGAAGAGGTTAAATAAAATGGCTTTTGATTTATCTACTGCAAAACCTATTGACGGATTTGATATTTCTACAGCAAAACCAGTAGGAGAAAATTCTCCTCCTGATCCAAATGAGAGTTCATTTAATAACCCTAATCCCTCATTATTATCTCAAGCAGATACCTATTTAAGCCAATCTCCTATTTATAGTGGGGCGAAGAAGTTTGCTCAATTTGAAAAAGAGCAAGTAATGAACGCTCCGCAAAGTGCTTTAAACTTCGGGAAAGGAATAGCACAAACGGTTATGCATCCAATAGAAACAGTTAAGGGAGTTAGGGATATTGTTCAAGGGGCTACAGGAACAGGGAACGAACAAGACAATCAAAAATGGGATTCAGTCAAAGAATTTTTTAAACAGAGATATGGAGGAATAGACAACTTAACCAATACGATTAAGACAGATCCTGTAGGATTTGCGGCGGATTTATCGGCAGTTCTTGGAGTAGCCGGTGGAACAGTAGGAAAGATCGGGGAAATGGGAGATTTGTCTAAAGTAGCAGAAGTAGGAAATGCAATTTCTAAGGTTGGGAATACGGTTGATCCGTTATTAACAGCAGGAAGAGTTATTAAACCCATTGCAAAAGAATTAACTTCTTCAGGGTTAGGTATTTTAACAGGAACTCAGGGGGATGTTATCAAAGAAGCTATGAATCCTACTAAGGATTACTGGGATGCACTTAGAAAAAAAGTAAGTCCTGAAGATATTGTAAATAAGGCAGAAGACGCTTTTCAGAATATAAAAAATACAAGAAGTTCAGAATATCAGGATAAATTAGCACAAATTTCAAAGAATACCACTCCTATAGACATTACTCCCATCAAAGAGGAAATGAACAATCTTTTAGATAAATTCAACATAAAAAAAGGTATTGACCCCGAAACAGGGCAAATAAATTATGATTTTAGCCGTTCTGTTCTAGGGAAAACTGCAACTAACGATGTTCAAAGCATCATAAATGATGTTGAAAATTGGGGTTCTAAGGTAGGAGATAACACAGCATCTGGATTAGACATTTTAAAAAGAAGGGTTGGAGATTTTTGGAGTCCGTCAAGCGAAGCAAGGGCTTTTGTTCAGGGAATAAAAAGTAAGGTAAAATCTGAAATTGTTAAAAATGTTCCTGAATATGAAGGGATGGTTAAAGGGTATGAGGACGCAAGTGATCTATTAAAAGATTTAAAAACTCTTTCTATCGGTAAAGGTGCAAATACTGATATGGTCTTTAGGAAAGTCCAGCAATCTCTAAGGCAGAATTTTGAAGTTAGAAAACAGCTTGTAGGGGAATTAGAAAAGAATGGGGCAACAGGATTAACTCAAAACATAGCAGGACAGCAACTTTCTACATTCGAACCAAGAGGGATTGCTAAATTAGGAGCGGCAGGGGCAGCGTACTACATTATAGACAAGCTTAAAAATCCTTATTATCTACTTAGTCTATTAGCATCTTCTCCTCGATTGATTGGAGAAACTGTTGGGGGAATAAGTGCATTAGGAAATTCTATTCCTTCTGGAGTTGCTAATTCACTTTCAAAAATGGCTTTTCAGGCTGGAAGAATACAGCAACCTAATTTTAGAAACAAACTCGAAAAATACCGACCTAAATGAGAAAGTCTTTTATTTTTATTTTAACAGTCTTTAGTGTATCTTCACTTTTAGCTGTTGAAGGTGCTTACATTTCAAGACCCATAGTCAGAGAATACGATCTAGTTCCTTCATCAAGACCTGCAATCATTCAATTTCCTAATGGTTCAGTAACTATGAGCGGTTCAACAGCTTCAATCAATCTTCCAACCTTTACTGATTTATCAAACGCCACTTCTTCAATTACAGGATTATCAGCAACCATAGACTTTTCTTCAGTAGCTTCAAGGGAATTTGTAACTAAAGCCACTTCTGCGATTACACTAAGCGGAGGAAGTTTAGTTCTTCCCTTACCCGAAGGTGCTACAAATTATTTAACTAACTATTCCACAGGAATATGGTATTACGAAAACAAATCAACAATGACTTTTTCCTCTGCTACATTCTTAAATGGATTCAATGTTTCTATTGATAGTTTTATGCTAATGCCATTTTCTATCAACACGACTACCAGTTCAATGGTATATGTTAAACTCTCAACCTTTATAGATAATTCTCCTCAAATTATGCTGAATGGGGCTACGAGTGTTGGTTCGACAATTAGTTATAGTTATCCGTTACAGATAGGTGATGGGAATGATAAAACATCAAACTCCGCCCCTACTCAAGTTCAAGGAATGTTTGAGAAAATGGGAATATGTTCTGTTTCTGTTAGAGACGCAACTGATAATGTAGAAATTCAAATGAAAGCAAGTTCTTCTAATGGGGTTTTGGGGACACTCACAAACAACGGTTTAACTTTTAGAACTAATGACGCAGATAAAATGATTCTTGATACAAGTGGAGAATTATCGGTTACTGATACAACAAACGGAAAAATTGTTATTGGGGCTACGGCAAGTTCAAACGACCCTGCTTTTATGGTAAGGACTGGTTCTGCTTCCATTCAATCTACAACATCAGGAAACCCAACGGGATTACAAGTAGGTGGAACTAATTTCATAGTTTTAAAAGGTGGTGCAGGAGTAGCCATAGGAACAACCACAGGGAAAGGAGGGGCACTAACCATTCAGGGAAACGCAAATTTTCCTATCCTTTTTGTAGGTTCTTCATTATCAGTAAATGCGAGTTTATTTGAAGTTGGATTTACTTCTTCTCAAATTAAAAACAATGTCTATATAGATTCATTAACGACTTATGGTTCAATTACTTCCACTACTGGATTTTTTGGTAATGGGGCAGGACTTACAGGGATCAGTGCTTCAGCTTCTTCCTATCCTCCATTTGATAATTTTATTTCTACAGCTCAATTAGGGTTTGATCAGTTTTCAAGAAGTACTCAAAACTTTTCTAACTTTTTAACTACAGGACAAGCAAAAATAGATAATCTTATTACCGCCACAGGTACACTTCAAACCAATATCAATAATGTTTATACGAATATCTTGGCAACAAATACTGCGTTAGTAGGATTTATAAACTCTACTTTTTCAGCAGTTACAAGCACAGGAATATCGTTAAGCCAATTATGGACTTCTGTAAATTCAACCTTTAGTGTTTTGACTACTACAGGTATTTCCCTTAGTAATTTATGGACTTCGGCAAACTCCACATTTTCAGTCTTAACCACAACTGGAATATCCTTATCAAACTTATGGACTTCCGCCAATTCTACATTCTCGGTTCTTACTACCACAGGAATTTCGTTAAATAATTTATGGACAAGTGTTAATTCGACTTACACTTCACTCATTGGGGTTATTGGTTCTACTTATAATGCTTTGGTTACCACTTCAACTCGACTCAGTACAGTCGGTACGATTAACACAGCGGACAATCCTGTTGATTGGAGTCAGTTAAAGAATGTTCCCGCAGGGTTTGCAGATGGAGTGGATAATACTGGAGGTGGGACTTCGAGTTTAGTTCTCCCATTACCAGAGGGAGCGACAAACTATTGGACAAATGTATCGTCAGGGAATCTTCTTAATGTTGCTAATTCGACTATGACTATTTATAACATTACTGGGACAAGTGCTACATTATATTCATTAGCTGTTGGAACTTTAAATATTGTAGCTGGGAATCAAATTACTTTTCCAAGAGGAATATCATGTAGTAATAATATCAATATGAATAATAGTGATGTCTATGGGGTAAACAATTTCAGAGGGAATTCAAATTTAAGTTTTCAAACAGGAGATAATGTTTCAATAGTAAAAATGAGGGTAGTTAATACATCAGGATTTGTCGGAATATCAACCGCAATCCCTTCTGCCATGCTTCATGTTTGCTCTACCTCTTCTTATCAGGACTCTATAAATCCTATTGTTAGGTTTTCATCATCAACAGGGGTAATCTTCGAAGCAATGTCTTCAAGCATTTCGATGAATGTTGGTACTACCATTTCAAGTGCGACAGTCAAAGGAACGCTTACCGCTATGGGGGGAGTATCTATTTCAACTCTAACCCTGATGGATGGAACGACTATTTTTAGTTCTCCATTCCAGACCATAGCTTCGTCCCAGACGACTGCCTCAGTCAGTTCTTTAACCGCAACCATTACCAACAATTTTGATAATCTTAGAATGATTGTTGATTCTTCCGGTACGACGACGGCTTCAAAGATTATGCTTCAATTCAATAATGACGGAACAAAAAATTATGCTTATAACTTCATTGTATCAAGCGGTGGAGCGATATTTGCAATATCTTCGACTAATGCTTTAGGAATCTTATTGACTCAAATTTCCACTACCACAGGGATGTCCGCAACCATAGATGTTTTTGATAATGCCGATCCGGACATAAAAGATTTTCTTGTTAGGGTTGTTTATGGCGGTGGAACTAATGCTGGTTCTTTGCCAACATTTATTGAGGGCGGAGGATATTATTACAACAGAAACCCTATCACTTCCGCCATGATGACTATGCAGACTGTTTCTACTCCAGCGAATGGTTTTAAAGCGGGCAGTGCGATAAGGATTGAAGGTAAGAATTAGGAGGAGTTTATGAAAAAGGTTATTTTATTTTTAGGTTTATTTTTAGGGTTATCGTCTTATGTAGATTCGGCTATTATCTACACATACAAGATTTTAGAAGTTAGAATCGATGTAGATACAAGACAAGTTTCTGCTCTCATCCAATATACTGCCACAGATGATAATAACTTTCAAAAAACTAATTGGGTAGTATTTGTAACCACTAACGCTCCTTCACTTTTAAAAGTTAAGGGAGAAATAGATTCAGCAGTTCTAACACAATGAAAAAATATATCTTATCTTTACTGTTTTTAATAATGCCATGTTCTACTGTAGTGGCAGAAGAGTTCAATACTGTTATGACTACGGTATCAGTCGTCAAAGTGGACAGCATTGTTTGGACATTTGTTCGTCATATAAAAACAAATGTTATAGGTCATATCGTTCATAACTGGATTTATTCTAAAGAGTGGTGGTGGAATGGACAGGATTTAGATGAACCTCCAACAGGGATTCCATACGATCCGACTTATGCTTATCAAGATAATACTAAATTCCATTCTCCGAATATTGAGAAAGTAAGGAATCAAATATGCACTTTGGGTGGTGAAGAAGATCAATATCGGCAAGTTTATACTGAGCATATAGAGATTGCAACCGTTCCTGTTCAAGTGAGTGTTTATGATGTTGAGTCAAGCAGTTTTAATAAAATAAGGTAAGGAGTTACAATGACAAATGAGCATGGATCAAAAGTTTGGTTAATTGTAGTTAGAGTAATGGCATTTGCTACTCCTCTTTTGTTCTCAATATTCTGGTGGTGGTTTAAGAGTGTTACTGTGATGGCAATAGAAACAAGACAGACTGCTGCGATATTACAAACTCAGGTTGTTGGGATAAAAGATGACTTAAAAGACATTAAAGGTTTACTTGAACGGCACTTGGAACAAAGATGAGCGATCAAGATAAGCTAATGTCTATAGAAGTTCGGATTGACTACATTGAGAAGAACATGGAAAAAAGGTTAGATACTCTTAATCATTATCGAGAGTTATTGGCAGCAAAAAATAACGAACATATTACAAGAATTGAATTTGATGCTAAGCATTTATTGACAGAAAACAAAATAGATTTTCTGCAAAAGATGGTTTATATTGGGATAGGCGGAGTTATGGTTTTAGAGGTTTTATTGAGGTTTATTAAATAAAAGATGATTAACTGGCTTGTCTGCTTTTTAGGTTTTCACGATTGGAAACAAGTTACTGGTTCTGATATGAAGAGAAGGGCAATATTTGTGTGTTGGAATTGTTCTAAACAGAAATACAGGAATATATGAAATACTACATTTTATTTTTAACTTTAACAGTTTTAGGAACTTGGTTTATTTGTCATTTAGCAGATAGTCAGGTATTGCCTTTTAGTTTCTTTTAGAGGTAACTTAAATTGCCATTGAAAGATGGTCAGAAATGGACTATAAGGGGTTTGATACTATGGAACAACCTTTAACAGAAGAACAGAAACATAATCTCAGGGAGTTCATAATCCTACAATGTGGAAAGTGTATTGGAATCCTTTACAAATTTGGTGCAAAATGGACAGACTTTTCAAAGTTACCAGAAGCTTTGGATTGCTCAGGATTAGACAAGGGTGTTTATGCGATGGTAGGTCTAAAACTTCCTGATGGTTCACAAGCACAGTTTAATGAAACCATAGTAACGACTACCCCTAAGATTGGAGATTTATGTTTCTTCGGTCACGAAAAAGATATTACTAAGATATATCATTGTGGGGTTGTTTATGATAATGAAAATATTATTGAAGCAAGAGAATTTAACCCAAAGGCTTCTTTTGAAACAGGGAAAGTAATTTTAAGACCTAGAGCAAAGTGGGAAAACTACAAGAACTTTGTCGGGTACAGAGTTCATTCTAAATTAGTGTGAGGTGATTAAATGAGTGATAAAGCAGAAATTAAGAAAGTAGTTTTACAGTTAGACGATAAGGAAATTGAGTTAAGTGTTGAACAGGCAAAGAAATTAAAATCTTTATTGAACGAATTGTTTGGAAAGGAAAAAGAAACTATTTTCATAGATAGGTATGTTCCTAATCCTTATCCTGTTTATCCTCAACCTTATTATTGGAGATGGGATAGTCAAATTTATAGTGCTGGTGCAACTGGGGCAACGGGTGGGACAATGGGATTTAATCAAGCAAATGGGGTTGTAAATATGGATTTAAAATGACAATAAAACTAATAAGATTTTTTATGGATTGTACCGATTATGTCTTTGAGTTGTTCTATAAAAAAGACCAAAGCATAGGACAAGCAATTCATAGAAATAAACTCAAGATTTTTAGCTCAAAATGATTAACAAAAAAATACTAAAAACAACAGTACAGTCAGTTCTATTCATATCAATCGCATTGTTTTATTGGGTTTGTTTTGGGCTTAAACTAAAATGAAATCTTTTGAACTTAAAGATGACTTCTGGGGAATAGCCATTATCATTCTTTGCGGGATTGCTCTGTTAAATATTAACGGGTGTACTCAAATCAAAGCACATAGATATTTCAATGGAGTATGTAAAGGAATGGATAATTACGAGAGAGTCAAGAATCACAAAAGAATAAGTCCGTTTCTTGACGGGTATGTGGATGGGTGGAAGATAGCCGAAATGCCTGATGACTTACAAAGGATTATTGATACGATGGAAAAGTCTAATAGAAAGATTAAAGCAGAAAATGAAAAAATATTTCGATAAACTCATGCACAAAATAGTCCATAGCAAGAACCTAAACAAACTTAAAGACTGGGCTATGAAGCATATAGACGAAGATGGGAACTTTATATTCTTTAAATGGAAATTTTAAAAAGCGAATTACTAACAGAGCTTGAAACAAGAGATTTAGATGATAAGAATTTTGTCTTATTATCTCCATTAAGATATCGAAGCAAGATACTCAATGGAATTATTGAGGCAGAATATGGATTTGTCAGCGATGGAAGTTCAACCCCAAGAGTCCCAATAATTTTTGAACTTTATGGAGATGTCGCACATAGAGAGGGAGTTTTACACGATAGAATTTATAGAGCCAAAGACCACATAATGAAAATATATCAAGATGATGGGACATTTGTTGAAACATTTATTCCTAAACATACCGCTGATTCAGTATTTAAGGAAATTATGATTGTCAGAAATAAACCTTTCTATCAAAAAGAAGGTATGTGGCTCGGTGTGGTGATAGGTGGCTACGAATCATACAGAACAGGTTATAGCCGATTTTTGATTCTTAAAGACCCATACCACGACAATTTACCAGTAGGTTGGGGAGAATGAAGTAAATAGTCAGAAGGTTTTATCCTCGAAAAACAAGAAGTAAAAGTCTTGTTGTTAGATATTGAAACAGCTCCATTCCTTTCTTATATATGGAGTTTATGGAAAGAGCTTGGCAATACTTCAATGATGGTTAAAGAGTGGTATGTCCTATGCTGGTCAGCGAAGTGGTTAGGCGAAAAAAAGATGTTCACAGGCAGAGTGGTAGGAGATAACGATAAGTCCTGTTTACTTAAACTTAGGAAACTTTTAGATCAATGCGATATAGTTTTAGCTCAAAACGGAGATGAATTTGATATAAAGAAAATTTACACGAGATTCATATTCCATTCAATCCCACCGCCTTCACCTTTCCGTACCATAGACACTCTCAAAATAGCAAGGAAAAAGTTTAGCTTCACTTCTAACAGATTAGATGATCTAGGAAAGTTTCTAGGGTTAGGAAAAAAGATGAATACTGGAGGTTTCCAGTTATGGCGAGATGTGATATCCGGAAGCAGAAAAGCCCTAGATAAGATGATTCGTTACTGTAAGAATGACGTTATTTTACTGGAGAAAATTTACCTGAAAATGCGACCTTATATTGACTATCATCCGCATTTAGGAATATTGGGTTCTAAAAATTCCTGTCATAATTGCGGGTCTGTTAATGTCCATTTCAGAGGATTTGGAGTTAATAACAGAGGTAGGTACAGGAAGTATCAATGCCAAAAATGCGGTACGTGGGGTATTTCAAAACTATGACTAAAAGAAAACACAAGTCAGGTCTTACAGAGTATATGAGGAAGAAGATGAACGCAGAAGATATCAGTAAATGGATCACAGAGAATAAACCAAAATTGGTTGAGCAAGGGTTATTAGTTGAACTTGAACCTCAATCAGACGGAGTTTATTTGAAAAGTGATTCTTCTAAAACCATTTACTATCTAAAATTAGAGCTAGAGTAATTACAACACATTGTATGACAAGATACAATTTATTGTATTTCTATCGGTAAATAGATACTAAAATGATACTTAGTATATATTACAGAAAAGATGTTAACTATTCAATTTGAGGTTTACATAGGTTAACCTGAATATCGTTGGTACTATGGTATTTTTATGGAGATAGAAGAAGCTTTAGAATTATTAAGGAACAGAGGATATTTTTCAAAAGTTCCTATTGGTCAAGGAAGAGATTTTTTGGATGGAGTTAAGGTAGAAAACAAGTCAGACAACGATATAGGAATAGCAATTATCGAACTTTAAACTTCTTACATCTGCAATATTTATAAGTAAAATAATAAATCATTTCTAACCCTTCACATCTAAACTTATCATCCTTAGCCATCTTCTTAGAGTGCATCCATTCAGGATGTCCGCATTTACAGTTTTCTTTCAATGACATCTAAGTAAACCAAAGCGTCTAAAAGTTCTGCTCTCAATTCTTTAATTAAAACCTTCTTATCTATCCTTAATAGGTTATCTTTATGTTCCTTATCTCCCTTTCGGTATTTCTTATCAAGTTCATAGACGAGTCTTTTCTTTAACTGTCTTAAATGAAATTCTTTTGTTAGTGTCATGTTAGACTCCTAACCTTATTCCCTGTTCTTGAAGCATATCCATCTCGTTGATTGATTCTTTCGGGTTCAACTTCGTCTAAATGATGATTGGCTAACTTCAAAGAATCATCTCTATACTTCCCAAATATTCTATGCTTATTGCAAGAGCAGTATATTCTTTTGTCCTTACAAGCGTGTAATTCATGTTCTTGTTTATCATTATGGCTCATAGTTTCTGATCCTGAAACCTTATTATTTACCCACATCATGTTTTTATCATCCATAATTCACCTCTCAATAAAACTCTTTCTTAATTTTATCGTATGCGGATTTTATCAACCACCCCAAAAATTCAGCCCCAAACCAACCGCCAAAGAAACAAGTAAACACATATGGAACTAAAATCAATCCTACGATGAACATAATTAAAAAAGCTTTAATTATAATCATCTCTTATTCAATATCATTGAGTCTAATCCTATGTTTGGAGATTCATCTAATAACCAATCCCTCTCTCCACTCTTTAATGAGGTGAGGATTCTATTTGTTTCCATTGTCCAGTCATCGTCTAAATCACCTAAATGTAAAATCAACTCCTCCAACTTTTTATCCGCTTCATTTTGCATGGGGGAACTCCTTTAATCTCTACAGATTCTTTCTCTTTTTAATCCATGTGGAAATTGAATAATTCCAGAAGTGCTTATTTTTATATCACTTTCCCAAGAATTTGTTTGTATAAAATCTCCATTTTCCCAATGAATACTTACATAGATATTTTTAACATCCTTAAACTCCGAATCATTTACTTTTGCTATAGGTTCTTTTCTACATCCGCCCATCATCAAACAAACTGCGAGGATTAGGGATTTCATCATTTAATCTCCTTTCTCTCTACGATTTTGCGACCGCAATAGGGGCAGAATTTGAATCTATACCACTCAAAACTACTCCCAAACTCGAACAAGTAAATAGTTTTTGTACAAGGAATAATAAAGTAATTATTATAATCAGTATATTTTTCCCACCGACAAACCTTCCTCTTCTTTGTCATAGTTTATCCTCCTCAATTTCCTTAAAATACTGAATCCTTCCTTCGATCCAATCTCTTTCATATTTTACTGTCTGCCATCTCATTGTTTCAAGTTTCCAAAGTTCTTCTTTACTTCTATAGGTTCTAAGCCAATCCATAAAGTTAGGGTCTTTGTGAGCAGCGTCATTTCTAAGGGTATGATGACCCACACATAAGCAAATCCCATTATCCTCTAACCAACGAGTTGAAAAATGCCTTCTATTATAGATGTGATGACTATTAAGATAAGAGGTATTTTTGCAGTCTTTATATTCACATTTATACCCAGCTCTCTTTTTAACTGCTTTGGACCATAGTTCATCAAGTATCTTCTTTAGTCTTTTATTTGTCTTTACTTTCATTTCATACCCCCTACAATGCCATTTAAACGCTTAAAACCTAGCCTTTTTTCTTGTGCCTATTTACTAAACTATTTAAAGAGTTCATGTCTGTTCTGCATTTTTTTGAGCAATACTTTTTCTCAATTCCATTTTTATTTGTTTCCTCTTTAAATTCCCCCCCACAAAATTTGCATATTTTCATAATTCAACATACCTCCTACTATTACATTTTTCTTTTGATTTTTCTAAAATATATTTTCTTGCAGAAATTTCATCATTAAAGAAATGATTGTATTTTATTTGGTTACAGATTGAACACGATGCAACATAATTTTCTTTATGATTATCCTGACTGTAAGTAAATGGAACAAAATGATCAAAATGAATATTGTTAGAAACTGTTTTATTCCTTAGAGTATCGAATAATGCTCTATTTAAATTCCTGCCACAGTAGAAACATTCATATTTTTGATTTTCTAATATCTCTGATTTTGAACCTATTGATAATTGTTTTCTTTTTGAAGTTGCGATACACTCTCTTTTAAATTTTTCCTTATCAAAGTTAGGAACAAGTGAATCACAACATTTAAATTTCCCATCAATTATAAAGTAATTCCCTTTACATCTTTTACAATACCCCTTATTTATTATCGTAGAACCATATATTGATTTTGTAACTATTGCCATTTTAGAGTCTCCAGAATTATAGAGGGGTTAACTACTTCAATACCCCATATAGTATAGACTATCATATATATAGGTAATTTTAAAGATGTATCTTCAAAAAACATTTTAGATATTGTATTATTCATTCTTTACCCAAAACACCCTTCCAGTAACACTTCTGCTGATACCTTCTAACTCTTGCAGGATGTTCCTGTCTATACTTATTTGAATACCATCTAACCTTTTCATCATAGCAAGTCTGACATAAACCAGACTT
>Ga0265323_10000235_pt1 | contig 32680 bp, 26 predicted proteins | sample 41225metaG_FD_193580 | JGI IMG/M metagenome (GOLD analysis project Ga0265323, IMG submission 193580) | Rhizosphere microbial communities from Carex aquatilis grown in University of Washington, Seatle, WA, United States - 4-12-25 metaG | ecosystem: Host-associated > Plants > Roots > Rhizosphere...
TTGATCTCCTTGGAGATCTGCTGGTAGGCCATATTTGCCAGGACATTTGAGGTCTGCAGCCGGTACAAGGGAGTGTCATCCAGCTTGCGGCGCTTGGCTTCCTCGGCCAGCACCAGCGTCTGCACCAGGAAGTCGCCATAGGACTTCCGGCCGGCTCCCCGCGCCATGGCTCTGGATTGCTCGGGAAGCGAGTCGATGAGCTTGTCGAACTCCCCCGCCGTCAATTTGAAGTCGCCCACCGAGAGCACCACGCGGTCGGGGGGAACCACCGGCATCTTCCGATCCTCCGGGTTCTCGACGGAAAGCTCCATATGGGGAACCGGGGTCATATTCGGCTGGGCGTTCTGCGCCGGAGCCGGAGCGGGGGCTGCCGGCGCCGGCTTCGGGGGCGGCGTCTGGGCGCGCAGGCCGGCGGCAACTCCAAGCAGGATAAGAGCGTGAAAACACTTCATGGAAACCATCCTAACAAATCCGGATCGCCACCTTCCCGTGCTGCGCCGGTTCCCCCGGCTGCGCAACAATGGAGGTTCGCACCGTGCACAAGCCCATCTACCTGGACTGCCACTCGACCACGCCGCTGGATCCCCGCGTCCTGGAGGCTATGCTCCCGTTTCTCGGACCCAAATTCGGCAACGCCGCCAGCCGCACCCACAGTTTCGGATGGGAAGCCGAAAAGGCCGTGGAAGTGGCGCGGCGGCGGATTGCCGGATTGGCCGGGGCGGCGGCGCGCGAGATCGTCTTCACCAGCGGCGCCACCGAAAGCGACAACCTGGCCATCAAGGGAGTGATGGAGGCATGCCGCACTAAGGGCGACCACGTCGTGACCATGGCGACCGAGCACCCGGCAGTGCTGGACCCGGTCCGCCACCTGGAGAAACTGGGCTGCCATGCCACCATCCTGCCGCCGCGGCAGGACGGTCTCCTCGATCCCGCCCTCCTCCGCGAGGCCATCCGCCCGACGACCGTGCTGGTAAGCGTGATGCATGCCAACAACGAGATCGGAGTGGTGCAGCCGGTGCGGGAAATCGGCGCCATCTGCCGTGAGCGGGGCGTCTTCTTCCACTGCGATGCCGCCCAGAGCTTTGGCAGGCTAGCCCTGGATGTGGAGGCGGACCACATCGATCTGCTCTCGGTCAGCGCCCATAAGCTCTACGGCCCCAAGGGGATCGGCGCGCTGTACGTCCGCCGGCGTGGGCCGCGCGTCGCGCTCGCCGCGCAGATGGATGGCGGCGGCCACGAGTTCGGATTCCGCTCCGGCACCCTCAATGTCCCCGCCATCGTGGGGTTCGGCGAAGCCTGCGCCATAGCGCGGGAGGAGATGGCGGAAGAGACCGGGCGCGTCGCCGGTTTGCGCGACAGTCTGCTGGCCCAACTGGAATCCGCCCTGGGCGATGTCGCGGTCAACGGATCGCGCACCCGGCGCCTTCCCGGCAACTTGAATGTGAGTTTCCCCGGAGTGCAGGGCGACACCCTGCTGATGAGCCTTCCCGGCATCGCACTCTCCACCGGCTCCGCCTGCAGTTCCGCCTCCCACGAACCCAGCCACGTGTTGAAGGCATTGGGCGTGGAGCCATGGCGAGGGCGCAGCGCCGTCCGATTCGGGATCGGCCGCTTCACCACCGCTGAGGAAATCGACTACACAGCTGCACGGGTTGTGGAATCCGTCCACAAACTTCGATCGCTGGCGCGTGACGGGTTCTGACATCCCCGGCTGGTGTGACGCCCTTGCCCCCCGATGGTCCACCCGGCGTTTCCCTATCACTCCCAAGAGCCTGGCTGATGTACTGATGGTCCTGCCTCGAAAAGTACCATTACCAGCCTTACCAGTGTCACAGGACATATGCCTTCATTCGTGAGATCGGCGGTGCAGCCACGGCACTGATGATCGTGCGACACTTGATTTGCAGTTTCGCGTTGTTCGCAGCCGCCATGCTGGTTTCGTTTACCGCCATGGCTAGCGAACAGGGGCTCAAGACGCAGTTCATCGGCGGAACGCTGGCAGGTGTGCCTTCCCAGTCCGCGGCCCGGCTGGATCTCACCGGACCGGAATCGCTGCAATTCACCGCCGGGAAAACCGCGCTGTCCATCCCATATAGAAGGATTGGAACCCTCGAGTACGGGCAAAGCGTCAGACGGCGCGTTGCCGAAGCGGTTCTGATCTCCCCCCTCCTGCTACTGTCGAAGTCCCGGAAGCACTTCGTCACCATCGGGTACGAGGACACCGAAGGCCAGCGGCAGGCGCTGGTCTTCCGCGTGGACAAGGACAGCATTCGCACCGTGATGGCCGGCCTGGAAGCGCGCACTGGCCGGCGATTCACGTTTCTGGACGGGGATGCGCGACAGGCGGCAGGGCAATGAGAACGATCTGTATTCTATGGTTCGGACTGGCGGCCGTGGCGGGGGCAGAGGGTCCACCAGCCGCGCCGGAGATGGAAACTGGGGGGCTGCGCCAACTGCTCACCATCCGCCGGATCTACGTGGACCGGCTCACGGGAGGAGAAACCGCCGCGCAGATGCGCGACATGCTGATCAGCAGCCTGGCGGGCACGGGGTTGTTCGTCCTGACCGAAAAGGAGGAGAAGGCCGACGCGGTGGTTCGCGGCGCGGCCGAAGACCTGGTATTCACCGAGGTCCATAGCTCCTCCGACGGCATCAACGCGCACGCCAACATCGGGAACCGGTCGGGCTCCGGCTACGGCGCCAAAGGTGCGCAGGCGGGCTTGGGCGTCGGCGAGAACGAAAGCGAGCACTCAGCCGAGCGCCGCCACGAAGCCATGGCCACCGTGCGCCTGGTGAACAAGGACGGCGACGTGATCTGGTCCACCACCCAGGAGAGCCTGGGCGGCAAGTTCCGCGGCGCCAGCGCAGACGTAGCCGACAAAGTCACCTCCAAGCTGAAAGACGACGTCGACCGCGCGCGGCGGCTCAAGTAGCGTTGCTATCGCAGCAGGTCCTCGAGCTGAATCCTGGTGCCGGTCTTGGCGTCGCGGTACTTGACGATGACCGGCGTATAGATCGAGATGCCCCAGTCCTTGCCCGGGCCGCTGGTCACCGCGCGCGCCCCGGAAATCACCACGGCGCCTTCGGGAATCACCAGCGGCTGATCCGCAGTGGCCTTGTGAATCTCGCCGCGAACCAGGTCGTAGACCGGCGTCGAGCGGTTCAGGATGGTACCGGTCCCCAGCACCGCGCGCCGCTTCACCACGGTGCCCTCGTAGATCCCGCAATTGCCGCCCACTAGCACGTCGTCCTCGACGATCACCGGCAGCGCGCCCACCGACTCCAGCACGCCGCCGATCTGGCTGGCGGCGGAAATGTGCACGTTGCGGCCGATCTGCGCGCAGCTTCCCACAAGGGCGTGCGAATCCACCATCGTGCCATCGTCTACCCAGGCGCCCACGTTGATGAACATGGGCGGCATGCAGGTGACGCTCCTGCCCAGATAGCAGCCGTCGCGGATGCTCGATCCGCCCGGTACTACGCGCACGCCATCCGACAAGTCGATCTCCCTCAGCGGGTAGGTGGACTTATCGAAGAACTGAGCGCCGCCGGAGACCATCGCCACTACCCGTCCCATACGGAAGCCCAGCAGGATGCCCTTCTTGACCCACTCGTTCACGCGCCAGCCGGTGGGCGATGCCGCGTCCGGCTCGGCGGCCCGCACGCGGCCCTGATTCAACGAGATGATGAACGCGGCGAACACACCCACGTCTTCGGGCGTGTAGTGGTCTGGTTTCGCGTAGAGCCGCTCAATCTCAGGCTGTAGCATGAATCTCCCCGAGCAGTCCGGCCGCTTGCAGAACCCTCTCGATCCTCGCCAGGTTGGCCGGGCTGGGCGGGACCAGCGGCAGACGGTACACCGGCGTCAGCAGGCCCATCAGCCCCATGGCGGCCTTCACGGGAATGGGGTTCGACTCGACGAAATTGACGTTCATCAGCGGCAGGTATCGGGCCTGGACGGCGCGCGCCGCGGCAAAATCGCCGCGCCGGCAGGCGTGCGTGAGTTCCGTCATCTCCGCCGGTATCTCGTTCCCCACCGTCGAGATGACGCCGCGGCCGCCGAGGGCGATCACCGGGATGGTGACCGCATCGTCGCCCGAAAGCACCTTAAAATCCGCGGGGACTTCGTGCACGATGTTGGCGATCTGGGCGAGACTTCCGGAAGCTTCCTTCACGCCCACGATACCGGGAATGGTCGCGAGCCGCGCCATGGTGGCCGGTTCGATATTCACCCCCGTGCGCCCCTGCACGCTGTACACCACGATGGGCAGCCGCACTTCCGCCGCGATGGCCCGGTAGTGCTGGAACAGGCCCTCCTGGCTGGGCTTGTTATAGTACGGCGTGACGGACAGGATACCGTCCGCGCCCCGCGCTTCGATCTCGAGGGCCAGTTCGACCACCTCGCGCGTGTTGTAACCGCCAGCGCCGGCCAGCACGGGGACCTTGCCCTGGGCCTCTTCCACCACGATCTCGACCACGCGCAGATGCTCGGCGCGCGTCAGCGTGGGGCTTTCGCCGGTGGTGCCGCACGGCACCAGAAAGTCGATGCCGGCCTCGATCTGCCGGCGCGCCAGACTTCGTATCGTCTCTTCATCGAGGGACAAATCGCTCCGGAACGGAGTTACCAGCGCTGTCCCGCATCCTGTAAACATGTACCGCCTCCTTGGAACCGCGAGCGAGCGGCCCCTTTATCCAAACACGATCTCCGCAAACTCGTGAAACCCCCGCTTGCCGATCACCCACTGGGCAGCCTTCAGCGCGCCGCGGGCGAAGCCTTCCCGGCTGCGCGCGGTGTGGCGCAGGGTGATGGTGTCGGCCGCCGAATCGAACCCGATCTCGTGCGTCCCCGGGATTGTCCCGGCGCGATTCGACGCCACGTCGATCCCCCGCGCGTAGCCGGCTTTTCTCATCTCCTCGACCAGCTTCAACAACGTGCCCGAGGGCGCATCCTTCTTTGCTGAATGATGGATCTCCCAGGCCCACGAACCGTACTCGGGTTGCGCGGCCAGCAGGCGCGCGGCCTCCGCCACCAGGCGGATAAACGCGTTCACGCCCATCGAGTAATTGGGGCTCCAAACCGCGCCGGTCCCGTGGCGCTCCACCGCCGCCCGGACCCGGTCCATCTGCTCGCCCCAGCCGGTGGTTCCAATTACCAGGTTGACCCCCAGCGCGGCGATCCGCCCGGCGTTCTCCGCCACCGCCGCCGGAATCGAGAAGTCGATGGCCACGTCGATCCCGCGGAAATTCTCCGCCGTCAGCCCCTCGAAACTGCTGTTGTTGAACTCGTCCAGCCTGAGCGCGGTTTCCAGGCCGTACTCCGGCGCCAGACTCTCGATCAGGCGGCCCATCTTCCCGTAACCCACGATGGCGATGCGTCGTGTCTCAGGCATGCGCGCCTCCATCCGCCTCGAACACGGCGGGGTCGAGCGTGGCGAAGAACTCCCGGTGCAGCGCTTCCACGGCGCGGCCCAGGTCCGCCTCGGCTATGGCGAAACTCAAATTCAACAGCGAGGCTCCCTGGGAAATCATGCGGATGTTGACGCCCTCCAGTGCCATGAACGTGCGCCGGGCCACTCCGGGAGTATAGCGGATGTTGTCGCCCACCAGACAGACGATGGTCTGGCCGCGCTCCACATCCACCTCGGCGATCTGCCGCAACTCGGCCAGGATTTCGTCGAGCCGCGCGGTGTTGTCGATGGTCAGCGACACGCTCACCTCCGAAGTGGACACCATATCCACCGCGGTCCGGTAGCGGTCGAACGCCTCGAAAATGCGGCGCAGAAAACCGTGCGCCATCAGCATCCGCGTGGAATGCACGTTCACCAGCGTGATATTGCGCTTGCAGGCGATCGATTTGACCACGTTCGAGCAAGCCACGGGTTCGGAAACGATGCGCGTGCCGGCGACATCCGGACGCCGCGAGTTCAATATGCTGACCGGGATGTTCTTCTCCATGGCCGGGACCACGGTGGCCGGGTGCAGCACCTTGGCGCCGAAATAGGCCAGTTCCGCGGCCTCGGCGAATGAAATGGTCTTCACCCGGTGACCGCCGGGGAAGATCGTAGGATCGGCCGTGAGCATGCCGTCCACGTCGGTCCAGATCTGGATTTCCTCCGCGCCAATCCCCGCGCCCACAATGGACGCCGTGAAATCGCTCCCGCCGCGCCCCAGCGTGGTGGTCACTCCCTCCACGGTAGCGCCGATGAAGCCGCCCATCACCACCACGCCCTCCTCCGCCAGAGGGGCCACCGTGGCGGCCAGCCGCGCGTACGTCTCCGCGAAATCGGGCGCGGCCTGGGTATGGCGGTTATCGGTGACGATGACGCGGCGCGAATCCACGTGCTCGGCCGCCATGCCGAAGTGGCGGAACGCCAGGGTGACGATGTAGCTCGACAGCCGCTCCCCGTAACTGGAGATGGCGTCCACCGAGCGCGGCGTCAGTTCGCCCAGCACGGCCAGCCCCTTCACCAGTTCGGTGAGTTCCTGGAAGTGCGCGTCCAGCGTGCGGTCGAGTTCGGCGCGCTCGTCGAGCGGCACCACCAGGCGGGCTTCGCGGGAATGGAAGTCCCGCAGGTCGTGGAGCAGGCCGATGTACTCCTCGCGCCTGCCCAGAATCGCGGCATTGGCAATAGCCAGCAGTTTGTTGGTGGTCTTGCCCATGGCCGAAACCACCACCACCGGATGGCGTGCCTCGCGCGCCCGCACGATCCCCGCGACCCGCTCGATGGCGGCGGCCGACTCCACCGAAGTGCCGCCGAACTTCATCACGATCATCGGTCGAGCATCCCTTCCGAGTGCATCAGCTCGGCGTTGAGCACGGCGGCTCCGGCCGCGCCGCGCACCGTGTTGTGGCCCAGGCAGACGAATTTGTAATCCAGCACCGGGCACTCGCGCAGGCGGCCGATGGACACCGTCATGCCGCGCTCCCGCTCCGCGTCCTTGCGCGGCTGCGGGCGGTTGGCCTCTTCCAGGTAGATCACCGGACGCTGTGGCGCGCTGGGTAGCTTGAGCTGCTGCGGCACGGCGGTAAACGCGTCGATGGCGTGGCGCAGTTCCGCCAGCGGCGGCTTCGAGGAGAACTCCACCGACACGCATACGGTATGGCCGTCCACCACCGCCACGCGATTGCAGTGCGCGCTCATGCGGGCCGCCAGCGGCTCGATGCGGTCGCCGCGGAACTCGCCCATGATCTTCTGCGTCTCCTGTTCCATCTTGGCCTCTTCGCCGCCGATGAACGGGATCACGTTGCCCATGATGTCCATGGACGGGACGCCCGGGTAGCCCGCGCCGGAAATCGCCTGCATGGTGGTGGCCACGATGCGCGTGATGCCGAACTGCTTAAACGCGGCCAGTCCCATGGTGAGCACCGCCGTGGAGCAGTTGGGATTGGTGACGATCTGTCCCTTCCACCCGCGCGCCGCCTGTTGGCCCGCAACCAGCTTCAGGTGATCGGGATTGATCTCCGGCACCAGCAGCGGCACGTCCTGCTCCATGCGATGGTTGCGCGAGTTGGAGACCACCACGTGGCCCGCCTCGGCGAAGGCACGCTCGATCTCGGTGGCCACGGAAGCGTCCATGGCCGAGAAGAGCAGCTTGGGCGCGTTGCCCGGCTTGGAATCCTGCACCGTGAGATCGGCCACCGTGTCGGGAACGCCGCCGGCCTGGTGCCAGGTCATGGCATCGCGGTACTTCTTGCCGGTGTTGCGGTCGCTGGCCCCCAGCCACGTCAGATCGAACCACGGGTGGCCCTGAAGAAAGTTGATGAACTGCTGGCCCACCATGCCGGTAGAGCCCAGAATGCCTACTTCGATGCGGTTTTGCATAAGTACCTCACGATGTGTTGGTAAATGGAAACGGCCTCGACCAGTTGCGCCTTGGGCACGCGCTCCTCGGAAGTATGCGCGACGTGTATACAGCCCGGGCCGATCAGAAACGGTTCGCCCCACGCGCCGCCAAAAGCGGGAATGTCGGTCGTGAAAGCCACCACCGAGGTTTCGATGCCGGGGATGCCGCCCAGCCGCACGGCCGGAATCTCGATCACCTCGCGCAACTCGGCGCGGCCGGCCACGGCGGCCGCCAGGGCGTTCTTGATTTCGGCGGAATCGCCCACCAGGCGCACCATGATATCGGCGCGGGCCTCGTCGGCCACCACGTTGGGTGCCCGCCCGCCGGCCAGCGTGCCGATGTTCAGGGTGCTGGGACCGAGCACGGGATCGGCCGGCAGCGGAATCCGCCGGATCGCGGCCAGAGCGTCCACCAGTTTGTGGATGGCCGAATCGCCCAACTCCGGATAGGCGGAGTGCGCCATCCTGCCCGTAGCCACCACTTCATAACGCAACGCGCCCTTGGAGCCCAGCGCCAGCCTGTTTCCGGTGGGCTCGCCATTGACGATGTAACGCGACCCGCGCCCTTCGCGCGCCGCCCGGTAGGCGCCCGCGCTGTTGCGCTCCTCACCCACTACGAACAGCAACCCGAAGCCGCGCTCGCCGGCTTCCAGCAACCCCTCGACGGCGCAGATCATCGCCGCCGCAATGCCCTTGGCGTCGCAGGAGCCGCGCCCGTGAATGTGCGCTTCGTCCTCGCTCGAGGCAAAAAATGGAGGCACGGTATCGATGTGGGTGGACAGGGTGACCGCCAGGGGCTCGCCCCACGGCGCAAAAACGTTAAACCGCCGCGCCTCCACATCCACGCGTTCCACCACGCCGCCGTATCGCGCCGCCAATGGCGCCAGGTAGTCAAAGAGGAAGTTGCCTACCGCCTCTTCGTTGAGGGTGATCGACTCGATATCCACCAGCGCGCGCGTGAGTTCGAAGACGTTCATACGGCCACTTTTTGAGGGGAGACTACGGAGAAGAGCGTACGCCTGGACGGCTGGCGCCTGCCATTCCCGATAGCGCTCCACCCGTTTGAGAAACAGGTGACAGTGAGCGGGATTTAGCCCGACTCCCCAACCGGAAGGAATTTCGCTTCCCATCCCGGTTTCGGCGGAACCACCGGCCCCTTTCACCCAGGCTTCCGAAGCGGAATCGGAAATTCAACCCGGCTACTCATTGCCGCCGCACCTCTACCGCGAAAAACCCAGGATAGCGAAGCCGCCGCGAGCAAGTCAAATCGCGAGGCCACCGCCCAGCCCCGCCTTGCCCTGCCCTGCCCTGCCCTGCCCTGCCCGCGGGATTGGTACTCCTCAAGCCGCCGGCACCGGGTTGCTCGTGTTCCGCCCGAAACTCGCCGCCGAATCCCGTGTTGGTTGAGTGGTAAGGAGAGCACGGAAGTTATGATGCGACGATTCAACTATTTGCTGCCGGTTCTTTTCTGCCTGCCGGCCATGCCGGCAATTGCCCAAACGGCGATCGGCGGCGGCACCTGCACTTCATCGGTCCTCAACGGGACCTACGAGTTACTATTGACCGGACGGCAGGTTTCGGCTGCCGGAGCCGTTTCGAAGCTGTTCCAGGCGGCCGGCACGGCCACTTTCGACGGGCTGAGCAAAGTCAGCTTCAGCATGACGGCGAATACTGTAAATATCAGCCAGTCTTTCGGGACGCCCCTGGCCTACTCGGGAACTTACAGCCTGCAATCCAACTGTCTGGGGACCATTTCCATCACCAGCGGAGACACCGCCCAGTTCTCCCTGGAGGCCCTTTCGGTGAGCAGCACCACCCTGCTTGCGTCTTCCTTTCAGATCACCGGATCGGACGCCACCTACGCCTACAACGGGAGCGGCAACTCCCAGCCGGCCACGTGTCCCACCACGCTCACCGGATCGCATGAGTTCAACGCCACCGGCAGCAGCCTCTCCGGCGCCGCGGTGACGGGCGTACTCGATGTTGCCGGCCTGCTGCAATTCGACGGGCAAGGCAACCTGACGGCCACTTGGACCCAGGTGGCCAACCTGGTCTCAACCAACATCACGGCCACGGGAACCTACTCGGTCGCCTCCACGTGTCTGGCCTCGGCCACACTCACCGACACGGCCAACAACAGGTATGCGGTATCGATCAGCATCGATTCCGCCACGCCCGGCTTCACCCTGGCCGTCAGTTCCCCGGCTGCGATCTTCGACGGATCGGCTGCCGCCCCCGCGCCCGCCGCCGCCGGAGTGTGCACCGCCGCGGCGCTGACCGGAACGTATGAGGCGGTGCTCAACGGGCGCTTCCTTCCGGGCGGAGTTACCACCAGGCTCCTGGCGGCGAACGGTGCCGCCACGTTCGATGGAGTTAGCAAAGTTACTTTGAACCTGACTTCCAGCTCCGTCAACGGGAGCCAGACGATCGCCGCGCCGGTACTCTACTCGGGAACTTATGCTCTCCAACCCAACTGCCAGGGGACCATCAACCTGACTAGCGGTGACACGGCCACCTTCGGCATGGTGGCTTACGCGCTCGACGCGACTACCGGACAGGCGAAGTCGTTCACCATGGCGGGCTCCGACGCCACTTATGCTTATACCGGAAGCGGCACCGTGCAGCCGGACCAGTGCGCCACCAGCACCCTGTCGGGCCAGTGGCCCTTCAATGCCACAGGTAACCAGCTTTCCGGATCCACCAATACGGGAGTCGCGAATCTGGTGGGGGTGGTGCAGTTCGATGGGCAGGGCAACGCCACCGCCAACTGGACGCAATCCTCCAACACCGCCAGCACCAGCGTGTCCGCGACTGGGACCTATTCGGTCACGGCGGCTTGTCTGGGTTCCATAACCCTCACCGATACGGCCAATAACAGATACTCCGGATCGGTGTCCATAACCGGGGCAAATGCGGGAAACTTCTCCTGGGTTGCCGCCAGCCCCCAGGTCCTCTTCACAGCCACCGGGCACGCCGTGTTCACCAACCCCGGAATGGCCGTGGTGAACGCGGCAAGTTACGCCGCCGGCCAGACTCCGCCGGGTAGTGTCTTTTCGATTTTCGGCACCGGCCTGATCGCCAAAGAGTGGCAGGCCACCACCGTCCCGCTGCCCACCACCGTGACGGTCAACGGGGAGCCGGCGCCCCTCTTCTATGCGGACCCCGGCCAGATCAACGCGCAGATGCCCCAGGACATCAAGCCCGGCGTGGCTACCGTGGTGGTAAAGAACGGCTCGGCCACCAGCAACGCGGTGGCGGTCACGGTCCCGGCCACGGGAACGCCGGGAATCTCGACGTGGGGGAATAATCGCGCCGTGGTGGTGAACCAGGACGGCAGTCTGAACGTTCCCGGCACCGCGCCCGCCAAGCTCGGCGACACGGTGGTGTTGTACTTTACCGGCGGCGGACCGGTGAAGGCCAGCGCACCGCTGGTGACGGGCGCGGCCGCCCCTGGAGGGCTGTCATGGGTGACCGGAACTTATGACCTGACAGTGGGCGGCGTGGATGCGGCGGTCAACTACATCGGATTGACGCCCGGTTCCATCGGACTCTATCAGGCGAACTTCGTAGTTCCGAAGGTGGCCGCCGGAGATCGCGCGATCGTCGTTACAATTTCCGGGCAGGCCTCGAATAGCGCGCTGATGGCCGTGGTGACGAAGTAACTTGCGGGGCGGTTTCCCCCCGCCCCATTCCTCTACAGCGTCTTCCGCCAGTCCGCCAACCGGGCCGCCAGGCTGCTCTTGACGTCCTCGAATTGCGGATCGTCGTACCGGTTCGCCGTCTCCGCCCGATCCGCGCGAAGGTCGAATAGCTCGCCCGGCCCCTTGCCATCCTCACGCACGACCAGCTTGTAACGATCCACTCGCGCCATCTCGATGTTGCGGTAGTGGCCGAATACCGTGGCACGCCACGACTGCTTCTTGGGGAACGGCTTCCCGGTGGCCAGCGGGGCGTAACTTCTGCCGTGAAGCGGACCTGCCGGCGGGGTGACCGAAAAGAAGTCGCATAGGGTCGGCAGCAGATCGTAGGCGCTCACCAGCCCCACCTGGATGGTGGACGGCGGAACCCGCGCCGGATAACTCCAGATCAGCGGCACGCCTACGACCTCTTCGTAGAAGTTCGACGGATCGGAGGCATCGGCGTTTCCCCACAGGCCGTGGCGGCCGAGCAGGACGCCGCAGGTGGACGCGAAAACGATCAGGGTGTCGTTGAGGAAATGCTTGTCGTAGAGCCTGGCCATCAGCTTACCGGCCTCGGCGTCGCGCGCCGTGACGCCGGCGGCGGCCTTGCGCAGGTTGGCCATCCGGGCGCCAAACATCTCCTTATTGCGGACGGCGTTGCGTGCCGGCGGGTCGGCGGCCCAATTCTCGAATCGCTGGCCTTCGTAGATATCCAGGTACTGCTGCCCAACGCCCTCGTAGGGCGGCTCCAGCCCGCCGTAGAGCACTGTCAGGCTGAAGGGCTTACCGGCCGCCTGCCGGTCCAGGAACTGGAGAGCTTCGCTTGTGGAATCCGGTAGCGAGCGCCCGCCCACCGTCTGGCAGGCGTACCCGCCCGCGGTCAGCACCTGATCCAGCGAGTTGGCGGCAGCGGCGGCGCCTGGGTCGCGCGACACCCTCCCGGTGAAGTACGCGTTGCGTCCCGGAATCGGCGCTGGCGAGGGCACGAAGGCGTTTACGAACCGCGTGCCAGTCTGGCTGAGCCGGTCCATGTTGGGCGTGCGGACTTCCGGGTTGCCGTAACAGCCCGTCATCCAGGCAGGCAGTCCATCCACCAGGATCAGCATCAGGTTCGGACGGAAGACATTGAGCTTCTTTTTTTTGGCGGCCAGCAGCGGCGAAGCCAGGCTGCCGAAGAAGAAATTGCGGCGTGTGACAAGCATGGGCAAAATACAAGTATATGCCGTTCCCCGCCCCGGCGCTCCGCGGCTGGGCTACGGCGGGCTTGTTGGCGGACCACCTGCCGTATTACAGTTGGGTTTGGGCCGATGAACATCCCCAATTCGCTGACGCTTCTCCGGATCTTCTTCGTACCGCTCCTGGTGGCGGCGCTGGTCCAGGAGCGCTTCGGGCTTAGCTTCCTGGGAATCCAGCTTACCCATGAGTGGCTGGGGCTGGCCATTTTCCTGTGTGCCGCCGCCACCGACCTGCTCGACGGGTACCTGGCACGGCGCTGGCGCCAGGTCACCACCATCGGCACGCTGCTGGATCCCATTGCCGACAAACTGCTGGTTTCGGCCGCGCTCATCTCCCTGGTGCAGGTTGGCGTGCTCCCGGCCTACATGGCAATCGTCATCATCGGCCGTGAATTCGCGGTCTCCGGCCTTCGCAGCATTGCCGCAGCCGAAGGCTACACCATCAAGGCCAGCGACCTGGGCAAGACCAAGATGCTCTCGCAGGTGGCGGCTATCTCATGCATGTTGATTGGCATGGGGCGCCCGTGGTTCCGGACGCCGGGCGTGGTCCTGATGTGGATCGTCGTGTTCTTCGCGGTGATTTCAGCGGTGAGCTACTTCCGCAAGTTCTGGCGCGTGGTGGACCAGCACATCAAACTGCGCCGCCGGAAGGAGTTGCTCCATCTGGAGCGCAGGCGCCAGCGGGCGCAGCGGCGTCACATGGGCTCGAGAGATTCCGCCGGCTTGGGCGAGACAATCTCGAATCCGCCCGAAGTGAGCTGAACATTGCGCACCTGGCCGCGAAGCCCCAGCGATCCGATCGGTTTCCCGTTTAACTGAACGCTGACGCCGCCGGCATTCCCGATCACCAGCGTCACCGTGGCGTTGGCATCCACCGTGCGGCTCTGATTGGGCTCGAGCACGCCGGAGAAGATGGACCGCCCGTCGCTTCGCACCGACACCCAAACCTGCTCCGCCGCCGTCAGTTCCACGCGCACCGCGGCATTCGGATTCAACTCCGGCTCGGACGCACCGGATATGCCCATTCCAGCCGCGTCCGGAGCCGCCGGCTGAGCCGCCGCGCGCCGCACCGGCGCCACCGCCACCTCGGGCTGCACGCGAGCAACGACCGAATGCCGGCCGCGCTGCCACCAGGCATAGACGCCTGCGCAACCGAACATCACCACCACCACCATGCCCAGCGCCGCCAGCGGAGATCTCCACGAGAAGGGCCGCCCTGCACGGGCGCCCCATCTGTCAAGCGGCGGCAACCGGACGGGCTTGGCCGGAATCTGAACCGGTTCGACATACCGCGGCAGCTCCTCGGCAACCGGCTCCAAGACCCGTTCCGCGCGGCTGGCTAACTCTTCCGCGTCCAGTCCCAGGTAGTGCGCGTACTGCCGAATGAAGCTGCGCGAGAAAACCCCACCGGGCAGCCTCTCGAATTTCTCGTCTTCGATCGCGGCCAGCATGCGCGAAGAAATCTTGAGTTCCTGCGAGATCTGTCCCAGTTCGAGATTCTTCCTCAGCCGCTCCCGACGAAGGGTTTCGCCGATAGACTTCATAGCGATGTCTTATCCCCGGTCCTACGCCTATGATACAACGGGAAATCCCCTAAGACCACGCTGGCGTATGCCTGGGGTGTTGAAAAAACCGCCATTCCGGTACGGCCGCCGATTCAGGGCGCCTACTTGAACGTCGCGGAGGCTATGCGGTACCACGTCTGCCCGCTCGCCTCATCCGCTCCCCAGAACTCGAAATACTGGGGCCCCGCCGGCAAACCGGACGCCTTCAGCGAAGCCTGAACCGCCCCCATGGCGGCGATGCGGTTGGTGCCAAACCAGGCGGCGATGTTGGCAGAATAGTCGGTTCCGCCAATCTTCAGTGCGGTCACGCGGGTTGCCACGCCGGCCGTCTCGGCCAACTGAATCTGAAAGCCCCACACCCCATTCACCGCCGTCACCGTCGCCGGTGCCACCAGGGCGTTCACGTTGGATTGCGACGTCTGAACCGTCACGGTCACGTTGACGAACTGCGGCGCCGCCGAGCCCGCCAGCACCGTCAGCGTGCTGGAGTACTGCCCCGGCTGAGGCAACTGGGACGGATCCACGGTCACCTTCAGCGTCAGCGGAGATCCCAGCGAAACCTGACCGCTGGTAGCGGATACGCCCAGCCACAGTGCGTCGGGACGAACCCGGAACGAAACACTGCCGGTGGTCTGCGAAGTCAGGGTGACCGTCTGGGCGGCCGGCGCGGCCCCGTTGACGACGCTGAAACTCAGCGCCGCCGGAGTGGGCGTCACGTTGGACGCCGGCGTGTTCTCGAAGTACGCCTGAAGATTCTGATACGCGTTCGAGAAGCGGCCGTAGCCGGCCACGAACGGGTCGATCTCGCAGGCGGTATACACCGGGTCCACCGGGCCGAACGTCAGCGTGCCCACGATGATCCCAGGGCTTGTAAACAATGGCGAACCCGACGAACCGGGCTGCACACGCCCCTGGACGTACTGGACTTGGAAGTACATATCGGCGGGCGCGACGTTGATTCCTCCGGAATCGTTCTCCACGGCCTCAGTGGCGTCGTCGACGCGGGTTCCAAAGGAGATGCGCTTCCACGAATCGGCCGGGTGATGGATGCCCACCACCGACGAGGTGATGGGCGGATCGGAGGGGTCCCATCCGGAGAAAGTTACGTCGCTGGGAACGCTCTTCAACAGGAGCAGGCTGTAATCCCCCTGCTCAATGGTCCCCCAGTCCAGCAGGTGGGTGCCCAAAGGCGACGTCTCGCTGGTCGAGCGGTCCGGAGTCCCCCCCCCGCAGGAAGCCGTCTGATACTTCCAGTAGACTTCGACCGTGCGCGCGGCGGCTTCGCTGTTAATGCAGTGTCCCGCCGTCAGCAGGTAGGGAATCATGCTGTTGTCGCGTGTGGCTACCAGCGATCCGGTGCAGACGTACTCGTCGCCGCCGTCCTCGAAATCGAGCTGCCCCACCATCTTCATGGCGGGTTGCCAGCTCGCGAAGCAGTTTGGATCGAGATTGCAGAAATCCGCGCCATCGGCGGTCGAGGCGTCGGTATTCAGCGGCGTGACCGCCCTCACCTGGTGGGAGATGCTGCCGATCCGGAACGGCGGCTCGCCACCGGCGGCCGTTTCGGGCTGGTATTCCAGAATGACGGAACCAGACGCCACCGTCTCGCTCCAGAAATGCCCGTCATCATAAGGGCCGCGTCCACTGTATGGCCCCACGAACCGGGCGCCGTCGTAGAGCCAGACTTTCCCCGCTCCAACGGAAAACTCGCGAAACTCCACCCGAATGCCCGCCGCGCCTGGGGAACGCAGGGCGGCGCGCCAGAGCGGCGTGCCGTCGGGCGCGGTTAGCCAGGCCCCGCCTTGCAACAAGCCGGCCGGCAACTCGCGGTGAATTCCCGTCCTCAACCGGGGACCCGGAGTGGCCAGCCGGGCCTTCTCGGATTCGCTCAAAGGAGACAACGCGAATTCCCGAGGCCTGTTCAGGCCAAGCCGGATCCCCGGCGGACGTGCCTCGACGCGAGGGGCAGTCTCCGTGCCGGAGAAGTGCACGGGCTCTTTTCGGGGAGCGGGCTGCGCACCGGCAATCCCCACACCCAGGATCGAGGCTAAAGCCGCAGATGTCAGAAAACGCATGTATCCAGCGACTTTAGCGTCCAGCGGGGTGCCGAACAAGACTGGAAATGGGCTACAGGATGGAGATAACGATCGTTAGCGGCCAGCCGCCCCGCGCCGGGAGCCGGGTAGCCGCGCCCGGTCTGCCCGGCGCAAGCGCCGTATCATATAATCGTTGAAACGTCAGGTATCCATAATATGCCACTACGATCGGCTTTGCTCCGAAACGCGCTTCTCCTGTCCGCCCTGTTGACCGGCGGCGCTCAGGCTCAATGGGTTCCCGGGTCCCCCGTGACCAGCTTCAAACAGCAGCCCGATGGCGTCCTGCTGACGCTGGGAACCGGCGTCCTGCGAGTGCAGGTTTGCACCGATTCCATCCTCCACATCACCCAGTCCCCCACCGCTACCATTCCCGAGTTGCCGGAGTACGTGGTCACAAAGACCTCCTGGCCGCCGGCGAAGTTCACCGTCGAGGAGGTGCAGCGCGGCATCGCCATCTCCACCAGCCGCGTGCGCGTGGTCGTGTCCCGTGCGGACAGCTCGATCACCTACAACGAAATCGGCGGGAAGCATCTGGTCGGCTTCGGCCCCAACACGCTGACGCCGGTAACGGTCAACGGCGAGAAAATGTACCAGTCGGAAGCCGACATCGCGATGTGGAATTCCACCGAGGCATTCTACGGCCTCGGCCAGCATCAGGCCGGCGTTTGGAACTACCATGGCGAGTCGGTTCCCATGGCCCAGGACAACACCAGTATCGCCATACCCCTGCTGCTTTCCAGCAACGGTTACGGCATCTTCTGGAATAACGCCTCGCGCGGAGCCTTCGACAATAAGTTTCTGCATGGCATGTACATCACCTCGGAAGCCGCCGACACGGTCGACTACTATTTCCTGTACGGACCGGACTTCGACAAGATGGTCGCCAGTTACCGGGAATTGACCGGCACCGCCCCGCTCTTCGGTAAGTGGGCCTACGGCTTCTGGCAATGCAAGAACAAGTACAACTCGCAGACCGAGCTGCTGGAGATTGCGCGCAAGTACCGCGAATTGCACATCCCCGCCGACAACATCGTGCAGGACTGGTACTGGTGGGGCACCATGGGCGATTTCAAGTTCAACAAGAACTACCCCGACCCGCCAGCCATGCTCCAGGGCCTGCACGACGACCACTTCCACCTCATGATTTCGGTCTGGCCCTACTTCGGACCCGGCTCAGACGTCTACGCCGACATGGACAAGCAGGGCTTCTTCATCGCCAAGATGCTGACGCGCGGGTCTCACCCCACGGGATCGGGCCTGTACGACGCCACCAATCCCGAAGCCCGCAAGTATTACTGGAACCTGATGAACAACGCGCTCTTCAAGATCGGCGTGGATGCCTGGTGGCTGGATACCACCGAGCCGGAAACCGCCGGGCGGGAAGTGAACCTCATGTCCCTGAATAAGATCGCCATCGGCAACGGGGCGCGCTACAACAACCTATACCCGCTCATGACCACCAAGGGCGTGTACGAGGGACAGCGCGCCGCCTCCGACCAGAAGCGCGTTTTCATCCTCACCCGCTCCTCCTATGCCGGCATGCAGCGGAACTCCGCCGCCACCTGGAGTGGCGACGTCAATTCCGATTGGGAGTCGCTGCGCCGCCAGGTTCCGGCCGGGCTGAATTACTCGCTTTCCGGCATGCCGTACTGGACCACTGACATCGGCGGATTTACCTCCGGCAACACGGGCGACCCGGCCTACCGCGAGTTATTCGTCCGCTGGTTCCAATACGGTGCCTTCTGCCCGATCTTCCGTGTCCACGGAACCCGCACGCCCAGCCAGAACGAACTCTGGAGCTATGGGCCGGAAGCGCAGAAGATCCTGACCGCTTTCGACACCCTGCGCTACGAGCTGATGCCGTACATTTACTCCGTCGCCTGGAAGACCACCAGCGAGCACTACACGCCCATGCGGCCTCTGGTGATGGATTACCGCACGGACGTGCGCGCGCAGAACACCGGCGACGAGTTCCTGTTCGGTCCGTCGATCCTGGTCAGCCCGGTCACCGAGCCGGGCGCGACCTCCCGGCACCTCTATCTGCCCAAGGCGCAATGGGTCGATTTCTGGAACGGCAAAACGGTGGAAGGCGGCAAGGCCGTCGATGCCGCCTCGCCGCTGGAGCGAATCCCGCTGTTCGTCCGCGCCGGTTCTATCGTGCCCATGGGTCCCGATGTGCAGTACGCCGCCGAGAAGCCCGCCGATCCCATCGAACTGCGCGTCTACCGCGGCGCCGACGCCGCCTTCACCCTGTACGAAGACGAGAACGACAACTACAACTACGAGAAGGGAGCCTACGCCGTGATTCCCGTCGAGTGGAACGAGAAGGCCGCGACCCTGACCATCGGCGAGCGCAAGGGCACCTTCCCCGGAATGCTGGCCAACCGCACCTTCCGGATCGTCTTCGTGACCGACGGCCACGGCACCGGCATCGGCGCCACCCCGACGCCCGACAAAGTCGTGGCGTACTCGGGCCAGCCGGTGACGGTAAAGCCGTAAACCCAGAATTGAGCCACGGATGAACACGGATGAGTTCATCCGTGGCCAGTTAGTCTTCACCCGTCCTTCGAGGAGTTCGATCTTGACAAAGACTCGCTTTTGGTTTCTCCCGCTGCTGTGCGCGGCAGCCGCCTCCGCCGCCGGCAACTACCAGAACTTCCGCGTCGCCGTGTACGCGCGCGCCTATGAGGTCCGCCAGATGAAGGACCCGGCCTGGCTGGAGGCCCGCTGGGCCACCATTACGAGCCGCCTGAAGGTGGACAAGATCTACCTGGAAACCCACCGCGACGGCGTCATCCCGGATCAGGAGACTCTGGACGCCGCCAAACGCTTCTTCCAGAGCAAGGGCGTCACCATGGCGGGGGGCATCGCCACGGTCGCCAACGAGCGGAACCGCTTCGAGACGATCGTCTACACCGATCCGGAGCAGCGCCGAAAGCTGCGCGAAGTGGTCGAGTACACGGCCAGGAATTTCGACGAGATCATCATCGACGATTTCTTCTTCACCAGCAGCAAAACGGAATCCGACATCCAACTGAAGGGCGACAAAACCTGGACCCGCTTCCGGCTCGATCTGATGGCCGAAGTGTCCCGCAACCTGTTGGTGACGCCTGCCCGAAAGATCAACCCGAAAGTGAAGATGGTCATCAAGTACCCCAACTGGTATGAGCATTTCCAGTATTTGGGTTACAACCTGGAGGCGGAGCCGCGCATCTTCGACGGCGTCTACACCGGCGCCGAAACCCGCAACCCGACCAGCCCCGGCCAGCACCTGCAACAGTACCTGGGCTACGACCTGTTCCGTTACCTGGAGAACATCAAGCCCGGCGGCAACGGCGGCGGCTGGGTGGATGAGGGCGGCTGGCGCGACAACGCGCGTTTCGCCGAAGAGCTGGCGCTCCCCCTGTTCGCCAAAGCCCCGGAACTTACTCTCTTCGATTTCCGCCAGTTACTCGAACCCATCCGCGGCGCTTCGGCCGATAACCGGCAGACCATCCCGGCCTTTGCCGCCAGCGTCTTCGAGCAGGTGGACAGCTTCCTGGGAAAGCTGGGCAAACCGGTCGGCGTCATGAGTTATAAGCCCTACCACTCCTCCGGAGAGGACTTCCTGCACGACTTCCTGGGAATGGCTGGAATCCCCATCGAGATGACCCCCGAGTTCCCCTCCACCGCGCCAACCGTACTGCTCACCGAATCCGCCCGCTTCGATCCCGAACTGGTCGGCAAGATGAAGAAACGCCTGGCGGATGGGGGTAAGGTGGTGATCACCTCCGGCCTCCTGCGCGCCCTGCAAACCAGGGGTCTGGGAGAGATCTCGGAGATCGAGTGCACCGGCCAGAAGGCCCTGGTGCACGAGTTCCCGATGCGCGGCACACCGGCGCGCTCGGAAGCCGATATCCTGATTCCGGAGATCCGCTACCCGACCAACGACGCCTGGGAGATCGTCACCACCGCGGCTAAGGGACTAGGTTACCCCATCCTGCTGCAAGCCGCCTACGGCAAGGGCACCCTGTATGTCCTGACCATTCCGGACAATCTCGGGGACTTATACAATCTCCCGCCGGAAGTGCTGACGCAGATCCGCAACACGGTCGCCGGAGAACTTCCGGTGGTGCTCGAAGGCCCGTCGCAGGTTGGCTTGTTCGTCTACGACAACGGCAAGTTCATTGTGGAGAACTTCGCGCCTCCATCCGGCAAGCCCGTGACTGTGCGCGCCGTCGTCGCCGGCAAGGCCGCCGCAGTCGTCGACGTTGTGACCGGCACCCGGACCGCAGGCCAGCCGCGCGGCGCCAGGATGGTCTTCGACCTCACCGTGCCCCCCGCGTCGTACCTGGTTCTGAGCGCGGAGTAGACCCGGTCCTACGGCTTCAAACGATAGCGAACGACGGTAGTGAGGAACTCCCGTGTCAGGCGGCAGTGGAACCGCCGCGCCGCCCGGATCGGCACTTCCTGCACCTGTTCGATGGTGACCCCGCTCGATGCCACCATCCGTTCGAAGCGGGCCAGCGTCATTTGATTCAGGCCGCCTTCCACTTCGCCAAAGCGCCGCGCACCGTCAGTTTTGAAATCGGCGCGCCACCGGCACAAAGCCGTCTCGCTGAACACCAGGTGCGCCCAGGGAAAGATATTGAAGCTGAACAGGTGGCCGCCGAACGGATGCAGCCAGGTGTAGCCGAACTGAATCCAGATCCTGCCATCCGGCCGGCACAGCTTCCTCATGCTCTGGAGCACTTCCAGGGGTTGCATGAAGTGCTCGAAGGCGTCGACGGACATCACGATGTCGGCTTGCGCGCCGGTCGTCCCGGCGAACTCGCAGATGGCCGCCACGCCTTTCTGCGCGGCCAGTTTCCGCGCGTTCTCAAGCCCCTTCTCCTGGATGTCCAATCCGATGACGCGCGCCGCCCCCTCCAGGGCCAGGTCCACCGCGTCGGCGCCGGAGCCGCAACCGAAATCGATCACGGTCTTCCCGCGAATCGACTCCACGAACTCATCGCCAAACAGCGCCCTCACCCGAACCACTCCAGCCGGCGGGCGCGGCGTGTCAGCCGATTCCTGATTGTGCCAGAATCGCTTCAGCAAGCGGTATTGCAGCCGGTCCCACAGCCCCAGTTTCCATTCGTGAGACCCGGCCGGGCGCAGGTCTTCCGGATTCGCGGCCATGCCTTCAAGAGTAGAACAAATCCCGATTCGCCGGAGACTCAGTAGGTCGCCACGGACACCCGCAGCACCACCGGATCGTCCCGGAAGGGGAGTCCCCAATCGGTCTCGTCGCCGTTCCAGATGCGGATGGGCTTGAAGACCCCGCCGGCATACGAGCCTTCTTCCACGCGCAGGAACTGGCGCTGTTTGCCACCCGCCGCATCGGTGGGACGGAAATCCACGCTGGCGTGGTAGCCGGTCACCAGGAACTGGTGGTCACCTAGTTGCGCCACCAGCGCGCGCCCCGACGGTTCGGCGTTCCCCGACGGCTGCCCGCCGTTCCGCCCCGGTCCGTAAGACACCACCGCGTTCCAGGCGCCAAATGCCAGCGTCTGCCTCGGCTTGCCCTTCTCTTCGGCCACCGCCTGCAGCTTCCCTTCGAAGTTCAACCGGGCCACCTCGCGCATCATGGGGCCGATCAGCCGGTAATTCAGTGCCCACGGCTCCAGCGCATCCTCCGGCTTGGAACCGGCGCCGCCGCGATTGGCGGTGTAGTCCAGCCCGAACGGCGAATAGCCGATGGTCTGCAGGTTGAGCGCCGAAAAGAACAGCCGTGGCGTGTTCTTGTCGCCGCCCGTTTCGGGCACGAACAGCGGGTTGTCGTTGCGATGATAGAGCTCCAGCACCTTCAGATACGGCGTCGAATCGCTCATGTAGACGTCCGGCGCCAGGACGTCGAGCGCCGGCGCCGCCACCTTGTAAATGGGAAGCACGTTGTCGGTAGGACCGCCGCTTTCGTAAGAGCCGGGCGCCCCCGGTTTGATGGGATCGCGGAGCGCCGCGTTGGCATACAGCGGCAGCGGATACGCCGCCTTCCCGGCGGCCGCCACTTCCTGGATATACCTGGCCACGCTCCAGGCGTGGAAGCACACCTGGGCTTCCGCTCCGAAAACGTCCTGCCAGTTCGCCGTTGGCGAGGCCGCCTGCGCGCCCATGGCCTTCACCACGTCGGCCGGCACCGGCGCATCGAACAGCTTCTGCGCCTCCGGCGAGAAATCCCGCTGGGCGCCCCAGGCTCCCGGCTCGTTCTCCACCTGCACCATCAGCACGGTGCGCTGCGGGTCCGCCGCCTTAAGATGCCCCATGAATGCCGCGAAGGCGCGTTTGTCCAGATCGCGCGCCGCCGCCGCGTAGGGCGACGGCGAATCCACTGCGCGCCCGTTCTTGTCCACAATGTGCGGCAGCAGCGTTGGATCCAGCTTCATCCACTCCGGCGTATAGTGCTGGCTGCCGTTCTTCCAGGTGCCAAACCATAGGATGACCAGGTGCAGATGGTGTTGCCGCGCCCCGGCCAGCAGCGCGTCGACGAGCGTGAAATCGTACTGCCCCCGCCTGGCCTCGATCTGCTCCCAGTACACCGGCATTTCCACCGTATTGACGTGCAGGTATTCCATGGCAGGCCAAACCTTCGGCAGCATCGCCGGCCAGGAGCTGGAGTTGTGCACCTGGGCGCCCAGCATGAGATAGGGCGCGTCGTCGACGAAGAGGGCGTACCGCCCATCCTTCTGCACCAGGCGGGGAATCGGCGATTCCTTCACCTGCGCGCACACCGTGGCCGCGGCCAGAGCTAGAAGAAGAATAGAATTTCGCATCCGTTCGATGATGCCGCATTTGCGCGCCGCCCGCAAGTGGCAGCCGGGTTATCGCTCCCGCCCGCACATTGGCAACCCCGAAGAAGGACCCAACTGCGTGCGCTGCCAGATCCGATTCCGAGTCGTGTGTATCCGTGTCCATTCCTGGACACTACACTAGCGCTTGCCCCGCGCACTCTCCTGCAGCACGAAATCGGGCTGGCGCGCGGCCACCCGGATCCGCCTGTCTTCGGCGAACTCGATCCGCACCATGCCCGGCTTCTCGCGCCACGGCATCTGGTCGTCGTTGCCGAAAACCGTGCACCACCACAGGCCGTCCCTGTCCTTGAAGTAGTTCCCTCCACCACCGCCCGGCACGGCTTCGTGCCACTGCTTGTACGGGCCGTAGATGCGATCGGAAATCACCGCCACGCTGCTGTACCGGCCCTTGTAGAAACCCGCGCCGGTTAGGTAGTATTTGCCGTCGTGCTTGAAGATGGACGCACCTTCATTGGCTACTTCGTCCCGCGTCCAGCTTCCGTCGGCGGGCTTCTCGATCTCCACCGGGTGGCCCTCGCCGGCGAAGCCGCTGAAGTCGTCCTTCATCCGGTAAATGGTGCCGCCGCGGCCCTGGGTGAAGTACACCTTCCCGTCGTCATCCTGAAACAGCGTGGCGTCGATGCCGCCGGTCGAGCGGGCATCGGGCTGGAAGGCGTTCCCGTAAGGGCCCTCCGGCTTTCCGGACTTGCTGATCAGAACCGCCGTCCCCGCACCGCCGGCGAAGGAGAGCGTGATGAAGTACTTCTTATCGATATAGTGAATCTCCGGCGCCCAAACTGCGCGCACCGGCAAGTCCCGCGTCTTGCCCCAGACTTTCTGCCACGGGGAAGCATCCTTCTCGAAGCTCCACACCAGGCCCAGATAACTCCAGTTCCTCAGGTTGTGGGACCTCCACAACTCTACGCCATCGTTTCGATCCCAGATGTTGTCGCCGCTCGATCCGGTCATGTAATACTCCCCGTCCCCGCCGATGGCGATGATGGTATCGCGCAGGTGGATGTCCCAGATGGGGCGGAGCGGCGGCAGCAGGCCCCCCGTTACGGCCAGGCCGCTGAAGGCTTCGGGCTTGAGCGTGTGCCAGCCCGGTCTGGCCGCATCGCCGCTGTAGAAGACACCCTGGCGGCCCGACTGATAGCCGCCAAATCCTGTCCCGGCCACCGGTTTGCCCGGTCCGCTGATACCCGAGTACGATTCGGCCGCATTGGTGTAGGGGGGCGGAGGCGCCGCGGCTGGCTGCGCCAGGACTTGACGCCCGAAACTGGCGGCGCCCAGCAAGGCAACCGAGCAGAGGACTCGCGTCTTCATCGAATCGATTCTCCCACACCGGGCCAGGCGCCGGTGCCCGCCAGCCACCGCCGGCCGCCGGCAAACGCTAACCGGCTTTGGCCCGGCCCACGCCCGCTCCGTGGCAGATCCACGCCAGCGCCAGCATGGCCAGGCCCCACCCGCAGACACCGCTCCATTGCCAACGGCTCCACGCCACGGCGGAAGCGGCTGACCCCAGCGCGCCGCCCAGGAAGAAGACGATCATGTAGATGGTGTTGATCCGGCTGCGCGCGCCACGGGACAGGCTGAAGATGCGCGTCTGGTTGGATATCTGCATGGACTGTTGACCGATATCGAGAACGATCACGCCCGCAATCAACCCCGCGATGCGGTAGCCGAAAACCCACAGCAGCACGTATCCGGCGCTTAGCAACCCCAGGGCCAGCGTGAGGGTGACGCGGGGCCCGCGCCGGTCGGCCAGCTTCCCCACCGGCGAGGCGATCAGGGCTCCGGCGGCCCCCACCAGGCCGAAACTGCCCGCCGCGCCCGCGCCCAGGCGGTAGTGCGGCGAACCGAGGAAGAAGGTGAGGTTGGTCCAGAAGCCGATGAAGGAGGCGAAGGTGAGAAAGCCCAGGATCGAGGCCTGGCGCAGCACCGGCTGCCGGCGAACCAGGTCCCACAGCGAACCCAGCGCCTCGCTGTAGCGCAAGGGGCGGGCAGGCGCCATAACCGGCAGGTGGCGCCCCAGCAGCGGGACGAAGGCGGCGGTGGACACGGCTGCCAGCAGAAACACGGCCCTCCAGCCCAGGGCGGCCGCCACCGCGCCGGAAACCGTGCGCGCCAGCAGCACCCCCAGCAGCAGGCCGGTCATCACGGCGCCAATGGCGCGGCCGCCCGCGCCGGGGCCAGCCATCTCCGGTGCCATCGGAACCATGATGTGGGTCACCGAAGCGGCCAGGCCGATGGCCACGCTGGCAGCCACCAGGACCCACAGGGAAGGCGCCAGGCCGGCCGCCGCCAGCGCCAGCGAAACTGCGGCGAACAGCCGGAGGATCAGCCGCCGCCGCTCCGCCACGTCGCCCAGGGGAACGAACAGCAGGATTCCGGCGGCGTATCCGAGCTGGGTGGCCACGGAAACCGCGCCGCCTGCCCCGTGAGTCACGTGGAACGCGTGGCTGATTTCCAGCAGCAGCGGCTGATTGTAATAGATGGTGGCCACGCTGGCGCCGCAGGCGAGCCCCAGAAAGGCGAGCGAGCCCCGGTGCGGGGGCTTGCCCGCACCCAACTCCGGCGATGGGACGGCTTCCAACACCCAGGCTATCACCGCGGCCGCAGCCTCCGCCACGACCGCCGCCGCGGCCAATCCGGACGCTGGATGGGTAGAAGCACGAGTTTGGTCCCATAGGTCCCTATAGTCCCAAGGGACTATAGGCCGCCGTTTCGTTGCGTGCTAATATGTACCCAGAAAGAGAAGAGATTCTGGCTGGAAACTGGTTCACCCACACTCCGAGTGCTGTCATGCCCCATGATTTCATAGCCAAACTGGCTCGGGACATCAAGGAGAAGGACGAGCGCTATCTCATTGAGCGGGAAAACCAAATGCACGTCGCCAGGGTCATTTCCGAAGGCGGCTACCTACTGTGGAAGGGGCTGAACACCAAGCTGAAACAGTACGTGGACCTGCTGCGGGCGAACCTGGGCGATAATCCCCTCCTGAATGGCGATTTGCGGTTCTCCAGCCAGCCGAACCGCATCGTCATCACCAAGCGGGAGTTTCCCTACGTCAGTTTCGTCCTGACGCTGAATCTCAACATGCACGCCGCTACGGCGAGTCTGGCGAAGGCCAACCCGCGCGCCGACGGAAACAACGTGGCTACTACCATCAAGATCGAGTTCAAGGTCGGCGAGTTCGACCGCGTCTACGCGATCATGAATGGCGTGGCGTACGACGAGCCGGACACTCTCGCCAAGGCTCTCATGGAGACGATTTTCGCGGTCTAGCAGGCCGTGGTGCAACCCATTTTTTGTGCGCATCGCACAAATTCCTACCGGAAACAAAGGACTTAAGTGCTGTTTTTTGTGCGCTCGCACAAAAACAGGCCTTTCGCCACAGGCTGCCAGGTCCCCTGGCCCCCCGAACCGGACCGTAATCCGCCCGTAAGATCTCCGGCCCTCGACGCGCCGCCCAGCCAGCAATGCGTCCGCCACCTGATGCCTGGCACCGGGCTGGTGCAACCGCTCCCTCACGGGAGCGGCTCGGAACGCGCATCGAAGCCGCGACCGTGGGGGAGTGGGCTTGGTGGCCGCAGGCTTTCGGACGGATTAGGGCCGGAATCCGCCGCCGCACGCTGGAATCGTTTGGCGGGCAGGATTCTGCTATGCTGCCTTATGTCCGCTCCCCGCGCCGGCCCCTGGAGCCGTCTCAGGCGGTCGCGCGATGCAGGGAGCCAAGGGCTGCGTGCATAAGGAGCGTCAATGCTCAAAGGCTTCAAGCAGTTTGTCCTACGCGGCAACGTGGTGGATCTGGCGGTTGCCGTGGTGATCGGAGGCGCATTCGGAAAGATCGTCTCGGCGCTGGTCGCGGACCTTCTAACCCCCCTGATTGCGCTCGTCGGCGGCAAGCCCGACTTCTCGGCGGTCAACTTCACCCTGCACGGCACGGCGTTCAAACTCGGCGATTTTCTGAACGAGGCGGTGTCGTTCCTGCTGGTTGCCACGGCGATCTACTTTTTTGTGGTGGCACCGATGAATGCCATCAACGAGCGCCGGAAGCGCGGCGAGTTGCCTGGCACACCGACCACCAAGAAATGCCCGGAGTGTCTGACCGACGTGCCGGTGGCGGCCCGCCGCTGCGCGGCATGCACCAGCCTGCTGCTCAGTTAGGCGGTCGCGCCCGGTTGCTGCTGCCCCCGAAAAAGTTGCCGAAACCCACGGTCGGAACCCATCGTGACAGTAGAGCGCATCCACTTCCACGCCCAACCCGAGCGGGAGGCTGAGATCGACTGCGGGGTCCAGGAAGTACCGTTTTGACTCACTGGCGGCCGCCCCGGAGACATCATCGGAAACCCGGCCGCCTCCGGAAAAGGGGCAGCGGCGAGAGACACCATTTCACTACAATAGTCTTTACGAATCGTTTCGCGGCTTGGAGATTATGAGACCGGTAATTACGGCACAGGACATTCCGGCTTCCGGGGAGTTGCGGGTTCCCATGGGCTCGATCGTCACCGAATCGGCGCGGGAGAGGGCGGCGGCACGCGGGGTCCGCATCCGGGAACTGCCGGAGGAAGAGCTTTCGGCCCTGGCTCCGCCCGAGGCCACCGTCGCCATGGGCTCCGATCACGGCGGGTTTCGTCTGAAGGAGACGCTAAAGCCGGTGATCGAGAGCCTGGGGCTCACCGTGCGCGACGTGGGCGTGTTCGAAGAAAAGGCCGCCGACTACCCCGACATCGCCCACCAGGTGGCAGTCCTGGTGGCTGGCGGCACGGCGCGCCGCGGCATCGCCATCGATGGCGCGGGCATCGGCTCCTCGATTGCCGCCAACAAGGTTCCGGGCATCCGCGCGGCCCTGTGCTATGATAGAGCTTCCGCGCGAAATAGCCGGGAACATAATGATTCTAATGTGCTTACGCTTGGAGCCAGGCTCCTTACGGACACCCAGGCGGAAGACGTGCTGCGCACCTGGCTAGCGACTCCGTTCGCCGGCGGCAGGCACCAGGCGCGGGTGCAGAAGATCACCGAAATCGAGAACCGGTATCTGGCAGGGCACAACCGTGACGGAAAGTGAGCTGGAGCGCCTGGTGGCGCAAATCGGAGAAGAAATTCTGGCCCGCGTGGGGAGCCGGGAGGCTGCGCCGCCGGCGCGCGGGGAAGGGCTGAATCTCCCCGCCCAGGCTTGCCCCGGGTGCGTGGGGCGTTGCGCCCAATCGTGCACCCGCAATACCAGAGAGATTCTGGCTGCCGGCGCCGACCGGGTTTCGTGCAGCGAGCTGATGACCCGCATCGACCCCTCCATTGCGGCCCTCATCGACCACACCATCCTGAAACCGGACGCCACGCGCGAGGACGTTATCAAAGTTTGCCGCGAAGCGCGCCAGTACTGCTTTGCGAGCGTGTGCGTGAATCCCTGCTGGGTGCCGCTGGTGCACGCCCAACTGGCCGGGTCGCCGGTGCTGGTGTGCAGCGTAGTGGGTTTTCCGCTGGGCGCCACGTTTACCGAGATCAAGGTAGCGGAAACCGCGGCGGCCGTGCGGGCGGGGGCGCGGGAAATCGACATGGTGATCAATGTCGGCGCCCTGCGCTCGGGCGATCGCGAGGCCGTGAAGGATGACATCCGGCGGGTGGCCGAGGCGGCGCACGCGGGCCGGGCGGCGCTGAAGGTGATCATCGAGGCGGCGCTGCTCGACGACAACCAGAAAGCCATTGCATGCACGCTCGCCAAACTGGCGGGCGCCGATTTCGTCAAGACCTCGACCGGCTTCGGACCGGGAGGCGCTACGGCCCACGATGTCGCGCTGATGCGCAGCGTGGTGGGCCCGGAGATGGGCGTGAAGGCCGCCGGAGGCATTCGCACCCTCGAGGATCTGCGGGCGATGACGGAGGCGGGCGCAACGCGCATCGGGGCCAGCGCCAGTATCCGCATCGTCGAGGCCACGGCGGCTTGAGCGGCGCCGCCGGCAGGACTGCCACGATCATGCAATCCCACCCGCGCAAAAGCGACGCGCGTTTCAAGGAGCGCAGCGACCTGCTGGACTTCCTGCTGGAGGTGTCGGCGGTCACCTCGCAAACCCTGGACCTGGACCAACTGCTCGGCAATGTGGCCGAGATCGTGCAGCGCGTGCTGCCCTACGACCTGTTCGCCATCCTGCTCTACAACGACCGCCGGCGCGATCTGCGCATCCGCCACGCCGTGGGGCACCGCGAGGAGGTGGTGCGGAGTCTTTCCATCGGGCTCGGCGAAGGCATCACCGGCGCGGCCGCCGCCAGCCGGGAACCGGTGCTGGTGGGCGACGTGCGCAACGACCCGCGCTACCTGCACATCCTGGACGCCGTGCGCACCGAGATGGCCGTTCCCATGACCGCGCGGGGCAAACTGGTGGGCGTCATCGATCTGCAATCCACGCGCCTCAACGCTTACACCGAGTACGACCGCGCGCTGCTTCGCCTGGTGGCGGCCCGCGTGGCCATCGCCATCGACAATGCCCGGCTGTACCGGCGCGTGGAGCGGCAGAACCGCACGCTGAAGACCCTGGCCAACATCTCACGCGAGTTCTCCAGCATCCTCGATCTCAACGAGCTTTTGAGCAAGATCTCCACCACCATGCGGGGGCTGATCAACTACGACGCCTTCAGCATCCTGGCCGTCGATAACCAGGCCAAGGCCCTGCGGCACCTGTTCAGCATCCGCTACGACCAGCGCGTGAACATCGACAACGTCCCGTTCGGGAAGGGCATCACCGGGGCGGCCGCGGAATCGCGCGAAGTGGTGCGCGTGGACGACACCAGCCAGGACCCGCGATACATCCATTCGCACCCCGGGATTCGCTCCGAGGTGGCCGTGCCCCTGATCGCCCACGACCGCGTGCTGGGCGTGCTGGACCTGGAAAGCGAGGCCATCGGCTACTTCACCGACGATCACGTGCGCACCCTCACGCTGCTCGCTCCGCAGGTGGCCAGCAGCGTGGAGAACGCCCGCCTGTACCAGGAACTGGCCACGCGCGAGCGCCGCATGGAGGAAGACCTGAGCGCGGCGCGCGAGTTGCAGAGCGTGCTAATGCCCGACACGGCGCCGGATATCGACGGTCTGGAGGCCGCCGTGCGGCTGCGGGCGGCGCGCGAGATCTCCGGCGACATCTGCGATATCTTCGAGCTGCGGGACCGCCAGACCGTCATCGCTTTCGGCGACGTCAGCGGCAAGGGCGCCGCCGCCGCCCTCTACGGAGGGCTGATGAACGGCCTGCTGCGCACGCTGGCGCCGCGCCACCGCCGCCCAGCCAAACTCCTCCAGGCGCTCAACGAGGCGCTCATCGCCCGCAAGGTGGAGGCGCGCTACGTCACGCTGTTCGTGCTGCTCTGGGACCCCGCCACGCTCCAACTGACAATGGCCAATGCCGGCGCCCTGCCGCCCATGATCTGCCGCGGCAGCGACATTCTGAAGATACGCGCCGAGGGCGTGCCCATCGGCCTGCTCGACTCCCGCGAGTACGAGGAGGTCGTGTTTCAGGCGCAGGCGGGTGACCTGGTGGTGCTGTTCAGCGACGGAATCACCGATCATATGAACGCCGAAGGCCGCGAATTCGGCCGCGGCCGCCTGGCTCAGGTTCTGCGCGCCCACTGCGGGTCGCCGGCGGGCGAAGTGGTCGCGGCGGTTTTCGACGAGCTCGATAAGTTCTCCAGCAGCCCCTTCGACGACCAGACGGTCTTCGCCTTCAAGGTCCGTTGACGCCCCCTCGCCGCCAATGAACTGGAAGTCACCCAGTCGTAACGGTATTTCTGATATTCTGGGTTCTGCATATTTAGGGGTACGTTCGCATACGATCGAGACCGGCGACAGGGGGCTCGCTGGAGTCGTCCGCCAGCCGGAAAAAGGGGGGTTCCATGAAAGTGAAGTTTTCCGCACCGATATTTCTGCTCTTGGCAGCACCTGTTTTTGCTCAATCGACTGCCGGACTGGCCGGGATTTCCGGCGTCGTCCGGGACCCGTCGGGCGCCTCGGTTCCCAATGCCAAAGTTGTGGTCTCGAGCGCCTCGCAAGGCACGCTGCGCAGCCTGACAACCAACACGGACGGCATTTTCACGGCGCCGGCGCTGACTCCGGGCGCGGGATACCGCGTCGCGGTCACCGCCAGCGGCTTCACCGCCTATGAGGCCAGGGATCTGACGCTGCTGGTGGGCCAGAACCTGGACCTGCACGTCAGCCTGAGCCTGGGCTCGGCCGGCACGAAGGTCGAGGTGGTCAGCACCGCGCCGCTGGTGGAAGACACCAATACCGACCTCTCGCAGGTGGTCAACAGCCAGCAGATTCAGGAACTGCCGATCAACGGACGCCGCGTGGACACCTTCGTGCTGCTCACGCCGGGCGTCAGCGACGACGGCAACTACGGGCTGCTCAGCTTCCGCGGCGTGGCCGGGCAGAACGCCTTCCTGGTGGACGGCACCGACACCACCGAGCAGTTTTACAACGAGAACGCGGGCCGCACGCGCATCGCCTCGCAGATTTCGCAGGACGCGGTGCAGGAGTTCCAGGTGGTGTCCTCGAACTTCTCGGCCGAGTACGGCCGCGCCATGGGCGGCGTGGTCAACACCGTCACCAAGAGCGGCGGCAACACGCTGCACGGCGGCGGATTCTGGTTCTACCGCAGCACCGGATTCAACGCGCGCGATCCGTTCTCCACCTTCGCGCCCTCGGAGAAGCGCAACCAGCTTGGCGCCACCCTGGGCGGGGCAATCAAGAAGGACAAGCTGTTCTATTTCGTGAGCACCGAAGTCACGCGGCGCAACTTTCCGATGACGAGCAGCCTCAACACCACCGCGGTCAACGGCGCCACCCAGACGTGGAACGCCTGCGGCGTGGCCACCACCACCGCCACTTCCCCGAGGCCGGCGGCCAGCGCCGCGCAGTGCGCCGCCATCAACGCCCTGCTGCCGCGTTTCTATGGACAGCTTCCGCGCAAGCTGGGCCAGGAGCTGTACCTTGGGAAGCTGGATTACCACGTTTCCGAGCGGAACACCGTCGCCGCCAGCTTCAACTTCCTGCATGACAAGTCCCCCGACGGCATTCAATCCGGCGTTTCCTCCACCAGCGGAAGCGCGCTCACCAGCAACGGGGACGACGCCGTGACGGTGCGCAACGGGCACGTGGCGTGGACCTTCGTCCCGACCTCCACCTTCGTCAACGAGTTTCGCTGGGGAGTGGCCACCGACCGCCAGGCCGACACCTTCAACCAGTCGTCCCTGGGACAAGGCCTGGGCTATCTGCAAGTGTCCGTGAACGGCACGTCTCTGGGGCCGGCTTCCTATCTGCCGCGCATCGAGCCGAGCTAAGTGCGCAACCAGTTCCAGGATAACGCCACCTGGACCAAGGGCAGGCACACCATCAAGTTCGGCATGGATATCGCCACCACCAGCGATTACGTCTACTACATCAGCAACGCGTTTGGCAGCTACA
>Ga0265323_10000236_pt1 | contig 32660 bp, 30 predicted proteins | sample 41225metaG_FD_193580 | JGI IMG/M metagenome (GOLD analysis project Ga0265323, IMG submission 193580) | Rhizosphere microbial communities from Carex aquatilis grown in University of Washington, Seatle, WA, United States - 4-12-25 metaG | ecosystem: Host-associated > Plants > Roots > Rhizosphere...
CCGCCCTGATTTCGACAGAATGAAATCCCTCATGAAGCGCCCCGTTGTTTTTGACGGAAGAAATATTTACGACCCGAAGTTAATGAGAGAAAAAGGGTTTGTTTATTTCGGGATCGGGAGGAATGGAGAGTAGAACACGGTTAATAGTGAATGGTAAATAGTAACTGGGGGAAATAATGGATACCGGATTAGGGGAAATAAAAAGTTATAGACCGCACAAGAAGTTATTACTGTGGCAAGAGGCGATGGCATTGGTTGTGCAGGTGTATGAATCGACAAGAGCATTTCCAAGAGAAGAAGAATTTGGGTTAAAGTCGCAATTACGTCGAGCGTCTGTTTCAGTAGTGTCGAATATTGCTGAAGGGCTGGCAAGAAGATCTAAGAATGATAAACTCCACTTTTTGAATATTTCTCAAGCCTCGCTTAGTGAAATAGATACTCAGATCGAAATCTCGTTACGATTGCAGTACATTGCATTAACGACATTCAATCTTATTCAAAGTCAGCTTATTATGATTCAGAAATTGCTGAGCGGCCTGAGTAGGAATATTGAAAATAGTAAACAGTGAATTGCAAGTGGTAAATAGTAAAGCACGTCTTTTATTTACAACTCACCATTTACAATTCACTTACTGTCATTCACTTAGAAAATAAACACGTCACAGAATAAAAAGATTAATGACAAAAACATCCGTAGTAACAGGCGGTGCCGGTTTTCTCGGGTCCCATCTTTGCGATAGGCTGCTTGCCGAAGGCCACTCCGTTGTTTGCATCGATAATTTGATTACGGGCGACACGGCCAACATTGCACATTTGTTCGGCAATACCCGCTTCAAGTTCTTTCAGCATGACGTTACGGATTACATTTTTCTCGACGGTACTGTCGACTACGTGTTTCATTTCGCGTCGCCGGCGAGTCCGATCGACTATTTGAAGTTTCCGATCCAGACACTCAAAGTCGGATCGTTGGGAACGCACAAAGCATTGGGTTTGGCAAAAGCGAAGAATGCCCGGTTCTTTTTAGCCTCCACGTCGGAGGTATACGGCGACCCTGAAATTCATCCGCAGGTGGAAGAATACTGGGGTAACGTCAATCCCGTCGGCCCCCGCGGTGTTTACGATGAGGCGAAACGGTTTGCCGAGGCGATGACAATGGCATATCAACGCTATCACAACGTTGAAACGCGGATTATAAGAATCTTTAATACCTACGGTGAACGGATGCGGGTGAATGACGGCCGCGCAATCCCGGCGTTTATCTCGCAATCGCTGCGCGGAGAAGACGTTACGGTATTCGGCGACGGAAGTCAAACGCGCAGCGTCTGTTATGTTTCTGATTTGATCGACGGAATCTTCAAATTGATGATGTCAGAATATACTCTTCCGATGAACATCGGAAATCCCGCCGAGTTGACGATGCTTCAGCTTGCGAACGAGATCGTGCAATTGACTCATAGCCCAAGCAAGATTGTCTTCAAAGAACTCCCGCAGGACGATCCCAGGATTCGACAGCCGAATATTACAAAGGCAAAACAAATGCTAGGTTGGGAACCGCGGGTGCCCCGTAAAGAAGGACTGCTGAGAACTATTGAATACTTCAAACGAAGATTGAAGCTGCAGTAGGAATAGTTGCGCACAACAATCCCTTATTAGTCTTGTCTACTTTTTCCCAAGTTCATCCATTCTCGCCGGAAGTTTGCTTTTTCAACCGTTGAAAAGGCAAGGCGGATTTTGTATATTATCCGCTATGCCGCTCACACGGGAGATGCGGCTTGTGCTGAATTTTACTGTTTTAATTAGAAGCCATCTCAAAAATGGTTTCGATGCAAAAAGCAGCAGTCAATGTCATGCTGAGTCCCGCCTTACAGCGGGACGAAGCATCCATGACATGAAAGCTTTGTAGATTCAAGGTCTATCATTGTTATGGATTCTTCACTTCGCTTCGCTCCGTTCAGAATGACAATGATCTGGCAGTGTTTCTTCAGAAGGACATAATCCAGAGTTTTTGAGATAGCTTCCACTAATTATTGCCGTTTTTGATGAAAGTGCTTATTACCGGAGTTGGAGGTTTTGCCGGCAGCCATCTCGCAGACTATGTTATCGCTAACGGACTGGCAGAAGTTTATGGGATAGTGCGTGATGTCGAGAAGAATGAAAATATCCGCTCTCATGAAAAAAGTATCCGCCTTTACGAGTGCGATATCATCGATTTTCAATCGATTTTCGGCGTTTTAAAGGAAGTCAAGCCGGACATTATTTTCCATCTCGCCGGACAGGCGTTTGTGCCGAGTTCGTTTGAACATACTGCCGAGACATTTAAGGTTAATGTCATCGCTCCGATTAATATTTTTGAGGCAGTGAAGGCAGTCGATATTGCACCCCGGATTATCGTTGTTACATCCGGTGAAGTCTACGGGGAAACTGCGGGATTCACTGCGGTGCACACGGAACGTTCGATCCCTCGTCCGGTAAATCCTTACGCTGCGAGCAAGACGAGTATCGATTACATCGCACAAACGTATAAGACCTACGAAGGCTTGAACATCGTGATCGCCCGGCCTTTCAACCATACCGGCCCGCGGCAAAAACCGTCGTTCGTTTGTTCGTCCCTTGCAAGGCAAATCTCCCTCGCTCAAAAGAATAATGTCCCGCCCGTGATAAAAATTGGAAATATCAAACCGCGGAGGGATTTTACCGACGCGCGCGATGTCGTGCGGGCATATTGGCTGCTCGGAAAGGTCTCCAACGAAAAAGACTTCATTTTTAATGTTTGTTCGGGAAAGATATTTTCCATTGAAGAGATTATACGGATGTATGAAAGCATCACCGGTTTGAAATTTGAATTACACATTGAAGAGAAACGATTGCGAGATTACGACATTCAACTTCTTGCCGGGTCGAATGAATTGTTGCGGCATACAACGGGTTGGCGGCCGGAAATCACAATGGAGCAGACGTTGAGGGACCTTCTCGCGACATGGATGGAAAAGTAAGAAATAGGCGAAGCGGCATGTGATCGTTGACTCGGACTGAGAGCACAGAACTGCAAACCAAAACTACAACGGACGTACAATGACAAAAAAGGCACTTATAACAGGCATTACAGGGCAGGATGGCTCTTACCTTGCCGAGTTGCTTCTGCAAAAGGGATATGAATTACACGGCATTATCCGGCGGAGCAGCTCCTTTAACACCGGAAGAATCGACCATCTCTATAACAATCCCGAATATTTGGGAAAGAAGCTGTTTCTCCATTATGGCGATCTCACCGACACGAGCAATTTGAACCGGATTCTGGAGAGGATTCAACCCGACGAAATTTACAATCTCGCCGCCCAAAGCCATGTTAAGGTCTCATTCGAACTTCCTGAATACACCGCCGAAGTCGACGCAATTGGAACAGTCCGATTTCTGGACGCAATTCGTGAGGTTGGTCTTAAGCCAAAGTTCTATCAGGCTTCGACGAGTGAGTTGTTCGGCAAAGCCCAGCAAGTCCCGCAAAATGAAAAAACACCGTTTTATCCCCGAAGCCCCTACGGAGTTGCAAAACTATACGGCTATTGGATTATCATAAATTATCGGGAAGCGTATAATATTTTCGCCTGTAACGGAATTCTTTTCAATCATGAATCACCGCGGAGAGGCGAGACGTTCGTTACAAAAAAAATTACGCGTGCAGCAGCGAAGATAAAGCTGGGATTGGAAACGAAGCTTTCTCTGGGAAACCTGGATGCAAAGCGGGATTGGGGCTACGCTCCGGAATACGTCGACGGCATGTGGAGAATGCTTCAATTGGATCAGCCGGATGATTTTGTGCTCGCGACCGGTGAAACACATACGGTGCGGGAATTTGCGGACCTTTCGTTTAAAGAGCTGGGGATGGAACTCGCCTGGGAGGACAAAGGGGGGAATGAAAAAGGCGTTGAAAGGAAGACAGGAAAGGTTGTCGTTGATGTCGATCCCCGGCTTTACCGTCCGACTGAAGTCGAACTGTTGATCGGCGATCCGGCCAAGGCGAAAGAAAAACTCGGCTGGAAACCTACAATAAAATTCGATGAGCTTGTGAAAATTATGGTGAAGGCAGACTATGAAAAGATTTCGAAGCGAGGCTATTAGTCCGTAGTCCGAAGTCTTTAGTTCATCGGGGAAGGGGGGGATATGAAGATCGTACAATTTGAAGCTATTGACTCATGGAAAAAAGCCAGGGGGCTTACAAAGTCAGTCTATATGCTTACCACTCAACACGAGTTCTCTAAAGATTTTGGATTACGCGATCAAATTCAGCGCGCTAGTGTCTCCATAATGTCTAACATAGCGGAAGGTTTTGACGCAGGATCCGACAAAGCATTTGTGAATTTTCTAAGGTATTCGTATCGTTCAGCATCTGAGGTCCAATCGTTACTGTATGTTGCATTAGATTTCAGATATATTGATGAAACGGACTTTCGAAACTGTTTTGTTCAGGCTTTGGAGGCAAAACGTATGATCGGCGGTTTCATCAAGTACCTTCAGCAGTCAAAACAAAAACAATATTAATTCATGAACTCTGATTGTTACGAACACAGAACTACGGACTAATGACCAAGGACTAATAACTACGGACTACTCCTCTAAAATATACGTCGCCGGCCACCGCGGACTTGTCGGTTCGGCAATTGTACGCGCCCTCCAGTCCGGAGGTTTCGCGAATGTTGTTGCGCGCACTCATCAGGAATTGGAACTTGAAAATCAGGGAGCGGTGGAAGATTTTTTCGCGAGAGAAAAACCGGATTATGTCTTTTTGGCGGCGGCGAAAGTTGGAGGGATTCATGCGAACAACACGTATCCCGCCGAGTTTATCTTCGACAACCTGCAGATTCAGAACAACGTTATCCATTCGTCCTACCTGCACAAGGTGAAGAAGCTTTGTTTTCTGGGCAGTTCCTGCATATATCCTAAGTTTGCTCCTCAGCCGATTAACGAAGACAGCTTTCTTGGCGGTAAACTGGAGCCGACAAACGACGCGTACGCCGTCGCAAAAATTGCAGGCGTCAAAATGTGCCAAGCCTACAACAAACAGTATGGGACGGACTTCATCTCCGTCATGCCAACAAATTTATACGGACCGAACGACGGTTTTGACCTGCAAAATTCTCATGTCCTGCCGGCGTTGCTTCGCAAGTTCATTGAAGCGCGGAATTCAAACGCACCGTCGGTGACGTTATGGGGAACAGGAAAAGCCAGAAGGGAATTCCTGTACGTCGACGATATGGCAAACGCATGCATGTTTCTGATGAAACAGTATGACAGCAGCGAGATTATCAATATCGGTACGGGCGTGGATATCTCAATTCTCGAATTAGCCCGAGTCATCGGCGAAAAAGTGGGGTACCGCGGGAGCATCGTCTTCGATTCGTCCAAACCGGATGGTACGCCGAGAAAATTACTCGATGTCGGAAAGATCAATGCATTGGGATGGAAAGCGGCGGTGCCGCTGGACGAAGGAATTCGGCGGACGATTGAGTGGTACGAAGGAACAATGAAGAATTAAGAATTATGAATTAGAAATTGTGGGTTTGCAACGCAAACTATGAAGGATAGAAGGCAGAATGCCGAACTCCACATTTAGAACTTAAAACTCAAAACTTCGGATGAACACAATGAAGAACGAACTGCTCTCAAAACTCGAAAACAAATCATTCGTCGTCGGCGTCATAGGTTTAGGATACGTCGGACTTCCGCTGCTGCATTGTTTTGTGGAGAAGGGATTCCGGTCGATCGGATTCGACGTTGACAATTCAAAAGTAGATTCTCTGGCAAACGGCAAATCGTACATCAAGCACATCTCGTCGGAGAGAATCCAGCGCGCAATCGCATCCGGACGGTTCAGCGCGACAAACGATTTCTCCCGGTTGAAAGAATGCGACGCTGTCCTCATCGCGGTTCCAACGCCGCTGAACAAGAACAGGGAGCCGGACATGTCGTTCATTGTAGCGACCTGCGAAGCGATTGCACCGTATCTCCGGAAAGGCCAGATGGTTGTGCTCGAGTCGACGACGTATCCCGGCACGACAGAAGAAGTCATGGTGCCGATTCTTGAAAAAAACGGTTTGAAGGTCGACAAAGATTTTTACGTTGCATTTTCTCCGGAACGGGAAGACCCCAACAACCCGGATTTTACCACTGAAACGATTCCGAAGGTTGTCGGCTCAACGTCTCCCGACGGCCTTGCGGTTGTCGATTCGATCTACAAACAAATCGTCGTACGAACCGTCCCCGTCTCGAGCGTCAAAGTTGCAGAGGCAACGAAGCTCATGGAAAACATTTTTCGTGCGGTCAACATCGCTTTGGTCAACGAACTGAAAGTAACGTTCATGAGAATGGGGATTGACGTGTGGGATGTGATTGAAGCGGCGAAGACTAAGCCGTTCGGCTACATGCCGTTCTACCCCGGGCCCGGTTTGGGCGGACACTGTATTCCGATCGACCCGTTCTACCTGACGTGGAAGGCTCGCGAGTATGGCGTGACGACAAAATTTATTGAACTCGCAGGGGAGATTAATACGGCAATGCCGGATTTTGTCGTAAGCAGGGTAATAGATGCGTTAAACGATGCAGGGAAGCCGTTGAAAGGCGCAAAGATTCTGATGCTCGGACTCGCATACAAAGCCAATGTCGACGACGACCGTGAATCCCCATCGTACCATTTGATAGAGAAACTCGAAGAACGGGGGGCATCGGTCAGTTACAACGACCCGTATATCCCGACGATCAGGCACACACGTGAATTCCCGAAATTCGCCGGAAGAAAATCGGTCGCGATCTCAAACACCTTCGACCTAGTCCTCGTTGCGACGGCTCACAACGAATTCAAGAAGTTAGATTTCGACCAATTCACCGTGCCGATCGTCGATACTCGAAACATCGTTGTGCGAAAGAACGGTCTCGTGTATAAGGCGTAAGGAGTGAAAAGTTGTAAGTTTTAAGTCATGAGAAAATGCCCTACGTATAGCTTTAGGCATCTGAAAAATTGCTTTTTCTTGTGGGACAAACATTCCTGTTTGTCATTTTTGATTCAAATCTAACAAATTCTGACGGACAAGAATGTCCGTCCCACCGTTGTAAGTGATTTTTCAGATGCCTCAGCTTACAGCTTATCACTAAAGACTTCGAAGGAACTGCCAGCTTTCTCTACTTTGGCTTCTTGAAAAGCTTGTCGCTGACACCTTTGTTAACTTCGTACTTGTCTGTTGTGAATTCGAACGACCGGCCCATGACGCTTTGTTCCAACCTCCCCGGAGCAAGGTAGCCGCCGAAATCCTTATAGTCAAAATAGTCGGTCGTTTGTTCGACCGGACCGTTCGGCGTCGTCATTGATTTCACATCACGGTACTTCAGGAAATCCTCCACGCCGAAATACTGGCGCATCGATTTCCCGGAGTCATTCGAAAAGCTCACCTCATAGCAATCCTTTCCTTTTAAATTTTTCACTCCGGTCACCTCGGCTTTGAATCCCATCGCTTTGTACTTGCCGTAAAAATCGAAAGTGGATTCGAACTTAATCTCTTCCAGTTGTTCTCCGGTGAGGTCTTTTACTCCTTGGGGCGACACCGACCAGCCGTGCTTTCCGTCGAAGCCCTGTTGTTGCTTGAACATTCCAACCATTTCCGTTTCCGCATACAATTTGTTGGGGGCCTTTTGGACCACGGTAATTTTCATGTCCATGTTCTGGACTTTGCCGCTCATCTCAATTCTTTTGTCCTTCATTGCCTTGAATTTTGCTATTCCGCCGTTCTTCTCGATGGATTTTGCAAAAATTTCGTCCGGTGTCAAGGTAACAGCTGGAGCAGTCTTCACAACAACCGGGTTTCCGTCTTCGTCATAGATATCGACCGGCCCGAACTTTGCAAGCTTTTCTTTTACATCACTCGCAGAACCGACAACGGCAATAAGCATGGTAGCAGGGTCAAGATATTTTTTTGCAGCAGCCTGGACATCCTCTGCAGTAACTGCATCGAGGCGTTTAAGGTACGTTTTGTAATAATCCTTTGGAAGTCCGTAGCGTTCGATGGTAATTGCGTCCTCGGCGATAGTATTTGCATGCTCAAGACCTCTCACGAAAGAACCGCTGAGATAATTCTTCGCCGTCTGCAGTTCCGTTGAGTCTACTCTTTCGTTGCGGATCCGGTTGATTTCGTAGAAGAGTTGAATAAGTGCACTGTCAGTGACTGTGTTCTTTGTCGAGGTGGAAGCGGTGAAGTTTCCGATAAGTTCATCCGGGCCCAGCGAGCTGTAGGCGCCGTAGGTGTACGCATGTTTTTCTCGAAGGTTGATGAAAAGCCGGAACATGCCGCCTCCGAGCACCGTGTTCATTACCTGGGCAGAAAGAACGTCGGGGGAAGTCCGCGGCAGATCGACAACTTGAGAGACTCTGATGACCGACTGGACCGAACTCGGTCTGTCAACGAACGCTACGCGCACTTTGTCAAAAGGCTGCGGGCTCGCGAACGTTGGCGAGGGAAGCACTCCTTTTGTCCATGCTCCGAAATATTTATTGACGAGCTTCATGACGCTGTCTTTGTCAACATCGCCCACCACCGCCATGATCGCATAGTTCGATTTAAAATACGTGGTGTAGGCTTCAATACATTTTTCCCGTGTCACGCTGCCGACCGTTGCTTCGGTTTCGACCTCCCCATACGGGTGCCCTGCACCGTAGACGAGTTTTTTCCGCACGACGTCGACGATCATACTGGGGTCGGTTTTTCTGTATTGCAACCCCGATTTCGTCTGCGTGACAATTTTATCAAGTTGATCTTGAGGGAAGGAGGGATGGAGGGTGATATCTGCCATCAGCTCGAAAAGTTTTTCCGAGTATTTCGAAAGTCCGGAAGCGTACACGTTGGTTCCGTTCGAGCTGAGGTCGCCGCCGACGAGGTCGATCTCTTCGTCAAGTTGATCTTTCGTCCGCGTCGTTGTCCCTGTGCGCAGAAGCTGGCCTGCAATGTCGATGTAGCCGGCGTTCTCTTTTTCGAGGACGGGCTTCCTGTCGATGAGCAAGCTCATGCTCACCGTTGGAAGTTCGGAATTCTTCACGATGATGACCCTGATGCCGTTCGGAGTGGTTACCAAATCATAGTCGGGGAACGCGACCGCGGGCGCCGGGCCTGGGCTCGGTATTTTGCTTCTGTCCAGTTGAGCTTGGGCGATGGCGAACGTCACGATCAACAACACAACCGGTGCTAAAAAGAATTTTTTCATTGTGAGAGCTCCTTGTTTCTACTGTACTTTTGTTTTTGGTAAGTAGTAGAGAATAGTTCTGTTCTTTTCCGTGAGATATTGTTTGGCGACGCGCTGGAGGTCTTCCTTTGTTACAGCCATGAATTTGTCAATCTCGGAATTGATGAGGTTCGTATCGCCGAAAAATATATGATAATTCGCCAGCTCTATTGCCTTGCCCTGTTCGGTAGAATTCTTTTCGATGAAACTTGTCTCTTCTTCGTTGCGTATCTTTGTCAGCTCGTTGTCGGTGATAAGAGTATCCTTGACTTTTTGTATTTCTTCTTCAATGCTTGTCTCAATATCTTTGGGTGATTTCCCGAAATTTGCGACTCCAAAAAGGAGAAAGAGAGACGGGTCCTCGAGGTCGAATGGAAATGATTGCACACCGAGGGCAATTTTTTCATTGTCGACCAGCCGTTTGGTTAACCGAGAACTCTCTCCTCCTGATAGAAGCGTCGTCAACATGCTGAGCGCGTAGTACTCTTTCGTGCCTTGTGCCGGCATGTGGTATGCTTCGACGACGGCGGGAAGCTGGATGTTGTCATACACCGTATCCCTTACTTCCGAGAGTTGCGGCGGTTCGACGGCCGTCGGCCTAAAAACTTCTTTCGTCCCTTTTGGAATCTCACCGTAGTATTTGTCAACCAGAGCTTTTGTTTTTTCGACATCGAAGTCCCCGGCGATCACGAGACAGGCATTGTTGGGAAGGTAGAATGATTTATAGAATTGATAGAACTCGTCGTACGTTGCCCTGTCGATGTATTGAAAGGAGCCGATCGGAACCCATCGGTAGGGATGGACTTTGTACGAGTGCGAAAAAGTTTGTTCAATGATCGAACCATACGGCCTGTTGTCGAGACTCTGCCTGCGCTCTTCTTTCACGACGCGGCGCTGTGTTTCAATACCGATGGAATCGACTTTGAGGTGCATCATTCGCTCGGATTCCATCCACATTGCGAGCTCCAGTTGGTTTGAAGGAGCGGTGATAAAGTACACCGTTTTATCAAAACTTGTAAAGGCATTGAGTTCGCCTCCCGCGTTCTGCACCATCTTGAAAAATCCGCCGCGCGGAATATTCGGTGAACCTTCAAACATCAGGTGCTCGAAAAAGTGGGCGAAGCCGGTTCTGTCCGGATTCTCATTTTTCGATCCGACGTGGTACACTACCACTTGGGCCACGATCGGCGATGAATGGTCTTCGTGCAGGATAACATGAAGGCCGTTGGGAAGCGTGTACTCAACGAATTTTATGTTGACCTGGGCGGCGAGTGCACTCCAAGCAAAAAGTGCGAGCAAAAAGCTGAAGAAGCGTTTATTAACCACGGCGTCCTCCTGGTGAATAGTAGATGGTCTTGACGAATTTTCTTAGATATACGTACATTGTGAATAATGGAGGGTTACGGTTACTGGTGAAAAGCGTGGATATTGTACGACTATTCTGGTTGAAGTTCAACATGTTTTCTTGTTGCGACGTGGAAGGTCGGCATTGACAATCAAGGCGGATAATCCCAAATTCTACTGTTAACAAGCATGCTCGGCGATATGAAATTCTTAATACGATTAAGAAACTCTTTTTGAGATGCATCCTCCAATCGAAATAAAACAGATTCGCTCCGGCACAGATCAATATAGAGAAGAACTCCAATTAAGGAACAGGGTCCTGCGGACGCCGCTTGGCCTAAGCTTGTTTGATGAAGACCTTGCAAGTGAAATCAACGATTTTCACATCGGGGCATTTGACGGGAATGTGTTAATAGGAACTCTCATTTTGACAATATTGAGCAAAATGGAAGTGAAAATGAGACAAGTCTGCGTCGATGAGGTTTGGAGGGGCAAGAACGTCGGCGCAAAGTTAGTTGTGTACGCAGAAGAGTTTGCGAGAAAAAAAGGATATAGAACCGTAATGTTAAATGCAAGGAAAACTGTAGTCGGGTTTTATGAAAGACTAGGGTACGAAAAAATCGGCGGGGAGTTCATTGAAGTAACGATCCCTCACCAAAAGATGCAAAAAAAATTGTGACGCGCATACCTTCTTTAGTAAGGCGTTGATCGTTTTTGTGCCATTTCCGGCGAAAAGGTCGGATTCGAAAATATATTCGGTTGCCGCAATAAGCATGATGTTGGTGCGCGAGGACTTCCAACCTTGCCTTAACAAACGGATTTTCTTATATTTGAGTTGGAGATGGGGCTGTAGCTCAGTTGGGAGAGCGATTCGTTCGCAACGAATAGGTCGTCGGTTCGATCCCGATCAGCTCCACAAGAGATCAATTAAGAATTATGAATTAAGAATGAGCAATTATTTCCATTGTTGATTGCTAATTGTTCATTGTTAATTGTAAGGTCAAGCCCTGTACAACCGTAAGTCGCCCAACCCCGCCAGGTCCGGAAGGAAGCAACGGCCCGCTACCGAAAGTGTGATACAGTAAGCTTGACCTTTTTTATTACATTCTGCACAAATCCCCGATAATTAAAGAACTTGCAAGCCTGCCATTTTTTTCGTACTTTTACCTTGAATTTTTCAAAAAAGCATCTAGCGCCTTTTTGGATACGGCAAAAAGCATGTTTCCGGCTCTTGTAAATGGCAATTGAGTTAGACTCCCATAAGCCCGAAGCTCGAAGCTGTTTGCGAAGGGGAAATAGATTCGCAGCTGTTGGAAATTCATCACACAAGCACTGATAGGCAGGAAATCGCGCTATTCCACTATTTGATTGTTATTTGCCAAGAGGGGATTAACAATTATTTTATTCGGCGCAATACAAGGAATTTTGTTTAATGAAAAAAGAAATAGTTATCAACTCCACCGCGAATGAAGTTCGCATTGCAATAACTGAAGAGGGTAAACTTGCCGAGCTTTTTGTCGAAACACCCGAAAAAGAAAGACTGGTGGGAGACATTTATGTCGGCAAGGTCGCAAAGGTCATGCCCGGAATTCAGGCGGCCTTTATCGACGTCGGGCTCTCGCAAGATGCATTCCTTCATTTTTCCGATATCGGGGCATCATTAGGCCAATACAACGCAATGCTAGGGGAAGATTCTGAGATCGATACGGAAGCGGACGATGACGAGGATGAATCGCATCATCCAGCGCCGCCGATTGCTGTGCAGCCGTCCGACGGGACAACGACAGCGGTTGCGGTGCAACCCCCGCCCGCCAGGACGGGAGACCGTCACGACCACCGTCCCCGGTATGAACGACAGCACCGCAACGTCAACCTCACCAAAGGGCAAGAGATCATTGTGCAGGTGACGAAGGAACCTGTTGGGAAGAAAGGAGTCCGTGTTACAACGGAAGTCTCTCTGCCCGGGCGATTCCTTGTGCTTTTGCCGTTTGACGGGAAGGTGGGTATATCGAAAAAAATCAGCAGCTTCAAAGAGAAGCGGCGGTTGAGAAAACTCGTCCGCAGCATTCTCCCTCCGTCGTTCGGGGTTATTGTCCGCACGAACGCAGAAAATCAGGATGAAAAGGTCTTTCTTCAGGACCTGGAATCGCTGTTGACGACATGGCGGGAAATTGAAAAGGGAGTGAAGGAAGAGACTGCGCCCGCGTTGCTCTATAAAGACATGGCAACCACATCGAGCGTGATCCGGGACCTTTTCAGCGAGGACGTTCAGCGTGTTGTCATCGATAACAAGAAATTGTTCAAGGAAATCAAGACCTATGTCAAGCTTGTCTCCCCCCAAATGGTGGAGAAGATCGAATATTACGGAAAAAGGGAACCGATCTTCGATGTGTTCGGCGTCGAGAAAGAGATCGCGACGACGCTGGCGAGAAAAGTGTGGCTGAAAAGCGGCGGTTACATCATCGTTGACCATACGGAAGCGATGACCGTGATCGACGTGAACAGCGGCAGATACGCCGCAAAGCAGGAACAGGAATTGAATTCCTTGAAGACCGACCTTGAAGCTGCCCGCGAGATATGCCGGCAGCTCCGTCTGCGCGACCTTGGCGGCATCATCGTCATCGATTTCATCGACATCGCGGATGAGAAAAACAAAAAGAAAGTCTACGACGAGCTGAAGAAGGAATTCCGGAAAGACAGGGCCAAGGCGACCGTGCTGCCGATGACGGAATTCTGTCTCGTACAAATAACGAGACAGCGGATCCGCCAGAGCATCATTCACAGTTTCACAGAGCCATGCCCCGTGTGCGGCGGCAGCGGCTTGATCCAATCAAAAACAACCATCGTCAGTCAGATTGAACGGTGGATCCGGCGGTTCAAATCGGAGTCGAAGGAATTCCGCCTCATCCTTCGTGTCCATCCGAGCATTGCGCAACACTTAAATGGCGGGACAATAAGCCGGCTGACAAAAATAAAACTGCGGTTTTTCGTCCAGATCAAGCTTGAAGAAGATAAAGCACTCGCGATCGATGAATTCCGGTTTATCTCGCGAAAACAAGATAAAGACATCACCGCTCAATATAAAACGTAGAAAGAAAGCTCGATGAAATTTTTTATTGATACCGCAACCATCGCAGAAATAAAAGAAGCGAACGACCTCGGAGTGCTCGACGGTGTTACTACAAATCCGAGCCTCGTCGCGAAGGAAGGCAAAGAGTTCGTCCCGCTGCTCAAAGAAATTTGCGCGATTGTCCGGGGACCGATCAGTGCTGAGGTTCTTTCGACGGATTTTAACGGGATGATGAAAGAAGGTCGCGAGCTTGCAAAGATTCATGAGAACATCGTTGTTAAAGTCCCGCTGATAAAAGATGGACTCAAGGCAGTGAAGGCCCTGAAGGCCGAGGGAATCCGAACCAACGTTACGCTCTGTTTTTCCGCCAATCAAGCGCTTCTTGCCGCCAAAGCGGGCGCGTATTTCATCAGCCCGTTTGTCGGCAGACTCGACGATATTAGTCAGAATGGAATGGAGCTGATCGGTCAGATTGTGACAATCTATCATAATTACGGATATGATACACAAGTGCTTGTTGCAAGCGTGCGCCACCCGCTTCATGTCATCGACGCCGCAATGATGGGAGCGGATATATGCACGATGCCGTTCAAAGTGATCGACCAGCTCATCAAACATCCGCTGACCGATATCGGCATCGAGCGGTTTCTTGCCGACTGGAACAAGGGCCAAAAGAAATGAAGCAGACGCCGTTCCATTCGATTCATCGGCAGCTTGGGGCAAAGATGGTTCCGTTCGGCGGGTACGATATGCCCGTGCAATACACGAGCATCATCGAAGAACACAGAGCTGTACGCAATGCGGTCGGCGTTTTCGATGTCTCGCACATGGGCGAATTTGCCGTGAAGGGAAAAAACGCGCAGGCATTTCTTCAGCTCGTTACGGTGAACGACGTCGTGAAACTCGTTCCCGGAGAAGCGCAATACTCGGCAATGTGTTACGACAATGCCGGGATTGTTGACGACCTTCTCGTGTATAAAATACGGGACGATCATTTCATGGTTGTTGTGAATGCGTCGAACACCGAGAAGGATTTTGAATGGATGGGCCGGCATCTCACGCCCGATGTTGAATTTCGGAATGAGAGTGATTCGACTGCGTTGCTCGCTATTCAAGGACCAAAGTCACAAACGGTACTGCAAAAACTCACGGCTGCTGATTTGAAAACGATCCCCTATTATCGGTTCAAAGAAGTAAGCCTCGCGGGAGTTGATATGATACTCTCTCGGACAGGGTATACCGGTGAGCTCGGTTTTGAGATTTACTTTTCCCCGGCGTATGCCGAGAATGTTTGGAGTGCGCTCTTCAAGGCAGGCAAAGATTGCGGCATTACGCCTGTTGGGCTCGGCGCGCGCGATACCTTGCGGCTTGAGATGGGATACTGCCTGTACGGAAACGATATCGACCAAACTACGAATACGCTCGAGGCGGGCCTCGGCTGGATTACAAAACTCAAAAAAGGAGATTTTATCGGCAGGCCTGTATTGGAAAAAGTGAAGGCCGAGGGTGTGAAAAGAATGCTTGTGGGAGTCGAAATTGAAGAGAAAGCCATCGCTCGCCACGGATACGCAATCAGCTCGAACGGGACACAGGTTGGGTCGGTCACCAGCGGCACGTTCTCCCCATCCCTGGAAAGAGGTATTGCGATGGGGTATGTCGATGCCGCACATTGCTCGACCGGCAATACGGTCCACATTGATGTGCGAGGGAAATCGGTTCAAGGTAAGATTACAGCGTTGCCATTTCTGAAAAAATAGAGCTAAGAAGTGAGAAGAAACATCTGAAAAATAGTATCACGCAAAGGCGCAAAGACGCATAAGATTCATTTTTAATATACTTTGCGCCTTAGCGACTGGCGAAGCCATTCCTTCGGGATTTGCGAGAGGCAAGCTTTCCTGATTATTCAGAAGTATGGAGTAAACATCATTTTTTACAGCAAATGTTCCAAACCTAAGACCTGAACACGATTGCATGGGGGCGTTGCCAATGACTACAGAAACAAGGTGTTGTGATGAAAATTGACGTGTATTTTTCTCCGGCTCAAGTCGATGAGATGCAGCTGCGCGATAAAAATGTTATTGTTATCGACGTGTTGAGGGCGAGCACGACCATCGTGACGGCCCTGAACAACGGGGCGCGCGAAATTATCCCGGTCGGTTCCGTCGAATCGGCAGTGAAAGTCTCCGGAAATCTTTTTGGCGATGTTGTTCTTCGCGGCGGAGAGCGGAACGGAAAAATTATTACCGGCTTCAATTTAGGAAATTCTCCCAGCGAGTATACGGAAGAAGCGGTGAAAGGGAAGTCTATTATTTTTTGCACGACGAACGGGTCCTCCGCGATGGTGAAGGCAAAGTACGCCAAGCGCATGGCGGTCGGCGGTTTTATCAACGTTTCGCTTGTGGCCGATTTTATCCGTCAGGCAGGCGAGGATTTTTCCATCGTTTGCGCCGGCGAGAAGCAGCTTTTTAGCATGGAAGATGCTGTCTGCGTTGGCATGCTCGTGAAGATACTCGTCGAAGATGCACCGATCACCGTCGAACTGAATGATGCAGCCGGAGCCGCACAGGTACTCTACAAGACTGTCGGCAAGAATCTTCTCAAGATGGCGAAAAGCTCCGACCATGGAAAGTTTCTTGTTGACATCGGTTTCGAAAACGACCTTAAGACATGCGTGAACGTCGATTCCATTCCAGTGCTGCCCCTCCTTATCGGCAACGTTATTAAGTTGAAGAAGGAAGAAGCCAAGCACTCCATTACTCTTGATGTTCAAGAGGGATAAGAAATTTTTTTCAATGGACGACACCTCAATCTCAACTGATCAGCCGGCCCCCCGCCGGAAAAAAAACAACGAGGGGAAAAAATTCAGCCGTAACAAGCAGATCGGCTCATTCCTCGTCATGGTGCTGGGTGTTCTCATCCTTCTTTGCCTCGTATCGTATTCTCCCGCCGACGAAGCAAGCGGAGATGTTGCCTTCTCGCAGCTCTACAAAATTTTTACCAACGATCCGCTGATTCAGGAAAAAGCGAACAGCACACACAACTGGCTGGGATTGGTCGGGGCGATCACGTCGAACTTTCTCATCAATTCAACGATCGGTTACGCCATTTTCGTCCTGCCTTTTTTGTTCATCGCATGGGGATGGATGACGCTCCGCCGAGGCGATCTTCGCCGTTTAGTCTATTTCACAAATTACGTTCTCGCCATCGTTGTCCTCTGGTCGACGCTGTGCGGACTTCTGAGGCTGGTCGGGATGTCCGAAGACCTTTCGCCGCAATGGAGCGGCGCGGTCGGTGCTTTCCTTTCATCCGTCTTAAGGCAATTAATCGGTTCGGCGGGGGGAATTATCGTTACCGTTTCTCTCCTCTTTGTTATCGTGACGCTTGCGATTGATTTGGACCTTCATGTAACATCCGAACGCGTGAAGAATTTTTTTGTGGCGATCGCTTCGGCAATGACCGGCGCGCTCGAACGGTGGAAGGCACAGAGGGCTATTCATGCCGCGGAGAAAGAGAAGCAGAAGGCAATGATCGAAGTTAAACGGCCGGCAGAAGAAGTCTTGGCAAAGCCGGAACGTGCCGCAAGACTTAATGTTTTTTCGACGCGGGAAGAACAGACGACGGCCGCCGAAGATGCGCCGGCGGCGAATGACGCTGACGATAGAATAGAACCTGCCGGGAAAGCCTCAACGGAGACAGAAGAGGAAACGCCGCTGGATATCAAGGAAATGGTGCGCGAAGAAGAGGTCGGTTTGGACGAGCGGGATGTTCAGGATGAAGAAATCGACTACGTGTTCCCCTCGGTCGACTTGCTGAACTCTCAGCGCCAGGCCGAGACGATCGATGACGCGGAATTGAAGGCCAACGCAGAGCTGCTGCGAGCAAAACTTGCCGACTTCGATGTCGAGGTGGCGAATGTCAGCGTTACGCCGGGTCCGGTGGTGACGTTGTATGAGCTTGTTCCGGCGACGGGCGTTAAAGTCGCGAAAATCGTCAATCTGGCGAATGACCTCGCTCTTGCCATGCAGGCAAAAGGAATCCGGATCGAAGCACCGATTCCGGGCAAAGGTACCGTGGGCGTTGAAATACCGAATCACAAGCCGTCGTTGGTGACGATCCGAAGCATCATCAATTCGGCAAAATTCCGCGATGCGCAGGCGGCGCTCCCGCTTGCCATGGGAAAAACAATCTCCGGCGAAGTTTATGTCGATGATTTGTCCAAGATGCCGCATCTCCTTATCGCGGGTTCTACCGGCTCGGGAAAAAGCGTCGGGATTAATACGATCCTTGCGAGCATTCTCTACCGGCTTCATCCGTCGGAGGTAAAGTTTCTGATCATCGACCCGAAAAAAATCGAGCTCAGCCTCTACAAAAAACTTGAACATCATTATCTTGCCGTTTCAAAAGACGTCGACGAAAAAATTATTACGATGCCGCAGAACGCGGTGCTTGCACTGAAAGCCGTCGAGCTTGAGATGGAACAGCGCTACGATAAACTTGCTCATGCCGGCGTACGGAACATTGCCGACTACAACGAACGTATCACATCGGGACGGTTGAAGGATTCGGATACATTTAAACACAGGAAGCTTCCGTATATCGTGATCATCATCGATGAACTTGCCGATTTGATGATCACGGCAGCCCGCGAAGTGGAAGAACCGATCACGCGCCTCGCGCAGCTTGCGCGAGCCGTCGGGATTCATCTCGTTGTTGCTACGCAGCGCCCTTCGGTCGACGTCATCACGGGTGTTATCAAGGCGAATTTTCCGGCCCGCATTGCATACCAGGTATCATCCAAAACCGACTCGCGCACAATTCTCGATATGAACGGCGCCGAGCAGCTGCTCGGCAACGGCGACATGCTCTACATGCCGTCGTCCAGCCCGAAACCGATCCGTATCCAGAACGCGTTCATTTCGAGCGACGAAGTTGAATCGATCGTCGACCACATCGGCAGGCAGAGAGGATACAGCAGGCCGTTTGAATTGCCGTCGGTGTTGGAAAAACAGCGTGCTTCCATGAGTTCAAGCGGCGGGGAGCGGGATGAGTTGTTTCAGGAAGCGGCGCGCACAATTGTTCGTCATCAGCAGGGGTCTGTTTCTCTATTGCAGCGGCGTCTCAAAGTGGGCTATTCCCGGGCTGCGCGGCTGGTCGACGAACTTGAAGCCGCGGGAATTGTCGGACAGTTCGACGGAAGCAAAGCGCGGGAAGTGCTTGTCGAAAGCGAAGCAGAACTTGAAGCCATTCTAAGGAGTCTCATATGATGATGCGAACGTTGGCCGTTTTCATAGTGCTGACGGTGGTGCACGCCCCGGTTGCGCGGCTGCATTCCGGCCAGAAGGCAAAGCTAGGCGCTGCTGAAGTTCTCGAAAAAGTGCAGGAAGCATATTCGAAAATAGACGACGCATCCGTCGGTTTTACCCAGACCGTTTCATTGAAGTACGCCAAAATTGAGCAAACGTATACCGGAACAGTCATGATGAAGAAGGGGAACAAATACCGCATCGAGTCGCAGGAGCAAATTCTTGTGACCGACGGTGCAACTGTTTGGGTGTATTCTCCGGTCAACAAGCAAGTGCTCATCGATTTGTACAAGGAAACTCCGGATTCATTTTCCCCCGAAAAATTCCTCGTGGGACTTCCCAAGAATTTCCGCGCTACGCTCGTCGATGACAATGGGGCGGATATCCATGCTGCGTACACTTTGAAACTTTCGCCGAAATCCGGCGTTGCCAAATATTTGAAATCACTCAAAGTGTGGATTGATGACACGGATTGGAGTATCCGCGGCGTCGAGTACATCGACATGAACGAAACGCGGACGTTTTACTCGTTGAAGGATTTTCGGCCCAATACCGGAATTCCGGATGAACGCTTTACTTTTGTCGTTCCGGAACATGTCGAGGTTGTCGACCTCCGTTCCAACGGACGCTCTGTGCCTCATTGATACCATGATGTTCATTCTTGGCAACTGACACAATTTCGTGATAAACGCGTGCGACATACTATGAGTTGCGGCATCACTGTTCAAACTATATCATTGCTGGTTATTCCCCATGAACAAGTCTAAAACGTACATTCGGTATGCTGTCAGCTTTCTCGTTACGGCGCTGTTCATGTACCTTGCATTTCGCGGCCAGGATTTTGATGCTATTTGGGTTTCGCTGACGCAGGTTCACTTTGTGTGGATTTTTTATCTCATCGTCGGAAACCTTCTCAGCCATATCGTCCGCGCGTGGCGGTGGCAATATCTTCTCATGCCCATCAAGAAAAACGTCACGCTCCGGAATTCTTTCTCCGCGGTGATGATCGGGTATATGGTCAATAATTTTTTGCCGCGCGTGGGCGAGATTGTGCGGCCATACACACTTGGAAAGCTTGAGGGGATTTCAAAAACCGCGGTATTCGGCACCGTGATCATCGAACGCATTATCGACATCATCACCTTTTTTTCCATCCTGCTTGCGGTGATGTTTTTCTATTCCGACTCGTTTGCCGAGTTGTTCCCTTCATTTGCCTCGATCGAACCGTACTTCCTCGGCGGCTCAGTATGCGCATTTCTCTTTTTTATCCTCCTTTTTTTCAAGGCGGAATATATCTTTTCCCTCATAAAGAAAAGCCTGGTGTTTCTTCCGGAAAAAATCCGCGGGAAAATCGAGGAGATTTTTGAACTGCTTATAAGCGGTTTTGCTATCGCCAAGGACCCCGGGCAGTTCGTCATGATCATCATCACAAGCTATATTACCCAAGGACTCTACCTGTTGTTGGTCTATATTCCGTTTTTTGCTTTCAGCGCGATGGCCAATCACTCGCTTGATTTCGGCTCTGCCGCAATATTGCTTGTTGTGTCCACCGTTGCCTTTGCCGTCCCGACACCGAGCGGATTTGGAACGTACCATTCGTTCACGTCCTATACCCTTACCCAATTGTATCATGTTGACGCCGTAACCGCGTTGAGTTATTCAATTCTCACACATGAAGTCGCCGCGTTGCTGATGGTGGTCGTAGGTTTCTATTATTTCTTTAGAGACCATATTCGTGTTACTGAAATTGTAAAGGATGCAGGATAAAATCATCGGGGGAGTAGCATAAAGGTGTGACGTATGAAACAGGTTTCGCAGGAAATGAAGAAAGGAACGATGCATGTCGAGGATGTGCCGGTGCCGGCCTTGAAGAACGGCGGCGTCATCGTCCGCAACGAGTATTCGTTGATCAGTGCCGGCACGGAGCGGTCATCCGTTCAAAAACGGAAAGAGAGCATGCTTTCCAAGGCGCGGTCGAATCCGGACATGGTGAAGCTTGTCCTCCAACAGATGCGGCAGCAAGGCGTCATGAATGTGTACAGAAAAGTGATGACCAAGCTCGAGGCGTTCGGTCCGCTCGGATACAGCTCGGCGGGGACGGTTATTGGAGTTGCGGGGGATGTCGATGATTTTGCGGTTGGAGACAGGGTTGCTTGCGGCGGCAGTTCGGCAAACCACGCCGAAGTATTGTTCGTGCCGAAAAATCTTTGCGTAAAAGTTCCGGCGGGACTTTCGATGCAGGAGGCTGCTTTCACCACGGTCGGCGCAATTGCGCTTCAGGGTGTACGACAGACAGCGCCTACGCTGGGAGAAACGGTCGCGGTCATCGGTCTTGGCCTTGTCGGACAGTTGACGGTCCAGATATTGAAAGCCGCCGGATGTTCGGTCATCGGGATCGATATTGACCCGCGCTCCGTTGCGCTCGCAAAATCTCTCGGTGCCGATGCCGCATTTCCTCGAACATCGAGAGGATTGATGACCGATATTCAATCCCAGACACATGGACTTGGAGCGGATGCAATCATCATCACCGCGGCAACGAAGAGCAGCGACCCCGTGGAGCTTGCAGGCGAGATCGCACGCGACAAAGCGCGCGTTGTTCTTGTCGGGGATGTTGGTATCTCTATTCCTCGCAAGCCGTACTACATGAAAGAACTGAATTTCAGCATATCGCGGTCGTACGGACCTGGACGATACGATGCATCGTACGAAGAGAAAGGACAGGATTATCCGGTAGGGTTTGTACGCTGGACCGAGAGGCGGAATATGGAGGAGTTTGTTCGGCTTGTGCATGCGAAGAAGGTCAACGTCGAAAAGCTGACGACACACACATTTCCCATTGCGGAAGCTCTGAAAGCGTATGCGATGATCGCTCGGGGAACAAAAGAGCGTTACATCGGTGTATTGTTGGAATATCCGCACGAGGGCAAAACCTTCCCCAATTATGTTTCGGTTGCGCCGCCGCATGAATCAAAAGGCACGCTTTCCGTCGGTTTTATCGGCGCAGGAAGTTTTGCTCAAAGCTTGCTCATACCGTTCATCAATTCCAAAGCCGTAACATTGAAGGGTGTGTGCACTTCCAACGGTTTGAATGCAAAGAATGTCGCGCGGAAATTCGGTTTTGAATTTGCAACAACTGATCCGAAAGAGATTTTCGCATCGCAAGAAATCGACACGGTATTCATCGCAACTCGCCACAACCTTCATGCATCGTTGTGCGTGCAGGCAATGAAACATCATAAGCATGTGTTTGTGGAAAAGCCCCTTGCTCTTAACGAGAGAGAGCTTTCCGAAATCATTAAAGCCCATGACGCAGCCAAGAAACAATCCCACCTTCGGTTTATGGTCGGGTTTAACCGGAGGTTTTCGCCTTCGGTGCGCGGGGCGAAGGCCTTTTTTGCGGGTGCACCCGAACCGATGCTCATCAACTATCGCGTGAATGCCGGCTTCATACCGAAGGAGCATTGGACACAGGATCCTGCAGAAGGAGGCGGGAGAATCATCGGCGAGGTATGCCATTTCATCGATACGATGCAATATCTCGTTGATAGTGATCCGACGCATGTTTTTGCACAGTCCCTCTCGCTGAGCGGAGAACGGTCGCAAAGCGACAATGTGGCAATAACGATTCGGTTCGCGAACGGTTCGGTTGGAGTTATTACGTATCTTGCAAACGGAGACTCCGCTGTCTCAAAAGAGCGCATTGAAATTTTTTCAGGAGGCAAAACCGCAATAATCGACAACTTCAAGTCGTTGGAAACATATCACGGAGGGGCACGCAAAGTTCAGGATACGCCGGTCGTTGAAAAAGGACATAAGGCTGAGGTCGAAGAATTTATCAACTCAGTGCATCTCGCAAAAGATCTCATCCCGTTTCAAAGTCTCGTCGCAACGACGCGAACGACCTTTAAAATTATCGAATCGCTCGAGAGCGGGCTCCCCGTTGAGATCTAAACCGCCTGTTGCCGCATTGAAAGTTGTCACTGTCGTCGTCATGGTGTTGTGTTCCGCCGATGGTTCGTACGCTCAGTCTGCGTCGCAGGAGGATAACGGGGCGAAGGAACGGGCAAACACTTTTTCAATGTACGGCGGTATGGGCATTGCGATCACGGCTGCACCGGGACTGGTGAAATATCTCAACACTCTTCCGGGCTTGCCGCAGCAGGTAACTGATTTTGGGACCAACGTCGAGTTCTTTGGCGGAGCGGAATTTCCTCTGAGTGTCGAGTGGGGCGGTGCTTTGGAATATTCTTACCTGTTCAAATCGTATAATCTTCCTACACTCGATGATGCCGGAACCTATACTATATTTTACAGCCTCCACATGCCGACGGTAATGGTCCACTATGTCGTGCCGGGCAAAGGATATTTCATAAAACTTGGCGGCGGAATAGGCTACCACACCGGCTCCATTGAACAAAAGTCGTCATTATACGGTACGGACTCAACCTATTCCGCTCACGGCGTTGGATTCAAAGTTCAAGTCGTAGGCCAAACAGCTTTTGACGATCATATGTACGGGTACATCGGCGGAGATATGCGATGGGAGTTGCTCGGAAAAGTGAAAGGCGTCAACGGCGCCGTATTACAAAACAACGGACAATCAGCATCGCTGTCGATGTTTGCCGTCGGCCTTAGTTTTGGTGTGATATATTATTTTTAGGAGAGTCTCGAAAAGTTTTGATGCGTTTGCGTTCCGTGAAAAGCGGTCCAACATTTACCATTTGTTTTCATATTAGAATATCCATAGGAACAACGCAATGAAATCATTAATCCTTTTCCTCTGTGGAATAGTTCTTCTTTCCGCTTTTTCCGTCAGCCAGGAAAAAAAATCGACAAAGAAAGGAAAATCAACTGTGGCGACAACGAAGGAACCTCACGGTCTTGTTGTGATTAAGACATCGCTGGGCGACATCACCGTTCAACTGGCGGACGATAAAGCGCCGAAACACGCGGCAAATTTCCGTAAACTTGCAAAAGAAGGATTTTATGCCGGAACAACATTTCATCGCGTGATTCCAGGATTTATGATCCAAGGGGGCGACCCAAATTCAAAAGACGACGACCGTTCGAACGACGGTCTTGGCGGACCGGGGTACACGATCGACGCCGAGATTGGTTTGACGCATGACAGGGGCGTTATTGCCGCAGCGCGTCAGGGAGATCAGGTTAATCCGGCGCGTAAGTCAAACGGCAGCCAATTCTATATTACCGTCGCTCCCGCAACATTCTTAGACGGCCAATATAGCGTTTTTGGAAAAGTGATTAAGGGCATGGACGTTGTGGATGCAATCGCTGCGGTACCGCGGGACCGCAATGATAATCCAATCCAAAAAGTGGTGATTGAGAAAGTGACTATTAAGTAAAAGAACGCTCTTTCTGGTATGGCCAAAAGCGGGAAAGTAAAAATCTCAGTCGATACGTTTCTTTCTTCCATTAGGAAGAAGGAATTTGCGCCGGTCTATTTTTTTTTCGGCGACGAGGATTTTCTTATTGATGAAATTGTCGATGCCGTCGTTGCCGAAGGTGTTGACCCCGCGACCAAGGGTTTCAACCTTGACATTATTCATGGAAGTGAAGTAAACGGAAAAGATATCGTTTCCATTGCTTCCTCTTTTCCCATGATGGCGGAACGGCGGGTCGTCATTGTGAAAGATTTCGACCGCGTCTCGAACAAAGAACTGGTTGAACCCTATCTCGAACACCCGTCGCCGTCGACAAGCCTGATACTGATTGCATCGAAACCCGATACGCGCAAGAAACCGTACCCGCTGTTGAAAAAGAATTCTGTCGGCGGCGAATTCAGCCGTTTGTATGATAATGAGATACCGGGATGGATTCAGCGCCGTGTTGCGCAGCTGCGGCGGACTATGACGCCGGAAGCGGCTGAGCTTCTGCAGGCGTACGTCGGAAATTCGCTCCGCGAAATCTCAAATCAAATAGATAAACTATTGATCGCCGTCGGGTCGAAACCGGCGATCGAAGTGGAAGATGTTGAAGCCGTCGTCGGCATTTCGAAGGAATTCACCGTTTTCGAATTGACGAAGATGGTCGGCGAAAAGAATATTTCCAGATCAATCGAAATTGTCGAGCGAATGCTGGACAGCGGAGAATCGCCGCAATTAATCATTGTTATGCTCACCCGCCATTTCATTATCATGGCAAAACTTCGCGAGCTTCATGCCGCGGCAGGATCGGAATTCGAATTGGCGGGTGCGGTCAGGATCAATCCCTTTTTTATTAAGGAGTACCTCTCGCAGCTTCGCCGCTATTCTCCCGTTGCTGTAGAAAACGCTTTTCTTGCTCTTACCCGCGCCGACCGGGAACTGAAATCCTCCGCTACAGATCCCAAATTAGTGATGGACGTGTTGTTGTGCGAAATCATGGAACACACGGCTGTTCACGCCGCCCCGTCAACACAATAGCAGCCGCGCATGCATCTATTTTCCCCGCCGTCGAATTCTGAATGGATAGTTTTCTTTCTGATCTTTTTAGGATTGGGATCGTTTATCGCAGCAGCCGAGCTTGTGAGGAAGGCACTGCGCTGGTCGCCCGAGGTAACGAGGAAACTCGTCCATATTTCCACCGGCGTTCTCATCTTCTTTGCGCCGAAGATATTCGAGTCAGGTATCCCCGCCATTCTTCTCGCAATCATTTTTATTTCTGTTAATTTTGCCGCTATTGAATTCGGCCTCTTGAAAGGAATCCACGGCACGAACAGGCGGTCTTACGGGACAGTCTACTATCCGCTCTCGTTCTTAATTCTTGTACTCCTTTGCTGGGATACCATTCCTCAGATAATTTCTATCTCAATACTTGTGCTGGGGTTGAGCGATGCGGCAGCCGCCATCGTTGGGGAAAATCTTCCTTCGCCTCATACCTATTACCTTACAAGCGACAAGAAATCGTTCGAAGGATCGGCGGCAATGTTCGCCACGACATTTCTCGTTGTTGCCTTTCTTCTTGCCACTTCTTTCGGCCTCAAAGGCACTCTCACTCTTGCCGTCAATAGCAACCTTTCCAGGACAGCCCTCGCCGGCGTGGTTGCCCTCGCCGTTTCTCTGTTCGCCACAGCATGGGAAGCGATTTCTTCGAAAGGTTTGGACAATCTCACTATCCCGCTTTCAACGGCGTTTATCCTTCACTATTTTCTCATTTCACTCCCCCATCATCATTTGGAACAGTTCCTTGTGGGATTTGCGCTTGCACTCATCTTTGCCGCAGTGTCATACTCTTTCCGTTTCCTGTCTTCGAGCGGAAGTGTTGGAACGTTTATTTTGGCAACAATCATTTTTGGCCTTGGCGGATGGCAATGGACAGTCCCGATTTTGGCGTTCTTTATTTTGTCGAGCGTGCTTTCGAAATTCGGCAAGAGAAGAAAAGCTGCGTTCCAGTTGATGTTTGAAAAGACCGATACTCGTGATGCAGGACAGGTTGCGGCAAACGGCGGCGTTGCCGGAATTATAATGCTCTGCTGGTATTTTTTCCCCGAAAACAATATGTGGTATTTCGTCTACCTCGCTTCGCTGGCTGCTGTTACAGCAGACACGTGGGGGACAGAACTCGGACTGCTGGCAAAAAATTCACCACGTTCGATCATCACTTTAAAGAAAGTGGAAACCGGAACGAGCGGCGCGGTCTCGTTTGCCGGGATCGCGGGCGGGGCACTCGGCGCTTTTTTCATCGCTGTGAGCGGAAGTTTCTGGATGACCGGAGTCGCGGTTCTTCCTATGTTCATCATGATCATCGCATCGGGCGTGTCCGGGTCGCTTGTCGACAGTCTGCTCGGTGCAACCGTGCAGGCGAAGTATCGGTGTGGCGTGTGCGGGAAAGTGACCGAGCGGCCTATTCATTGTCAATCTCCGGCTTCGCTTATCGGCGGCGTCCGGTGGATGGACAACGATCTGGTGAATTGGGTGTGCGCTGTCGGAGGATCTCTAATCTTTGTATTCTTGACTCTTGTTTGAGCGTAAGGCCATGTAAAGATTTAGCTCTCAAAGCCTCCTGCTCCGTTGAATTTCCCCATCCTTATTCACCTTTACTTTCCTTGAAAAGATTGCTATTTTGTTAGAAGTTATCTCAAAAACTCCCAAGAAATGTCATTCTGTCCCAAAGGGATCCCTTCGGGAAACGGAGTGAAGCGGAGTGAATGCCGAAGGCATCCCTTCGGGAGAATCCATGACAATCGTGCATTGTGAATCTACGAGGCTTCAATGTCGTGGATGCTTCTCCCGCCAAAATGCGGCGGGATCAGCATGACATCTACAAATGCATTCTGCATCGAAACCATTTTTGAGATAGCTTCTAGTGAAAACTTATGAAAACGGTTGCTATTTCATCAATTTCAGTTGGCGGGGGCAATCCCTTGGTGTTGATTGCCGGTCCTTGCGTTGTCGAAAATCGTGATATGATCTTTTCGACGGCAGCCAAGATAAAAGAAATCACATCGCGGCTTGGAATGCCGTTTATATTCAAATCCTCTTACAAAAAAGCGAACCGAACAAGTGTAGGCGGTTTTACAAGTATTGGTATTGACGAAGCGCTCAAGATTTTAGGAGATGTGAAAAAGGAGTTACGTGTTCCGATTTTGACAGATGTCCACACAGAGGAAGAAGTGAGCGCCGCGGCGCAGGTTGCAGATGTCATCCAGATTCCGGCATTTCTTTGCCGTCAAACCGAACTTTTGATTGCCGCCGGGAAAACCGGTAAAGCAGTGAACATCAAGAAAGGGCAGTTTCTCGCCCCGGAAGATATGAGACATCCGATTGAAAAAGTTGCATCGACAAAAAACGAAAAAATTCTTGTGACGGAACGGGGCGCTTCGTTCGGCTATCACAATCTCGTGGTGGATATGCGCGGTCTAACGGTGATGCGCTCGTTCGGTTACCCCGTAATCTTGGATGCAACACATTCCGTACAGCTTCCGAGCGGCGACAACGGAAAGAGCGGCGGCCAGCCCCAATATATTTTTCCGATTGTGCGCGCCGGTGTTGCAGTTGGAATCGACGGCGTGTTCATCGAAACTCATCCGGATCCTGCTCATGCCCTCAGCGATGCGGCAAGCCAGCTTCCGCTCTCGCGCCTTGAAGATCTGTTGCTCCAGGCGATGGAAATCGATTCCCTCGTAAAAAGAAATGGATGGTCGTGAGCCACGCTTCTCCCCACAACGGACAACAGGCGCTTTTTCCACGGCCGCTGTCTCCGTTTGAACGCGAAACACTGCTCTGGCTTCTTCCGGAGTCCAAGCCCGGCTACAACGAGTACCGCAAGTACATTGCGGAGTGGACGGTTGTCGGAGAAGGGCGGCGAGGGGCGGGAAATTTTATTCTGGCAGAAAGCAGCGTTCTTCCCGATGTGGAATTGCCGTTGCCGCAAGTCTTCGCGTACGGAGTGATCGAAGCGGAAAACATGAATATTTCCGCAACGCTGCGGGAGTTGTTTGAAGGCCAGCTTGAGTATGAAATCGTCAACCTGAACGACGAAACAATTCCGCATTATCTTACGGAACGGCGGCGATGGAATTTTTCTTTGTGGATGCCGGCGCAGCGATGCCCTGCATGCGGCTCACGACTGCGCGAGGTAACGATCAAAAGGGAAGCTGGAGGAAATGCAACGCTGGCGGTCTGCCCGGTTGACAAGAGAATATGGATATTCGACGCTCTGGACGGAGTGAATCATCTCATTCCGGTGACGAATTTTCATAATGCGCTTATGCTCTACAAGAACAACCGCGACCCCAAAACGGCTCTGGCTGCGGAAAATTTTTTCAAGCACCTTGACACATTTTCCGACGCGGACCTCGGAGCCGCGTTTGTGCAGTATAATAAACTGAGGAAGAAAGTCGAACTCGGCAGGATTATTCTGCCCCGTTCAAAAAAGACATCTTTCATCGACAAAGTTTTTTCCCTCTTAAAAAAATGAATTCACAATCGTTTGAAATTGAAAAGGGGAAGCAAGTCATTCGCATCGAAGCGCAATCGCTTGCAGCGCTCGTTGACAAAATCAACGCTTCGTTTGAACAAGCCGTCCGCATAATTTTCGAGGCAAAGGGAAGGATTGTCATTACCGGCATGGGAAAGTCGGGGATTATCGCTCGCAAAATTGTCGCGACGATGAATTCCACCGGCACGCCGGCAATTTTTCTTCATTCGTCGGACGCCGTCCACGGCGATCTGGGGATGGTGCGAAGGGAAGACGTGGTGGTGTGTCTGTCCAAAAGCGGGGAGACGCAGGAGATCAGCCAGCTCATCCCGATATTCAAGCGGATTGAGGTTCCGATTATTGCGATGCTCGGCCGCATGAATTCATCTATCGCGAAAGAATCCGACGTCGTTCTCGATGTTTCGGTGGAGGAAGAGGCCTGTCCGCATGACTTGGCGCCCACATCCTCGACGACTGCGATGCTGGCGATGGGGGATGCTCTCGCGATTACGCTGCTGGAAAAAAGAAATTTCAGCAAAGAAGATTTTGCAATGTTTCACCCCGGCGGAAATCTTGGCAAGCGCCTGCTCTTGAAGATCGAAGAATTGATGACGGGAGGAGCGCTTGTGCCGAAAGTTTTGCTTACGACCAGTCTGCGGGATACAATTCTTGAAATGACGACCAAACGATTAGGCGCTACGTGTGTCGTGGATGCGGAAGGAATTCTCCGCGGTGTCATTACCGACGGAGATTTGCGCCGTCTTCTGCAAAAAACCACCGATGTGTCCGGCGTGACCGCCGAACAAGTGATGACGCGGAATCCCAAAAAGATCCTGTTCGGGGCGCTGGCTGCCGCCGCTCTTCAAGAAATGGAGACATTCAAAATTACGCAATTGATTATTGTGGATAGGGAGGACCGGCCCGTCGGCATGGTCCATATTCATGAGCTGGTGAAAGCCGGCCTGGTGACACAGGAACGAGGATAACGCGGTTGAAATGGCACGTCGCTTTTCTCACTGCATGCACTCTGCTGCTTTCCAACGGGTGTGAAGAGAAAATAAAACCTTCCGTTCTCGGAGGAGTTTCCGGCACCGCGCTTCCTTCTCAAGAAAGCTGGAATACGACAGTAACTTTCACTGATTCCGGAATCGTTAAGGCGATTTTGAAGGCGGGACACATCTCAGCCTTCGAAGCATCAAAACAGACGATGCTCGACAGCGGTGTTCACGTGGATTTTTTTGACGAGCATGGAGTGCACTCATCGGTTCTCACCTCGCGAACGGGCAAAGTCGACGAGAGCACAAATAATCTTGAAGCGATCGGGAACGTCGTTGTCGTGTCGGACAGCGGAGTTGTTGTTGAAACGGAAAAACTTTTTTGGGATAACCGGCGCCAACTCATCCATTCAGATGAATTCGTCAAAATCACATCCCCAAAAGAAAATTTACAGGGACATGGGTTTGAGTCCGATCAAAGCTTGAAGAACTACAGAATCTTCAAAGTCACTGGGTCGGCGAAGCAACAATAGCTCACAGCAATGACGCAGACAAAAGACAAAGAAAAGAGCCGTTTCTTGGCGGCGTTCCAGAAGGAGAGTATTTCGAATTGTGCCGGTCTGTTTCTAGTCATGATTTTGCTTCTGACTGGGAATGCGCCCGGGCAAGGGAAAGATGATATTATATTGAAGCATGCGGACGTATTTGCAGGCAAGAATGTGAACGGTGAAGATCTCCGCGAGCTTACCGGCAATGTTCATTTGGCGCAAGGCAACGTTCTGGTCTGGTGCGACCGGGCGGTTCAACATCTCTCGAAAAACGAAGTTGAATTGATGGGCAGGGTGAGGATTCTCAGGGACACGGTAACGTTGACAGCAAAAAGAGGAACCTATTACGGCAACACAAAAAAAGCGGTTTGCGAAGACGGTGTCCGCCTTGAAACGACTCATGTTATCCTGCTGGCCGATTCAGGAACCTATTTCACCGAAGAAAGAAAGTCGTTCTTTCATTCGCACGTCCGCGTAATCGATTCAACGACAACAATCTTCAGCGACGAATTGACCTACCTGGAAAAAGAAAGAGAATCAATAGCCGTCCACAGGGTGAAGGTGATCAACTCCGACAACAACGTTCAGCTGTTCGGCAATTATCTGGAGCATTTTGACGATACGCGGTACACCCGAATCACGGAACGGCCGCGCCTCATGCAGATCGATACGTCCTCGAAAGGAGTTATCGATACTCTTGTCGTAAAAAGTATAGTGATGGAATCGTTCGACGATTCGACGAAAAAACTGATCGCCACCGACAGCGTTGCAATGGTGCGCGGGCCGCTGGCGGTCAGGTGTGGATGGGCGAGGTATTTTACGCAAAAACAATTTATTGAACTGCGCCTGGCGCCCGTTGTCTGGTATGAGGACAACCAGGCTTCCGGCGATTCGATCACGTTGTTTATGTCGCACAATAAGCTGCAGCATGCCGTCATACGCAACAGGACGTTTGCCCTTTCACTCAGCGACAGTTCATATCCTGCACGCTACAATCAGTTGACGGGGAGAAAAATTGAGATGTTTTTTCAGGATGACAAACTCCGCGAGATGGCGGTGGACCAGAATGCCATCAGCCTGTACTATTTGTATGATGGGAAGGATCCGAACGGCGCCAACAGGACGAGCGGTGATATCATTACAATGACATTTCTCGCAGGGAAAATCGATGTGATCCGGATCGTGAAAGGGATTGAGGGGACGTATTACCCGGAGAACATGGTGCTGAAAAGGGAGAGCAATTACAATCTCGACGGCTTCGAGCTGCGGGGTGACCGGCCGACGCTAAAATCCATTTTTCCTACTCTGATGAACTCATGACTGAAGAACAAACCGGCCTTGGCAACGCTGAGGCTGAATTATTTCCGAACTTGAACCCGTCGCTGAATCGAATTGTCCTTCGCGCCGAGAATCTGCTGAAATTGTACAAGAAGCGGGCCGTCGTAAAAGATATTTCGGTGGAGGTATCGCAGGGAGAAATTGTCGGCCTGCTTGGCCCGAACGGCGCTGGAAAGACTACCACTTTTTATATGATCGTAGGTATGATCCGGCCGAACGGAGGGCACGTTTACCTTGAGGAGAAGGACATTACCGGCTTGCCGATGTACAAGCGCGCCCAAGCCGGTATAGGATACCTCCCGCAGGAACCGTCAGTTTTTCGGACGATGACCGTGCGGGAAAATGTCCTCGCGGTATTGCAGATGACCAAACTCTCGGCCGCGGAACAGAATGAACGGTGCGACAAATTGCTCGGAGAATTCGGTCTCACACAATTGTCAAAAAGCAAAGGATACGTTCTTTCCGGCGGAGAACGCCGGAGGACGGAAATCGCCCGTGCGCTGGCGACCGATCCTAAATTCATATTACTTGATGAGCCATTTGCCGGCATCGATCCAATTGCCGTCGAAGAGATTATGAGGATCGTGACCGGCTTGCGCTCGCGCGGCATCGGCGTGCTGATCACCGACCATAACGTACACGAAACTCTTTCTATTACCGACCGGTCATATCTTTTGTTCGAGGGGAGGATATTGAAAGCGGGAACAGCCGAATCCCTTGCGAACGACCCTCAGGCGCGGAAATTGTATCTCGGAGAGAGTTTTAAATTGGACCGGTATGAGTGAAGCGCAGAAGACAGAAGACAGAAGACAGAATACAGAAGACAGAATACAGAAGACAGAATAAAGGAATCAGGGGGAATGGATCATGGATCGAAGGGGAG
>Ga0265323_10000237_pt1 | contig 32647 bp, 35 predicted proteins | sample 41225metaG_FD_193580 | JGI IMG/M metagenome (GOLD analysis project Ga0265323, IMG submission 193580) | Rhizosphere microbial communities from Carex aquatilis grown in University of Washington, Seatle, WA, United States - 4-12-25 metaG | ecosystem: Host-associated > Plants > Roots > Rhizosphere...
ATCAACCGGGATTCCCTTTTTCGCTGCATAGAATTTGCTTCTGTTATTGATAACATCGATTCCCGACCGTCAGTGTATTCATTGGGGAATATATGGGATTTGAAACAAATCTCGTCACTTATCATATTTGAAATGTCAAGCTGGCTCTTCTTATAAGAGCCAGCGTTCAATTTTGGGCGGTTGGAAAATCATAAACTGCTTTTTCTTTAATGTCGGCTGATACAACACTACAACACCCTCTGACAAAGCAATTTTGAAAACCTCACGCCACTTGATGAAAAGGCCATTGAATTTCCCGCGCCTCGGCTTTGTCACCTCCAGCAAACGGCTGCTGAAGGGGCAGTGCGGAGAGAGTGCCGTTGTTGGTGTTGCTGAGAACGAGATGGGAGCAAGGGACTTGCGTCAGTAATGAGGGGTCAATCGGGACGTTTAATCCCGGCCATTGGCTCCATTTTCGCAACGCCGCTCGACAAAATTCCCCGCGCGCGGCATCCTGCCGGCGATGGCATTTGAATCGGATTCGCCGCTCGACTCGTTGTGGAAGGAATACGGCCGGGCGTTTCAAGACTGGGACGACCTCACGCTCGGGCGCTGGCTGGCACAAACGCTCGGCCAGCTCGAAGGCCGGGCGTGGCGGCTCTCGCATCCGCTCATGGGCGCATACCGGCTGGCGGCGCAAATCGCGCACGACCGGCAGGTCTGGTTCAAACGGCTGGCCACGCCGCCGGCGGCTTATGCGGAATCGCCGTGCTGCCGCGCCCCGCTTTTGCCGCTGCTCACGCGGGATGTGCGCGAGTCGGGCTTGATCTGCCAGCATTGCAATGAAACGCTCGTGCCGTTCGACGAAATTTCCGCTGACATCCGCGCCGAACTCGATGCCTGGGCGCAACAATATGAACCCGTTCACGCCGTCGCGCATTGGGACGACCATCAGCGCCGGCGCGCGAGCGATTACGACCGCGCCTATGAAAACGCCGCGGCAGAAGCCGAGCGTTTGCTCGCGCGCGCGGGCCGCGAACTCGCGCCGAAGCTGTTGAATCTTTATCCCGCCGTCATTTGGGAAGACCAGGACGAATGTCTCGAAGTGCGCCCGGAGGACGTGCAATTATGAAATGGTTGTTCAAATGGCTGTTCCGCCTGTTTCTGCTGGCAGTCGTGTTGATCGTCATTTTGCTGCTGTCGCTCAATTCGATTCTCCGGGTTTATGTTGAACACCGCATCCGCGCCCAGACCGGCATGGACGCGGAGATCGGAAAGCTTTCGATTGGCCTCGTTGAACCGACGGTGACGATACAAAATTTCAAGCTTTACAACCCGCCGGACTTTGGCGGTACGCCGTTTCTGGACATCCGGGAAATCCACGTCGAATACGACCGCGCCGCACTCGCCCGACACGAGCTTCACCTCACCTTCGTGCGTTTCAACCTCGGCGAACTCGACATTGTGAAAAACGAGGCCGGCCGCACGAACATTTTTTCGCTCGGCGTCAACCTGCCCTCGAAAAGCTCCAGCGGCGCCAAGAGCGCGGCGAATTTCAAGCAACAGACCGGATTTGAGTTCAAGTCCATTGACGTGCTGAATGTCTCCGTCGGAACGGCAAAGTTCATTGACCTGAAAGACCAGCGCAACAACCGCACGCAAAAAATTGGCCTCGAAAACTGCGTGATGAAAAATGTGAAGTCCCCGGCTGACCTGGCCGGGTTGGGTGTGCTCATCGCGTTGCGCGGGGGAGATTTTTTCGGCTCGTTGGTCAACGCGCCCAAGCACGGCTGGCTTGGAAATTGAAATGGGCGGCAAAAGCCACCCGTTATTTTTGCATTTTCTGCCCGCGGATTTTTTCCTAATCTTTTCCCGTGCATCGTGAATCCGTCAAAACCGCCGCCCGTCTGGTCGTGAAACTCGGCACGGGCGTGCTCACCGACAGCCGCAAGCAGCCCGACCCGGCGCAATTGGAACAGCTAGTGGCCCAGGTCGCCGCGTTGCGGAAGGCCGGCAAGGAAATCGTGCTCGTCACCTCCGGGGCCGTCGGCGCAGGCATGGGCGCGCTGGGTTATGAAAAACGTCCGGGCGACCTCGCCGAATTGCAGGCGTGCGCCGCCGTCGGCCAGTCGCGGCTCATGGCCACCTACGCGGACCTGTTCGCGCGGCACAATCTGCACGTCGCGCAGGTGCTGCTTACGCATGACGACCTCGAACATCACGAGCGCCATCTCAACGCGCGCAACACGCTCGTCACGCTGCTCGGCCGCGGTGTCGTGCCCATCATCAACGAGAATGACGCCGTGTCGTTCACCGAAATCAAGTTCGGCGACAACGACAAACTGTCCGCGCTGGTGGCGTCGCTGCTGCCCGCCGATTTGCTCGTCATTTTGACCACGGTGGACGGCGTGATTGAAAATTTCAGCAAGGCCAATCCCAAAACGATTTCCGTCATAGAAAAAATTGATTCGACGATTGAAAAGCTCGCGGGCGGCACCGACAGCGAAACCGCCGTCGGCGGCATGGCCTCGAAAATCCAGGCGGCCAAAATCGCCGTGCGTTCCGGCATCCCACTGGTGATTGCGTCGGGCCAAAAGAAAAACGTGCTGGCAAAAATCCTCGCCGGGGAAAACGAAGGCACGTTGTTCGTCGCGCATCCCACGAAGCTGCAGGGACGCAAACGCTGGATTGCGTTTTTCCATCATCCCCAGGGCGCGCTGTTCGTGGATGATGGCGCGAAGCTGGCCTTGCGCGAGAAAGGCAAGAGTCTGCTGCCCCCGGGCGTGGCGCGCTGCGAAGGCGAATTCGCCGCCGGTGATGTCGTGCGGATTTGCGATTTGAACGGGACCGAATTCGCGCGCGGCATCGCGAAGTTCGGCGCCGCCGAGGTGCGTGGACGGAAACTGGCGCGGGTCGAAGTGGTGCATCGGGATGATCTGGTGATTTTGTGAGTGACAAACGGGTGATTCGTTAAACATGTTAAATCAGTGAAAAACCAGTCTGTTACAAAGCGATTTACTCATTTAACCGGTTACCTATTTAACCAATCGCATGAAGAAACATCCAGCCATCAGCGACCTCCTCAAAGTCATGGCCCGGCTGCGCTCGCCGACGGGCTGTCCGTGGGACCGCGAGCAGAACCATCACACGCTCCGCCGCCACGCGATTGAGGAGGTTTACGAACTGATTGACGCGATTGAGGCGGAAGACGACCACGAAATGGCGGAGGAACTTGGGGATTTGCTGTTGCAGGTCGTTTTCCACTGCCAGTTGGCAAAGGAACGCGGCGCGTTTGATTTTGAAAAGGTCTGCCGGTTGATTGTGGAGAAGCTGGTGCGCCGCCATCCGCATGTCTTTGGCAAAACCAAGGTCAAGGATGTGGATGAGGTCTGGGCCAACTGGGAAAAAATCAAAAAGGCGGAGAAGCACGGCACCAAACACGCCCGCCATTCCGCCCTCGACGGCATTCCGAAACATTTGCCCGCGCTGCTCCGCGCCGAGAAGCTGGTGAAAAAAGCGCGCAAAGCCAAAGTCCTTGCGGACAGCCACGATTCAAAGCGACGACTGACCAAAAGCGCGCTGGCAAAAGAACTTTTTGAACTGGCGTCGTTTGCTCAGTCCCGCGGCTGGTCGGCGGAGGAATTGCTGGCCGGCGAAAACAAGAAACGCGAACGTATTTTTCGCCGCCGCGAAAAAGCCTGAACTGATTTTATGCAAACTCGAAGTTTGCGCCCGCGGTTGCTCATCTGTGCGTTGATGTCAGGATTGTTTGCCATCGGCGGCGCAACGGCCAGCAGCCGGGACGCCGTGCTCAAATCCGAATTCATCTACGAGAACGCGCCGTTTCCGGCGTGCCACGCCTCGACCATCGTTGAAACAAAATCCGGGCTGGTCGTCGCGTGGTTTGGCGGCACCGGCGAACGCCATCCCGACGTGTGCATTTACGTTTCGCGATATGTTGACGGACATTGGACTCCGCCGGTCGAGATCGCGAACGGGGTGGGTTTCGAGAGCAACCGCCTGCCAACGTGGAATCCGGTTTTGTTCCAGCCGAGGAATGGCCCGCTGTTGTTGTTCTACAAAGTCGGCCCCAGCACGACGGCCTGGTGGGGAATGCTGACGACGTCCCCCGACGACGGCAAAACGTGGTCGCCGCCGCAGCGTCTGCCCAAGGGCATTCTGGGTCCGATCAAAAACAAACCCGTGCAACTGGCCAACGGCGACATTCTTTGCGGGAGCAGCACCGAGGGCAAAAACGGCTGGCTCGTGCATTTTGAGCGCACGAGCGATTTGGGAAAAACCTGGCAGGCCACGCCGCCGGTGAATGACGGCAAAACCATCGGCGCCATCCAGCCGAGCATTTTATTTCAAACCGACGGAAAACTGGAGGCGATTGGCCGCACGCGCAACGGGAGGATTTTTAAAATCTGGTCCGGTGACGGCGGCGTGACGTGGGGCAGGATGTTGTTGACCGATTTGCCGAATCCCGATTCCGGCACGGACGCCGTGACCTTGAAAGACGGCCGCCAGCTCCTGGTTTACAACCACAACACGGAAGACAAAACCGCCAACAAGGGCCGCAGCCCGTTGAACGTCGCCATTTCCGATGACGGACTGAACTGGCAGGCCGCGCTGGTGCTGGAAGACAACCCGTCCGCGCCGAGCGGCTTCGCCTACCCCGCCGTAATCCAGACGAGCGACGGCCTGGTTCACATCACCTACACCTGGAAACGCAAACGCATCAAGCATGTCGTCATTGACCCGGCAAAATTGGAATTGCGTCCCATGCCGCAAGGCGAATGGCCGAAATAATTTTTTGTGCCCGCAGAATGCAGTGGGAAAATCTTTTTACCACGGATGGACACAGGTGAACACGGATAGGAAAAAGGGATTCAGCAATGCAAACGAGTTTGCCAATGAGTGAGGCCGTCCGGATTTGCTGAATAGACTATCGGTTTTGTTTTAATCCGTGTTTGTCCGTGTCCATTCGTGGTTTCATATGAATTGATGCGGCTTGCCCCACCGCGGATTACTTCTTTTTCCCGGTTTCCGGGCGATATTCCAGAATCTCGCCGGGCTGGCATTCGAGATGGGCGCAAATGGCTTCGAGCGTGGAGAATCGGATGGCCCGGGCCTTGCCGGTTTTGAGGATGGACAGATTTTGCGGCGTGATGTCCACGGCGGCGGCCAGATCGTTCAGCCGCATTTTGCGCTGGGCGAGAACCACATCGAGATTGACAATGATGGGCATAAACTTAAACGGTCAATTCCTGTTCCTCTTGCAATTCCTGCGCCTCCTTCAACAGCCATGAGACAAAAATGAGAATCAAGCCTGCAAATAACCCGCTGCTTCCCCAGCCCAGCGCGTGGCCGAAAAACTGATATTCAATCTGGTAAAACAGTCCCTGAAACAGCCAGAGCACAATCCACCATCTGCCGGCGGCATCCAAATTCCCGACGGTTTGCGCATCGAACAAATACCCGTTCTTTAGCCGGTCAAAAAATCGGAACAGCTTCAAATTAACCACCAGGCCGAGCGAGGCCAGCAAAACCCTGCCGCCTATTTCACAAATCATGGAGGAGGGCATTTTCTGTTTTGGCAAGAAAATGAACGGAAACAAAAATACTGGAATGGCAACCATCCACAATACCAGTCCGGCGAACAAAATACTCCTGATGTTTTTGCTGACCTTGATGATTTTGGCTTTGTTTTGAAAATTTTTCATAACTTGATGGGGTTGGTTTTCGTGTGGTTAAACGGTCAATTCCTGTTCCTCCTGGATTTTCCGGCCTTCGTCCATGATCCAGGCAATGAAAAGAATCACAAAACCGGTAACGAGATTATGAACCAAGTGAAAGAGAATCATTTGAAGATAAACGACAATTTCGACAATCCATGGCGAAGCATTAGCGGTGTAAAACCATCCATTATGCAATTGAATATGCAGCGCGTTGACAATGTTTCCGATTCCCATCAATAAGCTGATAATTCCAATCCATCGAATATAGCGGACAGCATTGGGAGAGAATAAATCGCCATGGACATAACCCGAGAACAGTTTGTATGCGAACCAACATTCCACGGCGCGGCCGATGGATGAGAGATTAAAGTAAAACGACAGCCCAGGGTGGCACACACCTGCCAGGGTAATTTCGTAGCCGTATCCTAGGATGCCGATAAAACCAAAAGTCACCGCAGAGGCGAAAAAAAAGATTCTTAAAAATGAGCTGATTTTTTGAATTCGATTCAACAGGGAGTTGACCTTCAGAGAAATTTCATTCGTATTCATAAATTTGAAAACTTAAACGGTCAATTCCTGTTCCTCCTGGATTTTCCGGCCCTCGTCCATGATCCAGGCAATGAGCAGAATCAAGAGACCGATGCCCAACCGATATAGGCTGAAGTTTTTGTGAGCCCAAAACAACTGTAGCGCAATTTGTATCAGGCCGCAGCCGGCCATGGACCAACCTTGCGCATTCACGCAGCGCACATTCTCCTTGGCGAAGATAATACCACGTTCATACAGCTTGAATAAGCGGTTCAGCGCAATGATGCCATAAGCTATCAGCCCCAACCGAACAGCAATCAGCAATACCACCGCCCAAGGCAGACCTGTGACTGTGTCTGCCCTGCTTTGGAAGTTCGCTGGCAACTCGCCGGGGGACAAAACTTGTACCGTCATGGATTCGCCATGGACAGCTTTGCCGCCCAAACAAACGTTAATGCTCTGAGCCAAAGCAAGACAGGCGATTAAAGCCAGACAGACCGCAACGAAGCCAATTAGTAAGCGGAACAACCGGCTGACAATCTGAATCCGATTCAACCGTGCATTGGTCTTGGGAGATATTTCATTCGCATTCATAACACAAGATTGCACCCGTAAACTCCGTTAGTCAAGTATTATTTATTGATAAACGATAAATACTTGCTTTTTAGCATGATTTACAGTGGGTTGCACGGGAATGGATTTCCTCGCGAATCATGTGCTTTTCCAAATAAATCCACGTTGACAGCCCGGCGCGGTTCTGGCTTAATATCCAGCCCTTTGCGGGAATATTTATGTACGCCGTTTTAGAAACAGGTAGCAAACAGTATCGGGTCGCTGCGGGCGACACGCTGGAAATCGAACGTCTGGCCGTCGAGGCCGGCAAACCCTTCACTTTTGACCGGGTGTTGCTGGTGAACACCGACGGTAAGCTGTCGGTGGGCACACCCACGGTCAGCGGCGCCACCGTTTTGGCCGACGTGGTGGCGCACAAGCGCGGCGAGAAAAAACTCACTTTCAAGATGAAACGCCGCAAGGGCTATCACAAAACGATCGGCCATCGCCAGGAATTGACGGTGGTCAAGATCACGGAAATCAAAGGCTGATTTTATGGCACACAAGAAAGGTCAAGGCAGCATTCGCAACGGCCGCGACAGCGTCAGCAAACGGCTGGGCGTGAAAACGTATGGCGGCGAATCGGTCGCCGCCGGCAGCATCATCGTCCGGCAGCGCGGCTCGAAGTTCGTTGCGGGCGAAAACGTCGGCACCGGCCGCGATTGGACGCTCTTCGCGCTGGTGGACGGGAAAATCGCCTTCGACAAAAATGGCCGGCGCGTGAATGTGAAGGCCGAACCTGCCGCGAAGAATTGAACGGCGCCAATGAATTTCCCGGCGAGGCCACGCGCCTCGCCTTTTTTGTTGTTGGAGTTCAAGCTTTTGCTTGCCATGTCTGTCCTTTAGCTTTTTGAAAACAGGCTGAAGCCCGAACTCCAACTTCAATGTTTGTTGACGAAATAAAAATTTACGCGAGCGCGGGACACGGCGGCAAAGGCTGCATCGCGTTCCATCGCGAGGCCTACATCGCCAAAGGCGGGCCGAGCGGCGGCAACGGCGGGCGCGGCGGCAGCGTGATTTTGCAGGCCGACCACGACCTCAACAACCTCATCGCCCAGTATTACCAGCCGCGCCTCATCGCCCCGGCCGGCGAGCCGGGCTTCGGCAAGGGCATGGACGGCCACGCGGGCAAGGACCTCATCGTCAAAGTGCCGTGCGGTACGCTGGTGTGGCGGTTGCCGTCAGTGACAAAACCGGCGGAGGATTTCGAGGACGAGCCGTCTTCGTTACACTCCGCCGCGCCAAGGGACGAGGACGAGGACGAAAAGCCGACGCTCAAAACCAGCGCCAGCAAACGGCCATTGATTCGCAGTGCCAGCGGCGGGCAGGCGCAGGAAATTGATTTGAGCAAGGAAGATGCTGGAGAATTTTCCGCCGGTTCATTACCCAAAGGCGAACTGGCCACCGACCTTATCCAGCACGGCCAGCGGTTTGTTTTGTGCAAAGGCGGTCGGGGTGGATTGGGCAACCGGAACTTTGCGACGGCCGCGCGCCAGACGCCGCGTTTCGCCCAGCCGGGCGAGCCGGGCGAGGAAGGCGATTATCTTCTGGAGCTGCGCATCGTGGCCGAAGTCGGGCTGGTCGGCTATCCCAACGCCGGCAAGTCCACGCTACTCACGGCCATTTCCAAGGCGCGCCCGAAAGTCGCGCCGTATCCGTTCACCACGCTGCACCCGCAAATCGGCATCGTCGAGTATGCCGACTGGCACCGGCTCACGGTTTGCGACGTGCCCGGGTTGATTGAAGGCGCGCATCGCAATGTCGGCCTCGGCCACGAGTTTCTACGCCACATTGAGCGCTGCAAAATCCTCGTGCTGCTGCTCGACATGGCCGGCACGGACAATCGAGCGCCGTGGGATGATTACAAACAATTGCTCAAGGAACTGGAACTTTACGATCCGGCACTGCTGGAAAAGCCCCGTCTCGTCGTGGCCAACAAAATGGACGAGGTGGCGGCCGAGAAAAACTTGAAGCAGTTCAAAAAGAAGATTCGCAAGGTTTCATTGCTGCCCATCTCCGCCGCGTTCGACCAGGGCATCGAGAAATTCAGGAAAACTATTCGCGAAGCGGTCAAGAAAGCGACGGAAGATTAAATTTGGCGTAGCCGCCGACGTCAGTCGGCGCAATCTTTTCAAACGGCGCGGACTGACGTCCGCCGCTACAAAGCAAAGAATTCAGCCGCGCTCGAAAAACCGCATCAGGCTGTCGCCGTGCTTGAGCAGTTTCACTTCACGCCATGGTGCGACGATGTCCAGCGTATCGCGCTTGGTATGGCCGAGAACGAACCGCCCGCCGGGCGCGAGCAGCTTCGGCAAATGGGGGTCGTCGAGCAGTTGCTGCGCAAAGGAAGTTGAACGACGGCCAATGTTTTTTTCGCCGTAAGGCGGGTCGGCCAGAATCAAATCAAATTGCCGCCCGCTTTCGGCAAATTGCGCCAGCACGGTGAACACGTCCTGCACGCGCACTTCCAGCGCCGGATCAAGGCCGGCGGTGCGGGCATTGTCACGGATGAATTCCGCGTGTTTGTGCGATTTCTCGATGCACATCGCCGATGTTGCACCCCGGCTCAGGCATTCGAGGCTCAACGCGCCCGTGCCGGCGAACAGTTCCAGCACGCGCGCGCCGGCAACCCGCACGCCAAGACTGTTGAAAACCGCCTGCTTGACGAGGTCGGGCGTGGGACGCACAGCCAGACCTTTCGGCGTTTTCAAAATCCGCCGTGCCGCGTTGCCGCCGGTGATGCGCATGCTGTTGTTAAATCGTGGATGGTCCTGCCGATTTAACAATTTAACGATTTAACGATTCACCGTCACTTGAAAATTTCGGCCAGGAATTGTTTCATGGCTTCCCACGAACGTTTGTCCGCTTTTTCGTTGTAAGCCGCGCCTTTGGAATTGTCATCGCCCGCCATGGGCTGGGTGAAGGAGTGGACCGCGCCGCCGTATTTGATGAGCTGCCAATCCACGCCGCCCCTGCGCATTTCGTCTTCAAAAGCGGCGATGTTTTGTGGTGATGAAAACGGATCATCCGCGCCATGACAAACCAGCACCCTGCCTTTGATGTTTTTGCCATCCGCTGGAGTCGGCGAATCCAATCCGCCGTGGAAACTCACCACGCCCGCAATGTCCGCGCCGCTGCGCGCCAGTTCAATCACCGTCGTGCCGCCAAAACAATAGCCGATGGCCGCGACGCGCTTCGAATCCACGAGCGGCTGCCGGCGCAGCGCGTCCAGGCCGGCGTTGACCCGGGCGCGCAACAGTTGCCGGTCATTTTTGTATTTGCCCGCCTGGGCGCCGGCTTCCTGCGTGTTTTGCGGGCGGACGCCCTTGCCGTAAATGTCGGCGCAAAACGCGACGTAACCGAGTTGCGCGAGCATTTCGGCGCGATGTTTTTCGTAGTCGGTCAGCCCCAGCCACTGATGCACGATCAGGACGCCGGGGCATTTGCCTTTGATGGCGTCGTCATAGGCGACGAACCCTTCGAGCGTCGTGTCGCCCTGTTTATATTCGACGATCTGGGTGTGGATACCGGCGCGGACCGTTCCGGCGGAGGCTAGAGCGAGAATGGTCAAGATTAGTTTTTTCATAACGGTAAATAAATAAACCAGAAACCCTCGCAGTGCCACAACGTTTGATGCCTCGGATGTGAGCCGGGCCATTCTGCAAGGCGAACAGGCGTCACTGCCCGAACAAATCCATCTGCGGCGGCGGGGTGAGTTGTTTGAGCTTGTCGCGGTCCTGCTGGCGGCGCGGGGATTGCCGCACGGTGCCTTCCGGCGTCAACTCGGATTCTTCGAGGTTGCCGAGAATCACCTTCGCGCGTTCCAGCACTTCCTGGGGCACGCCAGCCAGCCGCGCGACGTGGATGCCGTAGCTCTTGTCCGTGCCGCCTTCCACAATTTTGCGCAGGAACACAATCTGGTCGCGCCATTCGCGCACCGCCACGTTGAAATTTTTCAATCGCGGCAAACGTTGTGCCAGTTCGGTTAGTTCGTGATAGTGCGTGGCGAAGAGTGTTTTCGCGCCGACCTGGTTGTGCAGGTGCTCGACGATGCTCCACGCCAGGCTCAGGCCGTCGAACGTGCTTGTGCCGCGCCCGATTTCGTCAAGCACAACAAGGCTGCGCGGAGTGGCGTTGTTGAGGATGTTCGCCGTCTCGGTCATTTCGACCATGAAGGTTGACTGTCCGCGGGTAAGATCGTCGCTCGCGCCGATGCGGGTGAAAATGCGGTCCACCAGATCAATCCGCGCCTCGGCCGCCGGCACGAACGAGCCAGTGTGCGCCAGCAACGTGAGCAGCGCCACCTGCCGGATGTAGGTGCTTTTGCCCGCCATGTTCGGCCCGGTGATGAGCGCGATTTGAGGGAAAATAACATGTATTTCCCTCGCCCCGCCTGAAACGGGGAGAGGGTCAGGGCGACAGGTTTGTGAACGCGCCACCTCACCCCGGCCCTCTCCCCCGCTCTGCGGCGGAGAGGGAGAAGAATGCGCGCTGCCCGCCAGTCCCGTGTCATTCGGCACGAAACGTTCCTCGGCGAGATTTTGTTCCAGCACCGGATGGCGCCCATCACGGATTTGCAGCACGCCTTCGTTGGCGACGACCGGGCGGCAGTAGCTATATAACCGCGCCGTCTCGGCAAACGATGCCAGCACGTCGAGTTGCGCCAGCGCGGCGGCGGTCTGCTGGATTTTTGGCAATTGACCGAGCACTTCCTCGCGCACGCGCTGGAACAACTCGTATTCCAGCTTCACGCTGCGTTCCTCCGCGCCGAGAATTTTGCCTTCCATCTCCTTCAATTCGGGCGTGATGTAGCGTTCGCCGTTGGCGACAGTCTGCTTGCGGATGTAATGCGGCGGGACCTTGTCGAGATTCGATTTGGTGACTTCGATGTAGTAGCCAAAGACGGAATTGAACCGGACTTTCAGCGAGGCGATGCCGGTGCGTTCGATCTCCTGCTGTTGGAGTTTCGCAATCCAGTCCTTGCCGCCGCGCGTCGCGTCGCGGAGTTCGTCAAGCGCGGCGTCGAAGCCGTCGCGGATCATGCCGCCTTCTTTCACGGCGAGCGGCGGGTCATCCACAATGGCGCGCGAAATCAACTCCACGAGGTCGGGCGATTCGGTGATCTGCGCGTTGAGGTTTTCCAGTAGGACAGGCGTCGCGCCTGTCTCGTTATTTTCACCGCCTTCCAGCTTCGGGAGGTTTTTTTCTGATGTTGGAGATAGGCGCGACGCCTGTCCTGCGGTGGCGAGCGTTTTTCTCACCGCCGGGATTTGTTCCAAGGCCAGGCGCAGGGCGACGAGATCGCGCGCGTTGCCGCTGCCGCTGCTCAACCGGCCCAGCGTGCGTTCCAGATCGCGCACCTGGGAAAGTTGTGCGCGGAAATTGTCCAGCGCGGCGGAATTTCCGATGAACGTCTGCACCGCCTCCTGCCGGCGGCGAATCGGTTCAACGGCGGCGAGCGGTTGCGACAGCCAGTTGCGCAGCGTCCGCGCGCCCATCGGCGTGACGGTGCGGTTGACCACTCCGTAAAGCGACGCGTTGCGCGGCGCATCGTGATGCAATGGCTCCAGAACCTCGAGATGCCGCAGTGTCGTGTAATCCAGCGCCAGATAGTCGTTGCGGCTATAAAACGACAGCCGCGTGAGATGCTTCACGTCGCGGCGCAGATGTTGCGTGAGGTAATGCAGGACCGCTCCCGCCGCGCCGATGGCGGCGGTGCGGTCCTTCAGCCCGAAGCCGTCGAGCGACGCCACCTTGAAATGGTCGCGCACGGTGTAAAGTGCGGTTTCCGGCGCGAACGTCCAGTCATCGTAGCTGTTCAAAATCTTGAACGAGTCCCGCAGCAAATCCCGCAGTGCCGCCGCCTCGCCCGGATAAATAATTTCCGCCGGGCGCAATCGTTCCAGTTCCGTCAGGAGCGCCGACCCGGCCTCCAGTTCCGTGGTCATGAAATCGCCCGTGGTCAAATCCACCAGCGCAAGGCCGAAGGTTTTTCCGGCGGGGCAAATCGCGGCGAGGAAGTTGTTGCGTTCGGCCACGAGCATCCGCTCGTCGAAATGCGTGCCGGGCGACAGGATTTGGGTCACCTCGCGTTTGACGAGCTTGCCGGGCCGGGCATCTTCGAGCTGGTCGCAAATGGCGACCTTGCGTCCGGCCTTGAGCAACCGGCCGATGTAGCTGTTGGCGGCATGATGCGGCAGGCCGCACATCGGCACGCCGTTGCGTGCGGTGAGCGCCAGATTGAGAATTTGCGCACCCGCCTGCGCGTCCTCGAAAAACATCTCGTAAAAATCGCCGAGGCGGAACAGCAACAAGGCGTCCTTGGGCAGTTCGCTCTTGATGCGGCGATACTGCGTCATCATGGGAGTCAGTTGGGCTTCGGCGGCCATCGGCAGAACGTTAATTACAAAACCGGCAGAGGTCGAAGTGAAATTTCACGACTTCATATTGCCGGCAGCCGGCCGGCGCCTCCAACCGGTTGACTATCAAATCGCCAACATTCCGATTTTCATTCCAGTCCAATCGCATACAAGAGCCGCATGACCTGCGGGTAACTGGCGAAAGGACAAAATCGAACGGCATCTGCAGACCAACTCTGCCTTAAAAGATTCCGCCTCGTTCAAAACCGCAGGCCCACCACTGCCCACAGGCCGCGGAAGTCAAAGTGACGGGCAAAGCCCTTTACATCTTTAGAGCCTTCACCGCTTCGATTGCAAGGTTGAGCATCGTATTCGGAAACAACCCGATCCAGAACATGCCGGCGATGCAAATCGCGAGGGTTACTTTGGCCGGGCCGGAAAGTAAAATCGGCGACATATCCGCCGGCGCATCTTTACTCCAGTAAATCGAGCGGATGACGCCGCCGTAATAATAAAGCGACATCACGACGCCCGCCAGCGCCGTGAACGCGAGGCAATAGTAACCCGGAATCGCCGCGCCCTGTTCAATGACGGCTTTCAGCAGCAAAAACTTCCCGAAAAATCCGGCCAGCGGCGGAATGCCCGCCAGCGACACCATCGCCAGCGTCAGCGTCGTGGCCAGCAGCGGCGAACGCTGGTGCAATCCGGCCAGCGCGGAAATGTCCTCGTTGTCCAGATGCCGCATCACCAGGCAGATCACCGTGAACGCCCCCAGCACCGTGAACAGATAACCGCTCAGGTAATAAAGAATGGCCGCCTGTCCGCTCGCGCTCAACGCCGCCACGCCCAGCAGCAGATAACCCGCGTGCGCAATGCTCGAATAACCCAGCAGCCGCTTCAGGTTGCGTTGCGGCAGCGCGCACAGGTTGCCGAAAAGTATCGTGATGCCGGAGATGATGATCAGCGGGTTCGCCCAATGCGCCGATACGCTGGGAATCGCCGTGAACAAAACGCGCAGCAATAAAACGAACCCAGCAGCCTTGGAACCAACTGCCAGGAATGCCGTCGTCGGGGTCGGCGCGCCTTGATAAACGTCCGGCGCCCAGATTTGGAATGGAAACGCCGCGATCTTGAATCCGAGCCCCACCAGCACCAGCACCATGCCGAGCAGGAAGATTTTATTCCCGGCAAATTGGCCGGCGACCAATGCCAGTTCGCTGAAATTGAGCTTGCCGGTCGTGCCCCACACCAGCGCGATGCCGTAAACCATGAACGCCGACGACAACGCGCCGAGAATCAGATATTTCACACCCGCTTCGAGCGACACCAGCCGTCCGCGTTGAAAGCTCGTGAGCACGTAAAACGTGACGGTGATCAGTTCAATCGAGACGAACAGCATCGCGAAGTTGTTCGCCGAAGCGGCAAACAACATTCCCGACAGCGCAAAGACGATCAGTGAGTAATACTCCGAAATACCCGACGCCAAACGATCGGAAAATTCCACCGCCATGAACAGCACAAGGATTGCAGCGACGATGAAAAACCGCTTGAAAAACACGGCCAGCCCGTCTTGAACAAACATGCCATTGAAGGCGGAGCCGGTGGCGCAATTGCCCAGATTCATGACCAGCAACACCGCCAGCGCCGCCGCTGCCGCGTAGCCCAGGAAGCGCTTGCGTTCGGCGGGCATCCAAAAATCCGCGAGCATCAGCACCAGGCCGAGAGCAATCACCCAGATTTCCAGATTGAGCAGGGATGCGTTCATCAATTCAAAATCGTAATATTTGCCAATGCGCGGACGGAAACAGTGGGTGGCACCCGCGTCCCGCGGGTTGTTTCGGGCGTCGCGCCCGAAACCGCTTGCGAACTCAGCTTGCTTTCTTTTGTTCGATTAAAACCAATCGAGCGTACGCCGCCGCAATTCGGCGGGACGCCGAATTGAACCCGCGAGACGCGGGTGCCACCAACAGCAATCGTTTTACCGCCTACCATTTCCACAATCTTTTCCGCATCCGGCGTGATTTTTTCCGTGAGCAGACGCGGAAAACAACCGAACACCAGCAGGCTCGCCAGCAACAGCGCGTAAGGCAGTTTGCGCCAGACGTTCGTCGCGTCGGAAATGCCCGACCATTTTTCCGGCATCGGGCCGTGCAAAACATTCCGCATGGCGCGCAGCATGTAAAGTGCACCGATCATCAATGCGCCCCAAATCGCCAGACCGGTCACGACCGGAAACACCTGCCACGCGCCGAAGAACACCGTGATTTCACCGACAAAATTAGCAAACCCCGGCAGTCCGCAGCCGGCCAGCGCCGCCATCAGCAGCGCGGTGCCGATGAACGGCAGCTTGCGCGCCAGCCCGCCGAGTTCGCCCATCTCCAGCGTGCCGGTCTGCCGGTAAATGTAGCCGCTCAGGCCGAACGTCAGTGCCGCGAGAAATCCGTGCGCGATTATGATGATCACCGCGCCGGTCACGCCGATGAGATTCAGGCTCGCAATGCCGAGGAAAATGAAGCCCATGTGCGCCACGCTCGAATTGCCGATGAGCAGGTTCAAGTTGCGCTGCCGCATCGCCACCCAGCCGACGTAAAGAATGTTGCCGAGACAGAGCCAGGCGAGAATTTGCATCCAATGCTGCGCCGCCTGCGGCATCAGCGGCAGGGCGATGCGGATCAAACCGTAAAGCCCGAATTTCTTCAGTACGCCCGCGTGCAGCATGGCCGTCGGCGACGGCGCGGAACCGTAGCCCAGCGGCGCCCAGGTGTGGAACGGCCAGAGCGAAACCAAAATGCCGAAACCGAACAGCAGCAGCGGGAAAATGAAATTCTGCGAGTGCGCGGCCAGCGGATGCGCCCGGACGTATTCGGTGAGTTTCGGAATGTCGAACGTGTTCGCGCCGGATTGCAGGTAAAGCGCGATGAGGCCGATGAGCGCAATCAACGCGCCGATGCTGAGGTAAAGAGTGATCTGGAACGTCGCGTAGTTCTTCCGTTCGCCGCGGCCCCAGACGCCAATCATGATGAACGCTGGCACGAGAGCGAGTTCATGCAGGAAATAAAAGAAGAACAAATCCAGCGACGCGAACGCGCCGAGGATGCCGCCGGTCATTACGAGCAGCAGAATGTAAAATTCCTTCTCGCGCGACTGGATTTCAAACGAGCAACACGCCGCCGCAAACGCCACGATCGCGCCCATTAAAATCAGTCCAACGTTCAAGCCGTCCACGCCGACGTGATAGCTGATGCCGAGCGATTCGACCCACGGGATTTGCTGCTCGAACTGATAGCCCGCCTGACCGGTGACAAACTGGCAGAACATTTTCACCGCCAGCAGCATCGAAATGAATGTGGCGAGCAGGGCGACGGCGCGGATGATGACGCGGTAATTGCGCGGCACAAACACCAGCGCCACCGCCGCCAGCAACGGCCAACCCAAAATGTAAGTCAAAGGTGACATTTCTTTTTTTAACGCAAAGGCGCAAAGGCGCAAAGGCGCCAGGAAAAGCCCATCCTTTTCTCTTTGCGTCTTTGCGTCTTTGCGTCTTTGCGGTTATTCATTGCATCCAATCTTTAGTTTTCTTGCTCCTGCGCGCTCCTGCGCTTCGGTGTCTTGGGCTTGAAGTCCAAGTCCTCCGGCAATCCATTTACGACCCGGCGAATTCCATTCTTCACCAACTGCTCGCCGAAATTGATGACCAAACCGAGCTTGAGTCCCGTCAGGCGCAAGTAGGTCTGCATTTGGGCTTCAAAGATCGGATTCCACGCGGTGACGGCTTTGTTATCCACGAGCACCAAGCCTTCAACCTTCATGTCGAGCCGAAGCGGTTTGCTGAGGATACGGCCTTTGTAGGTAATCCGGACAGGAAGCTGACGCTCCACCTTCAAGCCTCGCAGTCTCAACTCTTCAGCCAAGGCTTCCTCATAAACATCTTCAAGCAAACCCGGCCCGCCGAGTTCGCGATGCACTACGATGGCGGCATCCACAATGATCCTGGCAATCTCGTTCTCGGTCATGCCAGACCCCCTTTCTTAAACGCCAAGACACCAAGACGCCAAGACGCCAAGGAAACACAGGTGTTCCCATCTTTGCGCCTTTGCGCCTTTGCGCCTTTGCGTTGAAATTCGGTTCTCATTTTCCAAGTACGAAAAACAGCACCACGGCCACGCCCAGCGCGAACAGGAAGGCGTAGGTCTGGAGGTTGCCGGTTTGGACGAGGCGCAATGCGCGGCCGGTAATATCCGTGCCGCCGCGCACCAGGCCGATGCCGGCCCAGTCCACCAGCCAGCGGTCAATCCAATCCATCACCGCCGCGATGAAATCATGCGCGCGGATGAAGGTGGCCTCGTAAATTTCGTCGAAGTAAAACCGGTTCTTCATCGCCGTCGCCAAACCGCCGAGCTTGGCAGGCAACGGGTCAGTCGAGGCATTTCGGTATAGCACAAAGGCGCCGAAGAAACCAATTACCACAGCCAGCAAGCCCAGTATCGCAACAAATGGTGACCGAAGGAACGGTTCAATAAGTCCTAAAGCTACAACTGGTTGGTTTTCAAACGCAATGCCTTGTTCCGACAGCTGCAACAATGAATAATCGTAGATGCGGTAAATTCCTTCAATGCCAATCACGCCGCCAATGACACTGAACACTGCGAGCGCAATCAGCGGCCACGTCATCACCGCTGGCGATTCGTGGGCGTGTGTGGCTTTTTCATTTCGTGCTTCACCGAGGAAGGCGACAAAGAAAAGGCGGAACATGTAAAACGTCGTCAGCACGGCAACAAATATGGCGACGCTAAAGAGCAGATAATTTTTCTGTTCCAGCGCCAGCGCGAGAATGGAATCTTTCGAGTAAAACCCGCTGAACGGCGGCACGCCGCTCAAGGCCAGTGTGCCGATGATGAACGTCCAGAATGTCACGGGCATTTTTTGTTTCAAGCCGCCCATCTTCCAGATGTCCTGTTCCTCGTGCAGCGCGTGGATGACCGAACCGGCGCCGAGGAACAGCAATGCCTTGAAAAATGCGTGCGTCGTCAAATGGAACATTGCCGGCGTCATCGGCCCGGCAAGACCTAAAGCCATGACCATGTAACCCAGTTGCGATAGAGTCGAATAGGCCAAGATACGTTTGATGTCGTTTTGTTGGATGGCGATGAGCGCGGCGAGCAGCGCGGTGAAGCCGCCGATGTAAGCGATGACGTGCAGCGCCGTCGGGTTGAGCAGGAAAATGATCCGGCAAAGCATATAGACACCAGCCGCCACCATCGTCGCCGCGTGGATCAAGGCGCTCACCGGCGTCGGGCCTTCCATCGCGTCCGGCAGCCAGACGTGCAGCGGGAATTGCGCGGACTTGCCCATCGCACCGCAGAAAATCAGCAGACCGGCAATGCTGGCAATGGTTCCGAGCGCCGCGGGATTGGCGACAAGGCTTTGTTGGAGCGTGCTGAAATTCAGCGAGCCCAGCGCGGTCCACACCACCAGGATCCCCAGCAGAAAGCCGAAGTCGCCGAGGCGGTTGGTGATGAATGCTTTTTTCGCCGCGTCGGCCGCGCTGGGTTTTTCAAACCAGAACCCGATGAGCAGGTAGCTGGACACGCCAACCAGTTCCCAGAAAATGAAAAGCTGGATGAAATTGTTCGCCAGCACGATGCCGAGCATCGAGAACGTGAACAGGCTCATACACGCAAAGAAGCGCGAGAACCCGCGGTCTTCGCTCATGTACCCGAACGAGTAGATGTGAATCGCGCCGCCCACGCCGGTGACGATGAGCATCATCATCAGGCTCAACGCGTCGAGTTTCAGCCCGAAATCAACGTTCAGATTGCCGATGGAAAGCCAGTTCGTCGAAGTTTCCGTGACCGCCGGATGAAAGCCATTGGCCGCGATGAACGAAAGGGTCAGCACGAAACCAGTGACAATCGCGCCGATGGATAAAAGCGCGCTCGTGGTGCGGGAGCGCAGGGTGAAAAGCGTTATAACCACCACGGCGAGCAGCGGCAGAAACAAGACAATCCAGGGTAGCGCTTCGAGTTTCATCGGTTAAAACGGAAACATTCAACATTCAACATCGAACATTCAACGCTCAATGCCGACAAGCTCCATCGATTGGATATTGAGCGTTGAATGTTGAATGTTGAATGTTTTTTCATTCGTCACAGCTTCATCGTGGTCAGGTCCTCGACGTGCGCGGTCTGGCGTTTGCGATAAAGCGCGACGATGAGCGCCAGGCCCACGGACACCTCCGCCGCCGCGACGGTGATGATGAAGAAGACCAGAATCTGGCCGTTCAGGTTGTTGTTGAACCGCGAAAACGCGACGAGCGCGAGGTTGGCCGCGTTGAGCATCAGTTCCAGCGACATGTACATCACCAGCAGGTTGCGCCGCGTGATGACGCCGAGCAGGCCGAGCGCGAACAACAGCGCGCTGACGACGAGATAATGTTCTAGGCCAACGTGAGTCATTTGGATTTCTTTCTCTGAAATTGAATGAACTGCAAAGCCGCCTGCTTGGTTTGTGATGTCGCTGTTGAACTCGTTGCTACGGAATCCAACAGATTCAACCACGCATCTCGCTGTTCTGGATTCTTTGCCGCGTTTAGAATCCTATTCACCATCCAGACAGAAAGCGGACACGGTGCACGACGAGCCGAGGCCACCAATTCACTTTCATATCCTTTAATCTGTTCAAGCGTGTGAACCAACGGGCCGGGCGATCCCAAATCCGCACCCGGCATCCTTTCCATAACTCCAAACAACACAGGAAGGAAACGTTCTGGATTCGGCTGCTGTAATAATTCTTCCGTTAGCGAGCACAGCCTTTCTTGACCATCAACCTTGACCCGGTTTAAATCGAAGTCTTCAGCCTTAAGCCCATCGAGTGACTCAATTATTTGCTGGTAGTTCATTGCCATGCTGATTCCGTTCATTTCAGATCTTTCTTGCTCAATAAAATCACGCCCATCATTGCCACGAGCAGCAGCACGGAGACGACTTCGAACGGCAGCAGGTATTGCGTGAACAACAGTTTTCCAAGCGCGGCCGTTTCGCCCTCCAGCACGGGCGCGGACAAATTCGCGCCCGGCTGCGCCGCCAGAATTGATTTCACAAAAATCGTTACGATGGCACCGACGGAAACCAGGCCGGCAATAAGCCCGAACATCTTGATTTTGCGGCGCTCCTCCTCCTTCAAATCCAGCAGCATGATGACAAACAGGAACAGCACCATCACCGCGCCCGCATAGACAAGGATTTGCACCGCCGCGAGGAAGAACGCGTGGAGCAGCACGAACAGCCCGGCCATCGAAATGATGGTCAGGACGAGGAACATCGCGCTCGTGACCGGGTTGCGGCTGAACGGATTCGCGATGACCAGCACGCCGCACAGCAGCGTCAGGAACGCAAAGATGTAAAATAGAATGTCGGGCAGTGACATTCGTTAAATGGTTGATTTGTTAAATGGTTGAATCGTTGCAATGCAACTCCAGCCAGCGCGACAAGTCACCGATTTAACCATGTAACGATTTAACAATTCAATTTTCATCAGGTCAGACTTTCACCGGAAAATTTTCCTGTTCCTTCGCCTCTTCCAGCTTGTGTTTCCATTTCTGGACGCCACCGACCGTGCCGCCCAGCGCGAGGAGTTTTTCCTTGTCGTAAATCATCTCGGCGCGGCTGGTGCCGGTGAGCGAATAATCCTTCTGCAGGAAAATCGCCTCTTCCGGGCAGACTTCCTGGCAAAAGCCGCAGAAAATGCAGCGGAGCATGTTGATCTCAAATTCCGCCGGCATCTTTTCCGCGTTCGGGCGGTCGGCGAGTTGGCCGGCCGGGCCGGGCGGGACGATTTTGATGGCCTTGGGCGGGCAGACGAATTCGCAAAGCTGGCAGGAGACGCACTTGGTATTGCCGTCCTGATCGCGCACGAGATAGGGCGCGCCGCGGTAGCCTTCAGGCACGACCCACTTCTCCTCGGGATACTGCATCGTCACCTTCCGCTTGAAGAAATGACGGAGCGTGACCTTGAACCCGCCGGCAATCGCCGGCAGATAAAGCCGTTCCCAAAGATTAAGTTTTTTACGTTCAACGATCATTTCAAACTTCAATCTTCCGTAGCCGCCGATGTGAATCGGCGGACCAAATTCATAATCATCCGCGTTTTCACAAACGCGGCTACAATCAACTTCGCATCCACAAAATCACCGCTGTCACCACGATGTTCGCCAGCGCCAGCGGCAAAAACCGCCGCCAGCCCAAATCCATCAACTGGTCATACCGGAAGCGCGGCCACATCCAGCGCACCCAGATAAACATCAACAAAAACAAACACACCTTCGCCAAAAAAATTCCAACGTGCGCAACGCCGAGCAGCAGTGATGTCGCTGGTTGATCCAGCCCGAACCACGGCAAGGTCCAACCGCCAAAGAAGAGCGTCACCATCATGGCCGACACGAGCATCATGTTGCAGTATTCACCCATGAAGAACAGCGCGAACTTCATCGAACTGTATTCGACGTTGTAACCGCCGGCCAGTTCCTGCTCGGCTTCCGGCAAATCGAACGGTGTGCGGTTGGTTTCGGCAAAAGCCGCGCCGAGAAAAATCACGAACGCGAGCGGTTGTTTGAAAATCAGCCAGTGAAACAAGCCGCCGGTCTGGTAGCCGATCGCGTCGCTCAAGTTCAAGCTGCCGACCAGCATGAAAATCGGAATGACCGACATGCCCATCGAAATTTCATACGAAATCATTTGTGCGCTGGAACGGATGCCGCCGAGGAACGGATATTTCGAATTCGCCGCGTAGCCTGCCAGCACGATGCTATAGACCCCGAGCGACACGATGCCGAACGTGTAGAGAATGCCCACGTTCAAGTCCGCCAGTACCATGCGCTGTACGCCGAGCGTTGAGCCGAACGGAATCACCGCGAGATTCAGAATCGCCGGCATCAGCGCGATCGCCGGAGCGATAACATAATAAACCTTTCGCACGTGCCCGGGGGTAACTTCCTCTTTGAAGAATGACTTCACCATGTCCGCCCAAGGTTGGAACAAGCCAAACGGCCCGACACGATTCGGCCCGATGCGGTCCTGAATGGATGCGGACACGCGCCGCTCTGCGAGCACCGTGTAAGCGAACATTGTCATCAAGATCGAAAACGCAGCCAGGATCTTCACGCCCGTGAAAAGCGCGAATTGCTGTGCGTCGCTCAAGTTGTTCAGCCAGTCAGTCATTTCAAATCTTCGTTCTCGTAGCAGTCCCGCAGTGCGGGATGAGTCCGCTCATTCTAAATGTTTAGAGCCGACTCACGTCGGCTGCTACAAAATCATATTTTCACCGTCACGCCGGTGTCGCCGAGGCCCGCCCACGTCAGACCATTGAATGCGGGCACGTCCTTCGCCATGGCGTTGAACAGGCCTTCGATGGTCAGAAAACCGTCCTGGCCGGTGACATTGTAAACCAAGTCGTGCAAAAATTCCCATTCCGGCCGCGCGTCGCCGGGCGGCTCGACCGCCTTCATGAATTTCTGGACGCGGCCTTTTGTGTTGGTAAACGTGCCACGTTTCTCGGCGTGTGCGCAACCAGGCAACAGATAATGCGCCAGCTTCGTTGTCGCGTTCGGCAAGATGTCGCTCACGATGAGCGTCTCCAGTTTGCCCAGCAAATCCGCGCCAATGCCGCGTCGGGTCACGTCTTCGCCAAAGACAATGAGCGTCTTGATTTTGGCACTTTGAATGCCTTCGGCGATCTTCGGCAGGTTTGTTCCCATCGGATCGGCGGCCAGGCCGGTCAGCTGTGCGCCGTTGCTGTTCGGATTTTTGTCCGCGCTGACGAGCAATTTGTCACCTTCGCCGGTGCGGGGAACGGAATCGCTGATGGCACCGAGCTTCGCCTTCAATTTTGAAATCAGCCACAGTTCCTCGTTGGTCTGATGGGCCGATACGACGATGGCTACCGACCCTTGAGGGGTCTTCTTGAGCTTATCGGCGATTTCGCTGAGCGCCGCCGTCCAAGTGCTCTTAAAGTTGGGCGGGCTTCCAGCCTGCCCAAAGTCCGCTGGGGACAGGCTGGAAGCCTGTCCTACTTTACGAACCTGCACGTCTTTCAGCCGGTCTTCCCGGCCAATCCATTTGTAATTCAACCGGCCGGCATCGCACATCCACGGGCCGTTGACGGCGTCGTTTTCGCGCGGGGTGTAGCGGTAAATCTTTTCCTCGCGCGACCCGATGAGAATGTTGCAACCGGTCGCGCAGTTCGTGCAAATGCTTTTGGTTTCCTTCAAAAACCAGACGCGCATCTGGAAGCGGAAATCCTTGGACGTGAGCGCGCCCACCGGACAAATGTCCACCGTGTTCAGCGTGTAATTGTTGTCGAAAGCCTTGCCCGGATACGCCGCGAGCGTGTTGTAGCTGCCGCGATTGACAATGCCGAGCGCGTCGTCGCCCACGATGTCCTTGGTGAACCGGATGCAACGGGAGCAGAGGATGCAGCGTTCGTCGTCGAGCATGATGCGCGGACCGAGGTCAACGCTCTTGGGTTTGTGGACCTTCGGCTCGACGAAGCGGCTGGCCGACTGGCCGTAGTCCACCGAGTATTCCTGCAGCTTGCATTCGCCGGCCTGGTCGCAGATCGGGCAGTCGAGCGGATGGTTGATGAGCAGGAATTCGAGCACGCCCTCGCGTATTTGCTTCACGCCGGGCGTGTTCGAATAAATTTCCATGCCGGGCGAAACCGGCGTGGCGCAGGCAATGGCCGGACGTGGCGATTTGACGATTTTCGCCGTGCCGTCGGGATTCAAAATTGGTTTGCGATCCGGGCCAAGCGCGGGGGTGCCGAACTCGACGAGGCACATGCGGCAATTGCCGGCGATGGGCAGTTTGGGATGATAACAATAGTGCGGCACGTCCGTCTTCGCCAGTTCGCACGCTTGGATCATCGTCGTGGGCACGAGCTTGCCCGACCAATCGGCCATGAGGCGCGGCACCTCGATTTCGCGCCCGTCCACCTTTACCTTGATTTTTTCAATCGCGGGTGGCGCGGGCTTGGTTTCGGTTGTAGCGGCGGTTGACATTGAAATCAGTGATGTGCAGCGGCCAACTGTTTTTGTTCGGTTGGTGGATTGCCTTCCGTCGCGCGCCGTTTTTCATCCGCTGCGCCTTTCGCAATAAATTCATCCTTGAACTTCGCGACAAAGCTTTGCACCGGCCACGAGCAGGCCTCGCCGAAGGCGCAAATCGTCCGGCCGCCGGGAATGTTGTCGGCGATTTTCACCAGATAATCCGCATCCTGCGCGCGGCCTTCGCCGTGCGTGAGGCGGTGCAACGCCTTGCTCATCCAGAGCGAGCCTTCGCGGCAGGGCGTGCATTGGCCGCAGCTTTCATGCGCGTAAAATTCGGCGATGTTCGCCAGCGCCTCAACGATGTCGGTCGAGTCGTCCATCACGATGATGGCGCTGGAACCGCTCATCGAACCGGCTTGGATTAGCGTATCGAAATCGTAGGGCAAATCTAGCAGGTCAACTTCCTTGTCCTTGATTTTGAACTTTTCGCCGGCTTTGAAAACTTTGGCCGAGGATCCGCCGGGAATGACCGCCTTGAGTTTCCGCCCGTCACGCAGTCCCCCGCCGAAATTCGCGTCGAAAATCAATTGCCCGATGGTTGCCTTGCCGATTTCGATTTCGTAGTAACCCGGTTTTTTGACGCGGCCGCTGAGGCTGACAATGCGGGTGCCGGTGTTGTTGGGCGTGCCGAGCCTGGCGAATTCCGCGCCGCCCATGGCGACGATGTGCTTCACGTTGCAGAGCGTCTCGACGTTGTTGACGATGGTCGGGCACATCCACAGACCGAGCACGGCCGGGAAATACGGCGGTTTGATGCGCGGATACGGCCGCTTGCCTTCGAGCGATTCGATGAGGCCGGTTTCCTCGCCGCAAATGTAGGCGCCCGCGCCACGATGCACGTGCATTTCCAGATCGTAACCAGTGCCCAGGATGTTTTTGCCGAGGAAATTCTTCGCGCGCGTTTCCCGCAGGCACTGGTTCAACAACTTCGCGCCGTCGGGCATTTCGCCGCGGATGTAGATATAGGCCAGATGCACGTCGTTTGCGAAGCACGAGATGATCATCCCCTCGATGAGCTGGTGCGGGTCCTTGTAAATGATCTGGCGGTCCTTGAACGTGCCCGGTTCGGATTCGTCGGCGTTGCAAATCAGGTAAATCGGCTTGCCGCTTTTGCGGTCCACGAATGACCACTTGAGTCCGCACGAAAAACCCGCGCCGCCGCGTCCGCGCAGACCGGAGGCCATGACCTCCTGGCGGATTTGCTCCGGGCCGGAACGTTTGGCGCCGTCCGGCAAATCCTTCGGCTGAAGGGCGACGGCCTTTTTGAGCGCGTCGTAGCCGCCATGGCGCAGATAGCATTCGATGTCCGGCGTGTAACCCGGTTCATCGGTGTGCTTCAAAATCAATTTGTATTCCTGCGGCATGGTTAATTGCGTGAAATCCGCTTTCGCTGCGCTTCGGCGCGACAAGCGTGAAATGTGATGCGTGATTCTGAATAGTTAGTTGTTACATCCGCCCTCGCCCCGGCCCTCTCCCCCAGGAGAGGGAGAATGATTCGCCGATTGTTGACCATAAGGACGGTACAGATTGTCGTAAGCTTCTTGCGCCGAACGGACGAAAGGCGGCGACTACACCTGTGACGACCAAGAGTTCGTGAGACGCGTGTGGCTTCCCCCTCTCCCCGGGGGAGAGGGCCGGGGCGAGGGCGGACGTTAAAACCATTCGATTCTTTCAACGACGAGCCGGCCTGTTGGCTTGACTGGGCGGGGAAACCCGTTAGTCTGTCAGACACTCCGGCTTGCCCGATGGTGTAACGGTAGCACAGCAGACTCTGGATCTGTTTGTCATGGTTCAAATCCATGTCGGGCAGCCAATTTTTAATTGTGGATTGGCGATTGCGGATTGCGGAAAACAGTTTCTTCATTTGCACCTCCCCACAATTTCATCCGCCTTCGCGTGGCTGACGCCTTGATGGAACTCGTCGTTGACCATCATCACCGGCGCGGTGCCGCAACTGGCGAGACATTCGACGAATTCAACCGTGAACTTTCCATCCTTCGTCGTTTGCGGGCCGTGCGCGTGCGCGTTCAGTCCCAGCTTCTCGCAAAAATGTTTGTGCAGTTCATACGCTCCGCCCAGCGCGCAGCTCAACGTCCGGCAAACCTTGATTTGATACTTGCCCATCGGCTGCTGCCGGAGCATCGGATAAAACGTTACAAGCTCATAGACGTTGATGGGCTGCAATTCGAGTTTCTTCGCCGTCCACTCGACCGCTTCCTGCGAAATCCAGCCGAAATGCTCCTGGATGGCGTGCAGCACCATGAGCGATGCCGCGCGCTTGACCGGGTAATGCGAAATCAATTCGTCAATCCCGGCTTCAAGATTTGCTGGAATGGTGAAACTCATTTCAATTTATTAACGCAAAGGCGCGAAAAATATGGGGTCGCACCCGCGTCTCGCGGGTTGTTTCGGGCGTCGCCCCGAAACCTTTTGCGAACGCAGATTGCCGTTGTTCATCCGATTAAAGTCAATCGTACGCCTGCCACGGCAACCCGGCGGGACGCCGAATTGAACCCGCCGGAGGCGGGTGCTACCCACAGCATTCGTAAATTTTGTCTTCATTTCTTGAACTCTCTGCATCTTCGCGATGAAATCATTCATCGGTCACATTCTCCCATCACGAAATCGAGCGAGCCGAGAATCGCGGTGATGTCGCTCATCATGTAACCCGGCAACAACTGCGACAAAATGCTCAGGTTCACAAACGAGGGCGAGCGAATCTTCATCCGGTACGGCGTGCCGCCGCCGCGGCTGTTGATGTAAAAGCCAAGCTCGCCCTTCGGGTTCTCGTGGCCGAAATAAATTTCACCGGGCGGCACGTTCATGCCCTGCGTCACGAGGATGAACTGGTGAATCAACTCCTCCATGCCCGACATGACCTTGTCCTTCGCCGGCAAAACAATCTTGCCATCGGCCACGTTGACCGGCTCCCTGGTCTGGTTGTCGAAACCGCCGGGGATTTTGTCCAGGCACTGATGCAAAATGCGCACGCTCTGGCGCATTTCCTCCATGCGCACGAGATAGCGGTCGTAGCAGTCGCCGACCGAGCCGAGCGGCACGTCAAATTGGAAATCCGGGTAGCAAAGATATGGCTGGGCCTTGCGGAGATCGTAATCCACGCCGCTGCCGCGCAGGTTCGGGCCGCTCAGGCTGAAGTCAATCGCGTCCGCCTTCGAGATGACGCCCACGTCCCGGGTGCGGTCCACCCAGATGCGATTGCGCGTGAGCAGCGTCTCCATCTCCGCGAGGTTGACGACGACTTCGTTGAGGAACTTGCGGACGGCGTCGCACCAGCCGGGCGGGGTGTCGCGCGACACGCCGCCAATGCGCGTGTAACTGGTCGTAAACCGCGCGCCGGTGAGCGATTCGCAGAGATTGTAAATTTTTTCGCGCTCCGTGAACGTGAGCAGAAAAACCGTGATCGCGCCGAGGTCCAGTCCAAACGCGCCCAACCCCAGCAGATGCGACGATATGCGCGCCAGTTCGCAGCACATCACGCGGATGTACTGGCAGCGCGGCGGCAGATTCTTTTCAATGCCGAGCAATTTTTCCACCGCGAGCGCGTAGGCGACGTTGTTGGCCAGCGGCGCGAGATAATCCAGCCGGTCCGTGTAAGGGATGAACTGGGTGTAAGTCATGTTCTCGGCGATTTTTTCGTCGCCGCGATGCAAATAGCCCACGTCCGGGTCGGCCTTGGTGATGATTTCGCCGTCGAGTTCGAGCACGATGCGGAGCACGCCGTGCGTGGCGGGATGCGACGGCCCCATGTTCAGGACCATTTTCTCGCCCTGCATGTCGCGCAATTCCTCCACCGCATCGCTCGCGCGGGCGGCGGGGTCGCGAATTTCAGTTGCTTGGACTTCGGGCATGAATGTTATTTTGAAATCGGCCAGGAACCCGGTCTGCCTTCTTTGCCGCTTGGATCTGCGCCGAGCAAAGATTCGTGCATCATTTTGTAGTCGTCGTCGTCAATGCCCGGATCGTCGAGCATGTATAAAATTCCAAACGAAGTTTCGTAAGCAGCGAAACGTGCTATCAAACTTAGCTCGTCATTTGAAGCTCCAAGTCCCCGAAGCCTTTTTAAGACCGGGCCTAAATCGGCAAAAGGCGCGTTGGAATCTTTTTCGGACGACTTTATTACATTGTCTATCCAAAGACCGGCCATATAGCCGTTAATATTTTCATCCCAAACCTGTCTTAAGAATTCGTTTTGTGTAGCCATAATTAATTCTCCGGTGTCCGCACGCGCGGTTCGCGTTCAATGGCGTCCTTGCCGCCCGGCGCGGTCACGAATGGTCCGCCTTCGAGCGGCGCGGCCTGGGTGAAAGCGACTTCGGGAATTTGGGTCGGTTTGCCTGCGAGCGGAAAATCCTTTCGCAGCGGGAAATACGGATAGCCTTCCCACATCAAAATCCGGCGCAAGTCGGGATGACCGCGAAACCGGATGCCCATCATGTCGTAGATTTCGCGCTCGTGCCAGTTGGCCGTGCGCCACACGCCAATGAGGGTCGGCAATTCGGATTTTTCCTCGCTCACGCCGGTTTTGAGCCGCAATTCACAGCTGTCCGCGAGGCGGCGCAAATGATAAACGAGCGTCCAGCGCGGGTCTTCGCCGTAGTTGTCGAGGCTGCTGATATCCACGAGATAATCGAAGCCCAATTCCTTTTTGGCGAATTCGCAGACTTCCGCGATTCGTTCCGCGTCGGCGAGTTGGAGGGTGATTTCGCCGCGAAACTCTGTGGGTTCGGAGAGCACGTCGCCGAATCTGGCTGTGAGTTGTTTGGCTAAATCGAGCGCGGTCACAGTTCAACAAGAATGGAAACCACGGATGGACACGGATGGACACGGATAAAACGCAGCAGCCGACGTGAGGAGGCTCTGATTTCCTCTTGGTTTGAGCCTCGTTACCTCGGCGGCTACCTGGCTTCGAATATATCCGTGTTTATCCGTGTTCATCCGTGATAAAAAATCAGGCTTTTTTCAACGTTTCCAGCAGCGGCTCGTGTTGCACCTGGTTTTGCAGCTTGATCAGCGCGTCGAGCAGGGCTTCAGGCCGGGGCGGACAACCGGCCACATAAACGTCCACCGGGATGATGTTGTCCACCCCTTGCAACACGGAGTAGCTGCGGTACATGCCACCGGTCGAAGCGCACGCGCCCATGGCGATGACCCATTTCGGCTCGGCCATCTGGTCGTAAATGCGTTTGACCGCCGTCGCCATCTTGTAAGTGACCGTTCCGGCGACGATCATCACGTCGGATTGCCGCGGTGAAAAGCGCATGACCTCCGAACCGAAGCGGGAAATATCGAACCGGCTCGCGCCGGCGGCCATCAATTCGATGGCGCAGCAGGCCAGCCCCATGGGCATCGGCCAGAGGGAGTTTTTGCGAAACCAATTCAAGGCCGCATCAATGCGCGTGACGATGAAGTCGCCTTCAATCTTCGAATCGTAGCCGATTTCGCTCTGTGCGGGCATAAACACGCGCCTCAAAAAAGTGCGCGAAGCTAACATAAACAACGGTAACAATTGGAACAAGTAAAATTGCGGGTCTTTTCACAAATGTTCACCCAAATTTAACAATGCCGAGGACGGCAATTGTGTTATCAACTTGCGCTTGTGAGCCGCGCCAGATTGCGTAGAATCAAAAATGCGAACGGCTTGAACGATGAAAACTTTTGCCGAGTTGAATTTTCCGGGACGACTGATCGCCGTCGAGGGCCTCGACGGATCGGGCAAGTCCACGCAGATTTATCTGCTCAAGCGCTGGCTGGAGGCCGAGGGCATCAAGGTCTATTTCAGCGAGTGGAACTCGTCGGAACTGGTGAAGTCGGCCACGAGCAAGGGCAAAAAGCGCGAACTGCTCACGCCGACGACCTTCAGCCTCATCCACGCCACGGACTTCGCCGACCGCTACGAACGTCATTTGCTGCCGCTGTTGCGCGCGGGCTATGTGGTCCTGTGCGACCGTTACATTTTCACCGCGTTCGCGCGCGACGTGGTGCGCGGCTGCCCGCCCGAATGGGTGCGCGGCATTTATAATTTTGCGGCCCAGCCCGACCTTACGATTTTCTTCAAGGCGGATTTGGAAGTCTCGCTCCACCGCATTCTCGAAGGCCGCCCGAAGCTGAAATTCTTCGAGGCCGGCATGGACCTGGGGCTGTCGAACGATCCCTACGAAAGCTTCCGCATTTTCCAGGGCCGCATTTTGGAGCAATATATGGCCATCAGCAGCGAATTCAACTTTGTCGTGATGGACGCCAACCTGCACGTGGAAAAGCAGCAGGTGCTGGTGCGCAAACTTGTGGGCGAACGCATTGATTTGAAAAAGTTCAAACGCCGCAGCCCGTTGCCGTTGCCGCCAGCGGCTCCGCCCGAGGACAAGGCAACGGAGCTGGAAGAGGATTCGGCCGCATGAAAACAAATCCCGAAACCACAAACAAGCAACGCCGATTTTACGGGCACGGCATTCCCGGCGTTCAACTTGAGGACCTCACGGGCAGATTGATCGTGGTTGAAGGCGCGGATGGTTCGGGCCGTTCCACGCAAATTGCCCGTTTGGTGGACAGCCTGGAAACCGGCGGCCACGCCACGGTGCAGGTCGGGTTGAAACGCTCCACGCTTGTGAGTTCCGAACTTGAAGGGGCGCAGGAAGGAAATATTTTAAGCCGGACGACGTTGAGCCTGTTTTACGCGACGGATTTTGCCGACCAGCTGGAAAACATCATTTTGCCGGCGCTCAAGGCGGGTTTCATCGTGCTGGCCGACCGTTATATTTACACGCTCATGGCGCGCGACATGGTGCGCGGCATGAACGAGGCCTGGCTGAAAAATCTTTACGGTATCGCGCTCGAACCCGATGCGGTGTTTTATCTTTCCGTCGAACCGGAGGAGCTGGTTCAGCGCAATCTCGCCAAAAGCGCGACGCTGGATTATTGGGAAAGCGGCATGGACCTCGGCCTGTCGCGCGACATGTTCGACAGTTTTGTGAAATATCAGACTGCGATACAGGCCGTGTTCCGGCGCTTGCAAAAGACTTACGACTTCAACATCGTGGACGCCAATCGCTCCATGGATTCGGTCACCGGGGAATTGCGCAAAAAAATCGGCGCGTTGCTGAACGGAAAATAAAAATCAAACGCCCGGCGCCGGATTGGTCGGCTCCATCATCGGCGGTTTGTTTGTCGGTGACGGCGAATTTGGCTGCGGCTGCGGGCGATGTCCTGCCGGCCGAAATCGTTTCAGCAATTCTTCAAACTGTTTCCGTTGTTCCGGCATGAGTTGCTCGCGAATTTGCAACCGGACATCCTGCAGCACCTTGTGAAACTGCGGCGCGACATTGGTCCAAATCTCGCGGTTGCGTTCCTGGCCGTCGGCGACAATTTTGGCAATCGCGGCGCGTTGTTCCGGCGTGAGATGAAGCGGTTTGTCAAGCTGCTGCACAAATTGCTTGCTGAGCATTTCCGGGGGATGCGGTTTGGGCAAATCCTGCGGAACCGCCTGGTCGTGGTCGCGATCATTCGCCTGTGGGTGAGGGCTTAATTCGTCCGGCGGACGTTGAATATCTTTTGGATGCGGCTGCTCCGTGTAATTGACCAGCAAGCCGCCGGTCAGCGCCCCCGCGCCAAAAATCACTAATATCGCCAGAATGATTTTCCAGGAATTCATTGTGCCAGATCAGTTTGGTCCACGGACGCCAGCAGCGTATTTTCAAAATTCTGGGAAAGATCGTCGGTCCTGGACGGATCCGCCGGGTTGAAAAAAGCCCACCCGCCGAGCAGCAAGGCGATGGCCGCGCACGACACGGCGGCCCGCCAAAGCCCGCGCACCCAGAACGCCAGAGGGTCGATTGCGGCGCGAGCCGCAAGCAGGGCCGTCACGCGCTTTTCAAACGCATACGGCACGCGGTCGCCCGGCGGGTTGGCACGGGCGGCGGCGAGCAATTTTGTTTGCAGTTCAGCGATGTTCATACAACCCCGATTATTTAGACGGTGTCATACCAAGCCGGGTTACAGATACTTGTCCGTGGCCATTTTGGCCAGAATCTTGCGCATTTCGGCCCGCGCCCGGAACGCGCGCACTTTCACCAGCGGCACCGACCAGCCGGTGAGTTGGGCGATTTCCTTGACCGAACGGTCCTCGATTTCGAGCAACGTGATGACCAGCCGCGCCTGGGGCGAAAGCCGTTCCAGAATGCGCCCGACCAGCAACCTGGCCGCATCCGCGTTTTCGGAAGCGGTTTCCGGCTGCGCCACGAACCGCTCCAGCCAGTCGTTTTCCGGCTCGGTCAAGTCCGAAAACGGAGACTCGCGGTTGCGCTGATGGCCGC